>Ga0182030_10023457_pt1 | contig 11410 bp, 8 predicted proteins | sample 812S3MmetaG_FD_121299 | JGI IMG/M metagenome (GOLD analysis project Ga0182030, IMG submission 121299) | Permafrost microbial communities from Stordalen Mire, Sweden - 812S3M metaG (Illumina Assembly) | ecosystem: Environmental > Terrestrial > Soil > Wetlands > Permafrost | place: Sweden...
CGCCCGACGAATACCAGGTTGAAGCGGTTTTTCTGCTGCATTTCACGCAGTTTGTGGAGTGGCCAGCGCAGGCATTCCCCGCCGCTGATACACCCTTCGTCATCGGCGTGCTCGGCCAGGACCCCTTCGGCCAGGCCTTGGACGAGGCGGTGCGGGGGGAGACGGTGAACGGTCATCCCCTCGTGGTGAAACGCTTCAACGGCGCGGCCGACTTAAGCCCGTGCCAGATTCTGTTCATTGACCGTTCTGCGGTCAATCAGGCCGATCGCGTGATCGGCTCCCTGTTACATACCGGCACGCTCACCGTAACCAACTTCGAGGTGCCGGCACCGGCGGATGCCATCATCCGGTTCCTCAACGAGGACCAGAGAATCCGCCTCAGGATCAATGTCGACTACGCGCGCAATGCGGGCCTGACAATCAGCTCCAAACTGCTTCGGCCCTCGCAGGTGGTCGGGACGATCCCGGCGGGATGAGTATGGGCACGAGCACTCCCAGCATCCGCAGACAACTCACCCAGATGGTGCTGTTCACCAGCGGTGCCGTGTTGCTGCTGGCCGTTATCTCGATGTTTGCGTATGACTTCCTGACCTTCCGGCAGACCAGCCAGCGGCAGCTTGAAACGCTCGGCAGAGCCATCGCAGCCAACTCCACCGCCGCGTTGGCCTTTGACAACCGTGACGATGCGCAAACGGTGTTGGCTGCGTTTCAGTTCGACGAGCACATCACCCATGCGGCGCTGTATCGACTCGACGGGGCGCTGTTTGCCGTCTATCCCAACAATGCGACCGCGCGTGAATTTCCCACGCAACTCAAAGCAGGCGCCGCCGACTTCCGCTTCAGTCGTGCGGATCTGGTGGGCATCCTCCCGGTGACCGAAGGCAGTCAGCGCATGGGCACGCTGTTCGTACAATCGGACCTGCGCGCCATCTACGACCGGATCCGCCTGTACGCAGGAATCGTGGCGGCGGTGGTATGCGCCGCCGGGCTTCTGGCCTACGGCCTCTCGCGCCAGTTGCAGCAGCGCATCACCAGCCCGATCCTGGAGCTCGCGCGCACGGCGGATGCCATCTCGACGCGCCACGACTACTCCGTCCGCGCGACCAAGGGCGGCGCATACGAACTGGACCAGCTGACCGAAGCCTTCAACCACATGCTGGGCGTAGTCCAGGACTCCGAAGCACGACTGCATGTACAGCTCGGTCATTTGAGCCTGTTGCAGCACATCACCCGTGCCATCGGTGATCGTCAGGACCTGGCCAGCATCACGCAGGTCGTGGTCACGACCCTGGAACGCAGTCTGCCGATCCAGTTCGGTTGTGCCGCCCAATACGACCCGACGACGCGCAAGCTGACAGTATCCACCGTCGGTGCGGCGAGCCACAGCTATTGCGAACCGCTGGCCCTGCAGAACGGATCCGACATTCCACTCGACGCTCACGGCCTGGCCGCAATACTCGAAGGCAAGCTCATCCACGAGCCCGATACCAGGCGGGCTGACCTGCCGCTGCTGCAGCGTCTGGCCGCCTGCAACTTAGGTTCGGTGGTGATCGCACCGTTGGTTGCGGAAAAAACCCTCTTCGGTGTGCTGATCGCGGCGCGCAGCGATATCCATGCGTTTACGAGCCTTGACTGCGAATTTCTGAAGCAGCTCAGCGAGCATGTCGCCCTGGCCTCGCGCCAGGCAGAACTCAACAGCGCGCTGCAGATGGCGTACGACGATCTGCGACGTAGTCAGCAGACCATCCTGCAGCAGGAGCGCCTGCGCGCACTGGGTCAGATCGCAAGCGGCATCGCCCACGATATCAACAACGCCATCTCCCCGGTGACGCTCTACACCGAGTACCTGCTGGAACGGGAGCCCAACCTCAGCGAGCGCTCGCGCACTTATCTGACGACGATCCAGCGGGCCATCGATGACGTGGCGGAAACCGTGTCGCGGATGCGGGAGTTCTACCGTGAACGCGAGCCCCAGCTGTCACTGTCACGCATCGACCTGAATGTCACCGTGCAGCAGGCCCTGCAGCTGACGCAGGCGCGCTGGAGCGACCTGCCGCAGCAGAAGGGCGTCATGATCGAGGTGCGTACTGACCTCGCCGCGGGGCCGACCGAGGTCATGGCGGCCGAGGGGGAATTGCGCGGCGCGCTGACCAATCTGATATTCAACGCGGTCGATGCAATGCCCGAGGGCGGCACCCTCACGATTCGTACCCGGCGTGTCGAGCCGACCTCCGCGGCAGAGGACCGGCGCATCTATCTGGAGGTCAGCGATACCGGCGTCGGCATGGACGAGGCCACTCAGCGCCGCTGCCTGGAACCGTTTTTCACCACCAAGGGTGAGCGCGGCAGCGGCCTGGGTCTGGCGATGGTCTATGGAATGATCAAGCGCCACAGCGCTGAACTGCAGCTCGAGAGCATTCCAAGCCAGGGCAGCACCTTCCGCCTCATCTTCGCCCCGGCCGGTGACTCGGGTATCGAACCCGCCTTCGGACCCGTCAGGGACGGCCCGCGGCCGCTGCGGATCCTTCTGGTCGATGATGATCCGTTGCTCATCGGTTCACTGCAGGAGGTGTTGCGGGGAGACGGGCACGACGTCACGGCGGCCAACGGCGGGCAGATGGGGATCGACACCTTCACGGCGGAAGCCCGATCGGCCCGTCCCTTCGCCGTGGTCATCACCGATCTGGGCATGCCCTATGTGGACGGGCGTCGGGTCGCGGCGGCCATTAAGGCGGTCTCACCCCGGACCCCGGTCGTGCTGCTGACCGGCTGGGGCCAGCGACTCGTGTCGGAAGGCGACGTTCCGCCGCATGTCGATCGCGTCCTGAACAAGCCGCCGCGGTTGCTGGATCTGCGCACCGCTTTGGCGGAGATCACCGCATGAACGCTCGCCTGATGGTCGTCGACGACGAAGTCGCGCACATGCGCGCCCTGTGCGACACCCTGGAATTCGAGGGTTACGAGGTCAGCGGGTTTTCCTCCGGGGCCGAGGCCCTGCGCCATCTCACGGCCGGCGAAGTCGATCTGCTGCTCACCGATCTGATGATGCCGGAGATGGACGGCATCGAGCTGATCACCGCCGCGCGTGCCCGGGATCCTGACATCGCCGGGGTCATCATGACCGGCTACGGGACCATCGACACGGCGGTCTCAGCCTTGCAGATTGGCGCGCTTGACTACGTGCTGAAGCCGTTACGGATGCATGTCATTCTGCCCGCCATTGCGCGTGCCCTTGACATCCGACGGCTGCGCATCGAGAACGCCATTCTGCAGCATCGCGAGCGCGCGCAGGCAGTGGAACTGGCCGCGGCCTACCACGACCTGGAATCGTTTTCCTACTCCATATCCCATGACCTGCGCTCACCGCTGCGCGCGATTCGCGGCATGACGCGAATCTACCTGGAAGAGTTCGCGGACAGTCTGACTGAACAGAGCCGCCAACGATTGGACCAGGTGGTGCGCGGCGCGGACCGTATGGACCAGATGATTGAGGGTCTGCTCGGATTCTGCCGACTCAGTCGGGCTGCTCCGGTCCTGCGCCGCATCGATCTGACCGCCATGACGCGGCATGTCGTCGATGACCTGCGGGCGGCCGACCCCCAACGCACCATAGACGTGAACATCGAGCCACTCCCGGATTGCTGGGGCGATCCAGGGCTCATCGAGCAGGTCATGACCAATCTCCTCGCGAATGCGTTCAAGTTCACCCGCGATCGCAGCGCTGCCCGGGTCGAAGTCGGAAGTGACCTCGCCGCGGCACCCGAGCCGTCGTGGCCGGTCTATTTCGTCCGGGACAACGGTGACGGGTTCAATATGAAATACGCCGACAAGCTGTTTGGCGTCTTTCAGCGCCTGCACTCGCAGGATCAGTTCCCCGGCACAGGGGTCGGCCTGTCGATTGTGAAACGGATCGTAGAGCGCCACGGCGGGCGTATCTGGGCCAACAGTGAACCTGGCGAAGGCGCAACCTTTTCTTTTGTCCTCACACGGGAATCTTGATGCAGACAACTCAAGAGAAGTCCTTCCGCGTACTGCTGGTGGAAGATGTGGCGTACGAGGCGGAGCTGGTGATCCATCAGCTGCAGCGCGCGGGTCTGCGATTCGACTGGCGCCGGGTGGAGACTGAGGCTGCCTTACGCAAAGGTCTGGCTGACTTTACGCCGGACATCATCCTGTCGGATTTCAATCTGCCGCAGTTCGACGGATTGTCGGCGCTGGAGGTCGCACGGGAGGTAGTCCCGACGGCGCCCTTCATATTTGTATCAGGAACGATTGGCGAGGAGCGCGCCATCGATGCCCTGCACGCCGGTGCCGCCGACTACGTGCTGAAGAACAATCTGCTGCGTCTCGCTCCGGCGGTGAGGCGCGCCCTGGCGGATGCTGAGCTGCGCACCGAACGTGCACGCCAGGAGGCGCAGATTGCGCGACTGGCACGCGTGCTGAGCATGCTGAGCGGAGTCAATGCACTGGTGGTCCGGATACGCGACCGCAAGGAGCTGCTGCAGGAGACCTGCCGCCTCGCCGTTCACGCCGGCGGTTACTTGAGCGCCGTCGTCTACGTCAAGGTCCCAGGCACGCCGAAGCTCTCCGCAGTGGCCTGGAGCGGTACCGACGTCCTGCGCAACGCCATGGCCGCGGCCTCCGAGGCGGATACGGATATCATCGGTGACATCGTGCGCACGGGAAAAGTCTTCCTGTGCAATGATCCGTCGAGTCCCGACTTGCCAGCCGAATTGCGTAAGGCGATGCAGGCGGGCGAGTTACCCGCTGTCGTCGGATTGCCGCTCGTGGTCGATCGCACGCCGATGGGCGTACTGCTGCTGACCGCCCGCGAGTCCGATGCCGTGAGCGCCCAGGAGCTGCGGACGCTTCGCGAAGTCGCCGGTAACCTTTCCTTCGCGCTGCAGTATCTGCAGCAGGATTCCAAGGTCCGGCTCCTGTCGCACTTTGATGCGAGTACCGGACTGGCCAAGCGCTCACTGTTCTGCGATCGGCTGTCGCGTCTGCTCGGAGACCCCGCCAATCAGGCCGCACGCTTTGCCGTCGGTGTCATCGACATTCAGCGCCTGAGCCTGATCAACGATTCGTATGGCAGGAGGATCGGCGATCTGCTGCTGCAGCACGTCGCCGACCGGTTGCGCAGCCGGTTCGGGAAAAGTGACCACGTGGCGCACTTTGGCGGCGGTACCTTCGCGGTGTTCGGCGACGCCAGCTCCCGGCCGGCGGATGAACTGCAGGCGACCATGCGCGTCCATGCGGCAGCGCTGTTCGGCCACCCTTTCATCATCGAACAGCAGGAGATTGCCGTGACGGTGCGTTCCGGGCTGGCGCTGCACCCGAACGATGGCAAGGAGGCCAATGCCCTGGTCCAGCATGCGGAGCTGGCGCTGCAGGAGGCGCGCGCGTCCGGGGCCCGCGAACTCAACTACAGCGCCGAGAAGCATTCGGAAATGGTGAGCCGGGTGGCACTGGAGCAAAGGCTGCGCGGAGCGCTGGAACGCAAGCAATTCATTCTCCACTATCAGCCCAAGATAGATTTCCGCACCCGGCGGATCTGTGGCGCCGAGGCGCTGCTGCGCTGGCAGGACCCGCAGGCCGGCCTGGTTTCACCGGCAGCCTTTCTGCCCGTCCTGGAATCTTCGGGGCTCATACTCGAGGTGGGAGCCTGGGTCATGGAACAGGCCGCGCACGATTGCCGTGAATGGCTGCGTGCCGGTTTGCCGCCGGTGCGGGTTGCCGTCAACATTTCGCCCACGCAGCTGCGACAGACGGATTTCACGAGCCAGTTTCTCAATGCCACGGGAACCTGGACCACGGCCGAGGCGGGTCTGGACGTCGAAATTACCGAAGGCGCCCTGCAGGAGGACTCGGTGGAGGAGATCAGCCGCCTGGCGCAGCTGCGAACGTATGGCGCGAAGATCGCCATCGATGATTTTGGTACCGGCTACTCCTCGCTCAGCCGTCTTTCTTCGCTGCCGGTCGATACGTTGAAAATAGACCGCAGCTTTGTAAAACAGCTGCCCGCGAGCGCCCAGGGGCTCAGCCTGGTCCAGACCGTGATCTCCCTGGCCCAGGCGTTTGCCATGACCACCGTGGCCGAGGGCGTGGAGACGGAGGCGCAATTCGACCTGCTGCGTGAGTCAGGCTGTACCCAGTCGCAGGGCTACCTGCATAGTCGGCCGGTTCCCGCGGCAGCATTCATGGCAATGCTGCGTTAGGACGCCTCGATACCGCTCATCTGGACCACGGGTACCTGGACGAGTTCCGGAATCGATCGCAGCTGCCGCGGCCGATTCTCCTACAAATATCTGCGCTTCCCTCCTATAGCCGGTACCCGGCAAGCGGCCCGGAATGAAGCGATGCAATATGTTGGCGACCTCATGTTGATTGTCGATCGTGATACGCAGTCACTGAAAGTACTGCGCACGATCAGATCGGGACGTTCGCTATGAGTCGTGCTGCTTGCAAGGCAGCCGTTGAATCCGATTCTATGGCCGCCGAGCTGGATACCCTGCTGGCGGCGCGGTGGCCCGCTGCCAGATCCACGCGGCGCATATGGAGCCCCGCAGATCTGCCCCTGGCACTGGCGCAGTACACTAAACGCCTCCTGCCCAACGAACGCTGGCGTGCCTATACGGACGGCGCGCAGGTGTGGTTTGTAATGGCGCATATGGCGCCCCCCGGATCGGATGATCCGGCAGCAGTGACGCTCGAGCTGCACTTCTTCGAAAACAACGGCACGCTGTGCGCCTCCAGCATCTGGCGGCGCCGCAGCAAGGCGGATTGGAAGCTCTACGATGTAATGGATATCCCGGTGGGTACATCCTTGGAACGTAAGCACTGAAGGAGAACTTCAGCTACCTGCGCCTGCACCGAGTGTGAAAAAGAATGTGGCCCCGGCGCCGGGCACGCTTTCAGCCCAGATGCGGCCGCCGTGGCGTCCAACTATGTTGTGCACTATCGACAGACCGACTCCCGTGCCCTCATACGAAGAATCGCCGTGTATCCTCGTGAACAGCCCGAAAAGCCGGCTTGCATGATTCATGTCGAACCCGATGCCATTGTCACGTACGAAAAAGACGCGCTCACCGTCTTTGTCCAAAGTACCGACTTCGATGATGGCCGGATCACGTTCCCGAGTAAACTTCACGGCGTTGGAGAGCAGATTGACGAAGACCTGTTCGAGCATTGATGGATCCCCGACGCACGCCGGCAGCTCCGCGATTCGAAGGTCGATGTTCCGAGGGGTTGCGGCCGCAGTGACGGTCGCTGCTGCGCGCCTGACCAGTTCTACGGTCTGCACAGGCCCAACCTTCAGCGAGTGCTGGGTCGCCTGGCAAAACGCCAGCAGATCGACAATCAGCCGGTTCATGCGTTGCGCCGCATCGGTCACGTGATTCAGGAGATCCCGCCCTTCAGCGGAAATGTCACTGCCGTACTGGTTCATGAATATTTCACAGAAGCCGTCGATCGCATGCAGCGGAGTGCGCAGATCGTGGGCCACCGAATGCGCGAATACCTCCAGTTGCTGGTTCGCCGTTTCCAAGGCCGAAAGGTGCTCACGGTCACGCGCCTTGGCCGCAACTTCCTGTAACCGAAGTCGACGCGCTGCCAATGCCTGTGCGACCACAGCAAGTATCGCTGACAACTTGAACGGCTTTTGTATGTAGTTTACGGCGCCGACCTGCATCGCTGTAACCGCAGTGTCAATGCTGCCGTGACCCGTCATGACCACACCGCAAAGGGTATCGTCAATGTTGAGAAGTGCCCTCAGCAGCGTGATGCCGTCCATTTCGGGCATCGACAGATCGGTCAGCACCAGGTCGAATTGGCCGGCCGAAATTTCCGCCATTGCCCGCTTCGCCGAGCTATAGCCCGTTGTGGCATAGCCCTTCATGCGCAGACAGTCACATAAGGCCTCTACTTGGGAAACCTCATCGTCAATAATCAAAATGCGTGCGGCTGTCTCTCCATCCATAGAACAGACTCCGAAGCCATTGCTTAGCTGACGTCACGCTTGCAATCCTGTTCAGAGTACAGTAGCTGACAAGCCGAACTGTGATCGATGTCACACCGTCGCGTTGAATCTCCGGGGACCAACACTTCAAATCCGGATGCGCATGGGTTTCTGAGCGTCATGGCAGTACCATTCCTTCACTTTATGGAATCGATCCGACCCCTGTTGATAGTGTTCATTCTCGCGGCAATCGCACCAGCCCCGGGCGCCGCTGCAGCTGCCGAGGCCGCGCATCAACACTGGGTCGACGTGGCGAGCGTAGGACTTGATCCGCCGGCGGTTGATGCCGTGCATCGCATTCAAGGTGCAGATCGACAGTTGTTGGCGCTCAGCGCGTATCTTCGCGCCGGGGATTCGTTGTCGGCGCGCTGGAGCTGGTCGCAGGAGACCCTCGCAAAGTACCCGTCGACTCCTGAAGGCAACGCCGCGGCCGCAGACATAGATTCGGTGGTCGCCGAGTTTGCGAAAGAGAACCCGGGATACCAATTACAGGTCAATCGCCAGCCACGAAGCCTCGAGGTGCAGCTGGCGCATTGGAACGAAAATGCATCGGTGGCCGCCGTGGCGGCATCGCTGGTGAAATCTCTTGATGGGCGCTTTGCCGATTCCAGCTCGCCAACCACAGCGCAATTGCGGGATGCACTCGCCCACTGGACGCCCGGTACCGCAGCCGCGCTGGCCGCACCCGGATTGTCGGCGCATGGTCAGGGCCGGGCGTTCGACTTTGCCGTGGCCCGCAACGGCCAGATTGTTGCCGGCCTTGTTGCAGGGTCGGCCCATTCGCAGTGGGACGATGCGGGGTGGACAAAGAAGCTGCACGATGCGGTCGTCGCTTCCGGAGAGCCCTTTGTCGGGCCGCTGCAGTCCCCGTACGAGCCCTGGCATTTCGCCTATACGCCGAAGCCCTGACGGCCGGCAGTACCTGCTGATCGCGGTAACCGATACGCTGTCGGACACGTGCGGTTGTGCAACCCCAAACAATTTGGCGATCTGTGCTTGGCTCAAACCGCTGCCTGCCAGATGTGTTTTTAGAGCCATCATCAGGGCCGAGCGCAGCTTCAGATTTTCTGCCTCCTCGGGCGTATCCTCGTAGCGGGGTGGGGTTGGGCATGTTTGATTTGGGTTGAGCTGCGCGCCTACACTGTTTTCAGTTTGATATCGGCTAGCCGGCCGGGAGGACGTTTGTGGAAGCCTGTTCGACAATCGCTGTGAAGTCGGACTACCCAACGCGTCGCGTGGCGTGGTACGCGGTCGCCGTGCTGACTGTCTGTTATACGTTTTCCTTCGTCGATCGGCTGATCCTGGCGTTCCTGGTAACTCCCCTGAAACACGACCTCCATCTCAGCGACACCCAGGTCGGACTGCTGCAGGGGCTCGCCTTCGCGATGCTTTACTCCGTGTTGGGCATACCCTTTGGTCTCGCAGCCGACCGCGTGAACCGACGCAATCTGATAGCCGCCGGAGTGCTTGTCTGGAGTGTGATGACGAGCTGCGGCAGCGTGGCCAGGACGTTCTGGACGCTTGCACTGACGCGCGTTGGGGTTGGTATTGGCGAAGCCAGCCTGTCACCCGCGGCGTTTTCCATGATCGCAGACAGTTTCCCGCGAGAACGGCTCAGCTCGGCCATGAGCGTGTATTCGATGGGGGTGCAGATCGGTGCGGGGTTGGCACTGGTCCTGGGCGGCATTGTCGTGCAAATCGTCAGTCACATGGCACCCGTCGCATTGCCGTGGGTTGGAATGGTGCCGGCGTGGCGACTGACGTTTCTCATCGTCGGAGCGCCCGGCATACTGATCGTCATGCTGCTCGCCACGCTGCGTGAGCCGGCGCGTCGCCTGCTTCCCTTAAGCGAAGGCGGTACGCGGCGCCGGGCCGGCCTCGCCAACGCGCTCGGCCAGCTGCGCACTCGATGGCGCTCGTCTGTCGGAATTGCCGTCCTCATGGCCTGTCAGGCTATGACCAATTACGCCTTCGGCAGCTGGTCCCCTGCGTTCTTCGAGCGCTTGCATCACTGGCCGAAGAGCCTGATCGGTCTGACGCTGGGCGCATTGACCATCGGGTGCGGTTGCGCAGGGTTGACGTTCGGAGGACGGATTTCGGATCGCTGGCTCAAGAACGGGATGCTGGAGGCCCCACTGCGGGTCGCCTTTTTGAGTCTGTTAGGCGTGGCGTGCACGCTGGTGCCGGCCATGGTTGTTCAATCGGCGGCGCTTACTGTCGTGCTGCTCGTTCCAGCGATGTTTTTTCTTGCGCTCCCCATCGGTTGCTTATACGCCTCGGTTCAGATGATCTTTACGAACGAGGTGCGCGCCACCATATCCGCAATCATGTTGCTTGCCGTCAACCTATGCGGCGTGTCGCTCGGTACGCTGTTGCCGGGATTGCTCGACGATCGCCTCTTCCATGATGATCAGATGCTGGGGCGATCCATTGCCATTACCGCGGGCTGCGCCTGCGTGGCCGGAATTGCGGCGGCGTTGTTTAGCTTCCGCCCCTACCGCCGTGACTTCGCGGCCCTCAGAGCAGGTGCTTGAACAAGCTTATTTCCTGAGATTGTCGGCGCAACGTTGCAGGGAGTTTTCGAAGCCCCGTACTTCGCGCGCCGAGAATCCCGACAGCATGGTGGCCGTTACTCCTTGCAGGACCTCGCGGACCCGGTCTAGCAGGCGCATCCCGTCCTTCGTCAGATGCCAGCTGTCTGCACGCAGGCTCTGGGGGTGTGGACGCCGCTCAATGTAACTCTTGCGGGACAATTCCTTGAGCACAGCGTTCATCGCCTGGGCCGAGACCATACTCAGCCGCGCCAGCTGTGCGCCGTTCAATCCCGGTTCCAACTTCAGCGACATCATGGGCGAGACCTCACCGAAGGTTACGCCCGCGCCCGCATCGCGCAGCGCCGCATCGACGGTTTGCCGAAAATCGAGGTTGATGCCCCGAAGCAGCAGACCGATGCTGCGCATGCTCTCTGCATCAGACATCGGCTCCTCCTGCGGACGCACTAAACCGGATACTGATCCTCCCGCACCCACCATCCGTGTACCTGCGGCGACGCCTGGATCGGCAGCCGGACGGTCGCAATCGGGCCTTCCTCGACATGCTCAGCGTCAAGAACGACCAGGTCGGAACGCAGGTTCTCGTCGAGGTGGTAGGCCACGCCCAGCAGGTACCCCTCCCCCTCGCGTGAATTCACGTGCTTCGGCGCAAAGACCGGTTCTGCCAGAGAGATCCGGGTACCCGCGTTCCACAGCTTGAAGGTCCGGGTCTGAGTGTCGACCCGCGCATAGCAGGACCCTGCGGCAGCGACATTGGCAACGGCCGGATCAGGACATCCCGCGTAGCCATAGCGGTAGGGCATGGTGTTGTAGCGGTCATCCTGCTTCGGCAGCGGCGCAA
>Ga0182030_10023459_pt1 | contig 11408 bp, 10 predicted proteins | sample 812S3MmetaG_FD_121299 | JGI IMG/M metagenome (GOLD analysis project Ga0182030, IMG submission 121299) | Permafrost microbial communities from Stordalen Mire, Sweden - 812S3M metaG (Illumina Assembly) | ecosystem: Environmental > Terrestrial > Soil > Wetlands > Permafrost | place: Sweden...
AACCCGAGAGATTGGGAGATCTGATCGAAGGAATTCGATTCGTCGATGGGATTAAACAAGAGACGAAGGATGCCGCCTAAAGAAATGGTCAGAACACCACATTTGACAGAAACTCCCAAGCATGTGGTAGAAGAGAACTTGGTCAAACCAGAGAATCCCGAACGCGGCTATTTCGAAGTAATGGGCGATCACTATTTGCTGTCTAGCCCAGCGCACATCACTCAGCCTGAGCCCGACTGTTATCACGGGAAAGTAGCTATTCTAATAAACGCGAAGTGCGCATCTGCATGCGAAGACTTTGTGGAACCGTTCAAAGATTCGCACCGCGCCACCATTATCGGAGAGACGCCACAAGGATCTTCCGGACAACCTTTCTATTACGAGTTCGGCAACGGAATGTCGGTCGGTATCGGAGCGAAGTTGCTCACCTTTCCTGATGGTTCGCGATTTGAGGGGGTGGGTATAGCACCGGACATCGAACTCAAGCCAACTGTGGACGACCTGAGCAAAGCTCGCGACCCCGTCATGGAGAAAGCTGTTGAACTTGTGAAATAAGATGTTCTTCCCGCAAGTTAGTCGCTGCCAGACTCATCAATAGAAGACTGTGGCGACCCAATCTCCGTATGTGCTGCTCGCGATTTACTCATGGAAGATAAAAATTCGAATGAAGCACAATGACTTGTTAGTTCGGGAGGATTAATCCGCGGTCCGCTAAATCTTGCTTCGGCAGCGTTAACCAGCAGTCCGCTTGAAGAAATTATTGAGCCCGAAGTAATTAGTTGTCCAAAGAGACGTTGATTCTGCGCTATCAGTATTTCAACTGCTAATTTAAGTGCTGCGTTTTGTTCTCTTACGCTCTGCAACGATTCTTGAATCGACGACAATTGAGCGTTCATATCCGAGCCTTTGCTGGTAGAGCCGGCCATCTCTTGATTCAATCGCTCTAGAACCCAGAGACGCGCCAGCACTCCAAAGCCGGTGCGCTTGTCGTCGGCTACCTTCAAGAGGTTACACATGCTTGTCGTATCCAAGCGAAATTGAACTGTGCCTCGCTCAGCCGTGTTTTCTCGTGCCTCTGCTTTAATTGCATTGATGGCTTTTTCAATTCCCTTTGGTCTTGGACGTTTGGAATCCATAATCAATTTTTCGCCTCTTGCCATTTCTGTTCGTATTTTGGGGTTACAACATCTGCGTGAACGACCTCTCCAGCATCAGTAATTTCATCAGTTATTGGATCGACCTCAAATGCAACCTTTACCTCGCGCAAATCGGCGTTAGCATTAAAGCCGACAAACATGATGCAGAATCTGCCATTCTCATCCCAATCTTCGTCGAATTGTTCAGTAAGGTCAGACTGGAGAACCACTTCGATCTCAGCCTGGGTCAATTTGTGCTTAAAAGCTGATGGGTTATATTTGAGTGTCATCCTGTATTACAGGGTAACACAAAACTGCGCGCTTGGCAACGTCACTGCCCAGCATCATACTGACCCTTCAAATCGCCAACCATCAGTTAAGCAAAGGTCGAGACCAGCCATGGAGAATGCTATTGCCATCAATACGTTCCCACACCGTTTATGTAACGCTTCTTAGATCCCGTCCAATATTCGATTACATCGTAAGGCCGTTCAAATGATTTTGCTTCATTCTCTGGAGCTCGTGATCTACCTACAAATAGTTGCGGCGTGCTGAGAGCACCTTTTGGAAGAACCTTAATGTTAAGCCCAACGCAGTTTCCACGGTTGTCCCAGATGAACAAGGTAGTTCGACCTGAGGTCTTCCCCGTTACATAAAGGCACCCCTTCCCTGTCACTACTTCTGCAATGGAATCATCACCGACTGCGATTCGAATGATTTGGCTTTTCACTCTGAGGCGCCGTTAGTCGCATTGTACGTGTCCAAGTCGTAAGCGAACTTAGCCACGGTCTTCAGAGCAACTTTATCGTAAGCTGACTTGAATTTTGAATTGGGTGGAGCATGGTAACGGGCAGTTTTAGCAAGATCAGCGATACCGCCTTCAATTGACTCTGCAAGCGCAGGGTTGTAAATCGCGTCGGCATACTTGTTTGGAATTGTTTTGGGATCGTCGGCTTTAGCAGCGAAAGGCAGAAGAACAGAATAGGCGACTAAGAGCGCTGTACAAAGCTGTTTAGGTATCATTTTTATCTCCGCTAGACATGGTTACATTTTTCCTTGTTCTGCAAGTTTGATCTGGTAGTCGATAGAGTCGGTTGTGTGGGTAATGAGCTTATGTGCAATATCAGTCTGGTCAGGAGTCATAGCACAGTCCGGATTGAAAATAAGCTTGACTCCTGTCTTTGCATTGCCTTCTAGTTGCGTGAGATAGACATCCAGGACGATTTGCTGCTTATCGTATTGTCGTCCCTTTGTCGCGCTGGGCAATTCGTAGTTGACCCTGAATTTCATTTCTCCTTTTTGATCATTTTTCCAGTGCAGCACCCACCAACGATCCTGCCAGTTAATGTTCGGAACTGTGTCCTGCAGAACTTTTATAACTTCGTGCCTGGGAAGAATATACGTCTTCAAGTCAGGTGCACCAAGCACTTTTATGCCGGCATTGGCGCGGTAATTGCAATACATCCAGACTGCGGCCGCTGCCACAAGTCCAGGAAAAACTTGCCCGCCATTTCCATAGAACGGCGGAAGCATTATTCCGACATTTACGACAACGAACGCGATAACCGATGCGATCCAGCCGAGTCTTTTCCAATCTGCTGCTTTAATGTGATCCAATTTCTATTCCCCCCTTTCAATCCATTCTTCGGTCTTGGCCTTGGCTTTGGGGTGAAAGATCCAGAGCAAATAGGCAATCAAGGTTAACGTCCACATATCGAAAGGAAGATCAGCGGCGCCATGCGCAGAGGTCACGGCACCGCCCATGACCAGGAGCACAGCCCCTACGACTTTCGCCTTCCCCACAGCATCGCGGCGATTTCCTACTAGCATGTCGTGCCGGCGCTTCCGATCAAGCTCCACCAGACTAACGCCATCCTGACTCTTCCATCGGGCGCGTTGCTTTTTTTCGAAATTCTCCCAGTCGTCCTCGTCTTCATGATCGTCGCCAGGGCTCCCCTTCTCATCTCCTGCGGCAGCAGACTTTTTTGGGGCTTCTTTTTCAGGTGTAGCTTTAGCATCCGGATTTGCCTTAAACCAAGTATTAATGGCTTCCCAGGAATTGTTTATCCTGATCATTTCCTCCGTAGCCTTGCCCTTCAGTGCCTCCGGAACTTTATCTGGATGCACCAGCTGGACCAGAAGCTGCCATCGCTCTTTTACTTCTGCCTTTGTGACTCCCAGAGGGAGCGAAAAAACGCGCAAATGCGCCTCTAGTTCATCAATTGTGGGTGCGTCAGCCATTTTGGTCCTTAATAATCGGGGGGTCTTTCGTCGAGCAGACGGTCATGCTCAGATCGAGGTGGTTGCTTGAATTCGCGTTCTTCAACAGTGGTGGTAGTGGAAGTAGAAAGACTTGCAGCCGTTACCAGTTCTGTTTGTGCCTCAAGCAACCGGCGTTGCCAGGGCGGCAGGGTGTATGCATGCTTGAAATCTTCCCACTTGAAACAATCAATCATCAACCGAGCTCCGCTAGGCGTGAAGAGTATTGCCTTGCCAATGCCTATGGAAGTTACCTCTCCGGGATTCATTAAATCAAGCGGCTGCTCATTCTCGACGAGGTTACCTGTGCTGTTTACCTTTCGCTCGTAATGCGTGCGTTTACCGAGCTGCTTAGTAATGTTTTCGGCTGTTTTCAGGTCATTTGGCTGCAAGAATATTCGCGTACCTGGTTGATTCAAGATCCATGTGCCTGTATTGGTGCCATAAGTCTCATAGAGCTGAGTTATGTCCTGAAATCCCAGCGTTACACCGACTCCCCTGTGCCGGATAATCGAAATCTTGGTTTCAAAACCAGGTATTCTGCCAAAGTTGGTAAACTCGTCCAGGATAAGCATTAGAGGGTGCTTGGGCGGCTCGGCGTCCTTTTTGTTTGCTTCCAGCACTACATCAAGCAAGTAGTTTAGTACCAGAGAAACAACAGGTTTAAGAGCAGTTGCTGAAGCCGGGACGGCAAGATAGAAAGAGAACAAACGATCTCTGAGTCCAGACATATCGATGTCGGTTCTTTCGGTAAGTTTTTCAACAATCGGAAAACTCCAGGGTTCCAGTCTTTGTAGAAGACCTATGAACACGTTGTCTCTTGTAGTGTCAGAGCCAGTATTGAGAAATCCGTTGTACTCGTCGCGAGCTCTCTGGAATACGCTTTCTGCAAGTATTGGGTGCAGTCCTTTAGCTCCCCTCTGTACCAGGCGGCGAATCTCGGCGATATTGGATTTTGCTCCGGCTGCATGGAGCAACAAGGCATTCACAAGGTAGTTTTCAGCTTTTTCCCAGAAGTCGGTACCGGGTTTGTTGTGTGATTGACTGGTGTTGTTGATAATAATGCTAGCTATTGTTGCAGCGTCTTCCGGGGTTTTGATCAAGGAGACAAGATTGATTTGATTGCTAGAAAGATCGGCAGGATTAAAGTAATAGACATCCTGATTACCTTGTTCGGCCCGCCATCTTGCGCTTTGCGAATAGACCGCCGGCGCCTTGCTGCCATCAGTAGCTTCTGTAAAAATGCCACTTGTATTTAGTCTGTTTATCGCTTGCGGAAGAATGAATCCGGTAGTCTTGCCTGTTCCGGTAGCACCGCATACAACCGAGTGACGTATCGCTTGTTCCGGAGGTATAGCAATTACTCGCCCATCAGCCACTGGTCCGACAATAAAGGTTTTTGGATCGAGTTTGACACTGTCTGCTAAGTATCCAGCTTCTTCTAGGTCTGTCAAAGTAGCCCAGTGCGCCGAACCATAGGTTTTCTTTTCTTGGAGCGGATTTGCCGTCAGGCGCTCATTCATTTTTTTGCAGCGCCTGAAAAATTCAGCGCACAGTGTTTTGCATTCATCTTCTGAGCACTTAGTACCGCTCTTTTCAGACACAGTCATGCGTATCTTGTACTTTTCCGGATCGGCCGGAGTGTTATCCCATTCCAGATTCGCAGTGTAGTGATAAACATTTGGCTGACCTGTGCCGCCCCCAATGTCTATGGTTTGCTCAGCAGAGCAGGTTTTTCCTTCCTGATTGAACTGTACGATCTTCCAACCAACCTGGGGCAGAGTTGTGGCGACGAGTTCGGCAATGCGGTCCTGTGGGACAACGAAACTGGTTGATAGGGTGCCTGATATGCTCACTAGATTTCTCCCTCTTCGTCTCTTTCCTCTCCCTTCTCTTTTTCCTTTTCTTCTTTTTCTTGCTCTTCTAATTCTTTCTGTCTTCTCTCTTGTTCTTCGCGCATCAGCTTTTCGAGCATCTCCTGCAGCTGCTGGAAGACCTTTTCAAATTCTGCCTGCCTGTCCTCCAAAGTTTTCTCGAAGTCAACTTGTTGATCTTGCATTGTCTTTTCGAGCTCTTTGATGATTGGCTCTTCAAGGACTTCAAGCCCAGCTTCTTGTTTCTTTTCTTCGCCCTGGTCGTGTCTTTCTTCGATACCTGGCAATTCTGTGTCTGTTTTTTCTTGCTTTTCCTCACCTTCCGGTCTTGTTTGGCTCTTGTCCTGGGTCTGCTCTTCTGCTTGAAACAGATTCTCCCAGAATTTGTCTGTTTGGTCTCGAACTTGTTCTTTTTCGTTTTCCGGATTGAGCGGTGAAACGGCGGCAGCGTGGGTCTCCAGAAGTTTACTAATGCGCTCGATCTCTTCCTGCTCCTTTAGTTTCCAGGAGGCAGCTTGCTGGATGCCTTGGGGAGCGGCAGGGTCATCAGCAATTGCAAATGCACGCTCCAGAGTTTGCTGGATTTTCTCGCCGTCTTTCTCTATGTCTAACTTAGCAAGAATGCTTGAGAGTTTTTCCGTCAGCTGGTCAATTCGGCTCTTTTCCAGCTCTTGTTTTTGGATAGCTTCTGCCTGCTCCCTTTCTTCTTTGCTTGGCGGCTGCTCGGATACAGGGGCAAATGAGGTGCTGCCAGGCTTGTTCATTTCCTGCAGGTACTCGCGGCGCAGCTCTGCCAGCTTCTCGCTGTCGGTCTCGGGGTCGAGATTTTTTTCTCTATAGTGCAACTGATACATGAGTGAATTAACGCGATCTTTTTCCTGCTGATCTTTCTGTTCAGACGTCAGCTGTCCTTCCGCCAATGGAGCGGGAGCAAGCTCCGTGCTTCCCGGTTGGCAAATTTCTTGCATGTAGTTGCTTCTTAGCTCGTTTATCTTTTCGTGGTCCTGGACCGGGTGGAGTTGATCGATCTCGAAGACCATCTCGTAAGTAAGCTTGTTGATTCGGTCGACTTCTTGCTTCTCCTGCAGCTGGTTCGTTTCTGGCTCTGGTGCTGGCGTCTCTAATTCGTCTTGCTCTTTTCCAATTAGTGGAGGTTTACCATAGTGATCCTCACCATAGGTTTCCTTGCTGCCAATCCATTTCCACATTTTGCTGTAGTCTTCTTTTGCAAGCCTGTTCTCATTTGGACCGTCTCTTAGCTCTTGGTCCTTTGACATGAGAAATTCCAGATTGTCGTATTTTGAAATTGTTTCGCCGGAAGCTAATGTTATTTTGTCTTCGCCTGCGACCTTGTCCAGGTCAATGTCTTCCCGTTTGTGGAGCTCTTGATCTCGTGTAATGTGGGGTGGTGTTCCATAACAATCGTCGCCGTGTTTTTCCTTAGTTCCGATCCACTGCCACATCTTGCTGTATTCATCTTTGCTCAGTCGGTCATGCTTTGGACCTTCCCGCAGTTCGTTGTCCTTAGATAGAAGAAATTCCCGACTGTCATACTTGGAGACGACTTCTCCACTAGCCAGGGTTATTTTGTCTTCGCTTGTGACTCTGGACAGGTCAATGTCTTCGCGGTTGAAGCGTTCTTGTTCTTTCTCTTTTAGCGGGGGCGATCCATAACAATCATCGCCGTTTTTTTCTTTTGTTCCGATCCATTGCCACATCTTGCTGTAGTCTTCTTTGCCGAGCCAGTCTCGTTTTGGACCGTCCCTGAGCTCCTGGTCCTTGGACTTGAGAAACTCCTGGCTGTCATATTTGCTAATCACTTGTCCGTTTTTCAAAGCGATTTTGTCTTCTTCAGAAACTTTGCTCAGGTCGATAGATTCCCGGTCGGCGACTTTTGGTTGTGTAGCAGCATCACGCGTTGATTCTATGTTTGCCAGGTCTTTGGAATAGACTGCGAATAACTCGTCTCGCTTGTGCTGTTCTTTTACTTGGCTCAGTTTATAGCTAAGCTCGTACACCAGTTCTTTTTGCTGGCGCGCATACTCTTTGTGCGGCGAGCTCGGTCCGCGTGTTTCTCTTCCAAGGTAAGTAGAGCCAGGATGCTCTATTTCTCTGGTATATAGCTTTTTCAGTTGCTCGACCTTGTGAGGTTCTTTCGATTCTGCCTCGCCGATTTTGAAATGCATTTCGTACTTCAATTTGTCTTGTCGTTCTTGTTCTTTGATTGACGAGAAAGCAGTCTGCCTCTCTTTCTTGGCTGGCTTAGGCTGTTTCTTGTCCAGACCTGCAGCCTTATTCAGGAACTCAGCTATGGTCTTTTTTATTTGCTCCTGGTCCTTGTCTTTGTCCAGACCAGCCAGACGTTCCTTCAAGGAACTCGCTTGGCGCTGGTAATGTTCCTGGCGCTGCTTGTCCTTTAGCTGTTCATGTTCGGATAGTTTTCTGGCTTTGGAGTCCGGATTGAACATACGTTCAAAGTAGTCTGTCTTTATCTTCAATATCTGGTCTCGGTCCTTGACCGGGTCGAGTCCTTTCAGGCTTTCACTTAGTGGACCGATCAATTTCTCAATGCGCTTGAGCTCCTTTTGTTCTCTAGAAATAAGAGCAGGGTCGCCGAAAGCAGCATCTCCGCGTTCTTTCTTTGCATTCATCCAGGAAGACATTTTGTTGTATTCGTCTCTGCCAAGACGCAGATTGTTAGGACCACGCTTAAGCTGCTGGTTGACTGCAGTTAGATATTCCAGACTGTCGTACTTGGTCAAAATGTCGCCGTTTTTTAGCAGTATTTTGTCCTGACGGGCAACTTTGCTTAGGTCAATGTCACTGCGGTCAAAGGCTGTCTTGTACTTTTCTTTGTCCGGCACTTTCTCTTTGTGAGCTCGAGTTTTAATGCCGAGAATTCGTTCGAGCTGAGCGACTTGTTTGGTTATACCGGCTCGGCGTTCATCGTCATGCGCCTTTTGGGATAGGAGCTGATCGTCGATTTGAGGTGTAAGCTCTGGTCGGGCTTCTTTTAGCTGCTCTAGCCTTAGTTTGTTCGTGTTCGAGACATACACATCATGGACATAATCACTGCGTCCACGATTTTCCATTAAGCGTTGCTTGCGCGGCTTGCGGCGGGTCGGCAGCTCAGTTGGTCTGTCTGCATAAAGAGACTTCTCGTCTTTTTTGTCCTTCTTGCCACGCCTTCCTTTTTTCTTGTCCTTCTCTTCCAATTCGGGCCGGTAAGGCTTCAGGAGTTTTGCAATGTCGATATCTTTGTGGCGGGTCTCGTCCTGGATAATGCGATCCATAGTTTTGTCGCAGTAGCGATCGAACTCATACTTACGCTCTAAATAGCGGTCGCCGACTGCGCGAATTATGTCGTAGTCGGCTTTCTTCAGATTCAACATTTTCCCGCCATGCGTCTTACCCATAACGACAACATGGACATGTTCGTGATCGGTATTCTTGTGGATGACGGCTTGCCACTCCAGCTCGTATCCTTTCATGTCGGCGAGCTCCGCCATGATCTCTCGGGTGTATTCTTTCAGGTCAACGCCGTTGCAACCTGGACTGAGAATCAACTTGTGCATTAGCACGTTTTTCTGTCTCGACTGGTCCAGGTGGTCCTTAAACCCTTTTGCGTCGGATTCGTCCTTGTCCTGGTCGAAAAACGGCCGGGAACCCTGCTCCCGGTCCGGTCCATCCCGGTGCTGGATGTAATTGAGATGAGCGTGCGCCTGGGACTTGCCTTTCGTCCCCCCAGCAATATATTTATGCTTGACGACAGATCTCATTCAGCAGGTTTGAGCTCCCTTTTCTCTTCTGCCAGGATTTTTTCCCTTACCAGTTCTTTAAAATCATCCTCGATCACATCGAGTTTGCCGGCAAGGCGAGTCCGGGCATCTTTGTAGCATTTGTCGAACAGTGCGCGCCTGGTCTCCGGGTCGGACTGATGCCAAAGGAAATTGTAGACAATGCCGATGTCCATACCCAAACGGGCAAGCAGACCAGCCAGCCGATCCTCCAGACGTTTCAGCCGGCGTTCGACTTTGGATTCTTGGTAATCAAGGACCTGCTGGTCGCACTGGTCCATGTATCGCCTAATTGATTCTCTGATAACATCAGACGCGCTCCGACTTTGGCCTTTGGCAATAGTGTTTAGGCGCTCCATATCGGTGGGGGTAAGTCGGGTATGAACTACATGTGACTCTGACTTTTTTGGCATTTGTATACGGGCTCCATTAGGTCTGACTCATCCATTATAGTCTTTGTATACATTTACAGTCCTATTATGGACTTTGTGTATACGGGCTAAAGCCTTTGCTAGCTTGGCTTTGCGGCGCCGCGTAGCGCGCGCTTTATCCTGCCTTACTTCGTAAGGGACGAAGCGCCCCAAAGGGTCGCGAGAACCTAGGCGTCGCAGACGCCGGTACGAAGTAGAAGAAAAAAAAGAGAGAAAAAAGAAAAAGAGAAAGAAGAGAAAAAGAAAAAAGAAGGAAAAAGGTAACAAGAAACAAAGAGAGTAAAAAACAACGACAGGCAACGCCTAAAACCAAAACTGCCTCCAGCCAATAAACAGTCCACTAAGAAACAAGCGAAGCAAGATCCAAAAAAAACTAAACCGAAAACAACAAGCCGAGAAATATAAAAAGCCCCGAACAAATCTGCAAAAGTCAGTCAGCATTTGAATTACAAGCAATAAAGGTCAGAGCCGTTCTTTAATCTGGATTGAATATGTGGCGTAGCCACTAAATCCAGTTCGGTTGCCGGATTGGCGGCACCGGCCGGGAATTTACTCATACATATAGTATGTTTTGGCGAGCCCGCCTCTGCTTCTTAATGTAGTAGATGCATGTCTTGCCAAACGGTTGCGTACCAGGGGTTTCGAGCCTAGCGCTACTTACCGTTCGATTGCTACTTGCAGGCAACGGCTATCTTTGCTTGCCAACCTATACCCTATGCGGACCATTTCGATATCTTCTCTTTAAGTTCTTCAAGCGCAATAGCGGGGCGGTTCCTGTTTTTTCCGGAACTGGCAGAGCCATTTACTCAAGAGGTGGGCGCTCTATTTTTCCTTATGAGCCATCATGTTCCCCACTTGCTCCCATGCATAGCCGATGGCCATTATGCCTGCCGCTACCGCCAAGCCTCTTGCTGATCCGCCCAGAGTCCTACCTAACCATGAACCTGTGCCTCGTTCAAGCAGTGGACCAAGTGGTCCTCGTGGAAATGAAAGGGATTCTTTGGGCAACAGATCACGATTCCTTGCCATTAGATCGCCGTACTTGCTGAGGTCAATGCCCTGTGAAAACAATCTGTCTCCTGCGTTCAACTCTTCGGCTGTTCCTATTTGTGTGTTTGGAATGCTTCCCAGAAACTGCTTTTGTTTTGCCAGGAGGGACAAATCTGCACTTGCGGGTGCTGCCCAGGAGCCGGCCGCTCCGGCAAGCGCTCCGGCAGCAAGAAAAGGAATAGCTGGCAGCTCTCTTGAATTGCTTGTTGAATGTTTTGGCGGGTATATGCAGTGCTGATCAGGCAAGCCATTGGGAGAAGGCATCCTGAGCCTGTCATAAATGTTTCCCTCAACATTGTCTTTAGTGCCAATCGTCAAAGTTGGAAGATCTGCAGGAGCAAGTTTGTGAGTTGACCAGTATTTTTCGATTTCTTGGTCCCGTTGATGCATTGTGTCGTTTGCGACCTGGTGAATCAAGTCAGAAAGCTCATTGTCAGTGTGCTTGTTGGCCGGCGCGTCGCAGCGAACAGATCTGTTAGCTTTGTCGGAATGTCGGTCATTGTTAGGACTGTCTGTCATAAAGAGATCCTCCAGAGATCTGTCGAGTCGGCCCCGCTCAGTGCTGATAATACATGCGCCGACCTGGCTTGCAGTTGGCAAAGACTTGCGAACGGGGGCAGGGCACCATAGTTACGAAGGTCAGTAAACTAGCGCGAAGCAAATGAGTAGCGAAACTGCCAGACCAAAAGCATGGCTGTGAATTAACTGCTGGACTGCACCCCTTATCATTGGCTGGCTACTGGTCTTCAGACTACAACCTGCTTAACTAAATCAATGTTTGTGGTCGAAGTAAGCGCGCAACTCACAAGACTGGATCAAGCGAAAAAGTTCTTCTTTGCTCGCAAAGCGGTCGAAGACCAG
>Ga0182030_10023463_pt1 | contig 11406 bp, 9 predicted proteins | sample 812S3MmetaG_FD_121299 | JGI IMG/M metagenome (GOLD analysis project Ga0182030, IMG submission 121299) | Permafrost microbial communities from Stordalen Mire, Sweden - 812S3M metaG (Illumina Assembly) | ecosystem: Environmental > Terrestrial > Soil > Wetlands > Permafrost | place: Sweden...
ACGATTGGACAGCTCGTCTACGTGTTCCCGGGCGGCCACTCCGCCCACGGTGCCGACGACATGGCCTCGCACCTCGGCCCAGTCGGCAGGATCGCTCGCTGAGTGGATGAGGATCGTGACCCGCGGGTCGCGCGCCACGTTGCGCGCTTTTTGGCGCTGTGGCTCGGTGTTGACGAGCAACACCTCTCCATCGGTGTCGATCCAGGTAAGCAGGGCCTGGGGCTGGCCGTTGGGCATGAGGGTCACGACCGTTGCCAGGTTGGGCCCTTTCGCTAGTCTGATGACCTCGTCGTCCAATGCCATGTCGCTTACGCTCCTCCTGGTCCCTCAGCGATGCATGCCCGCCCGAGACACTTTAACGAGGGATCTAGAACGCCTTTCCTTCGCCAACGTCCGAGACGAACGGACGCCTGGAGCAGGTCGGAGGTCTCATCGGAACGTGTCTTCCGCCACAGCGGGCGATATCGTCATGCCTCGCCCTCCCACTCCCGTGAGGGCGATCACGCCCGAGGGGACCTCGCGCCGCAGGTATAGCTCCTCGTCTGACACATCTACCAACTGGTCGTAGACGCCGGCCCATCGGCGGCGGATCTTCGGGAAGGGCGCCCCGAGGGCTTTGTGGGCCAACTGGTGCACAAGCGAGGTGGCCTCTTCGGAGATGTCGAAGGCGAAAGGCTGTTCGTACTCGTGCGTGTCTCCCAGGGTGAGGCAGCCGTCGAGACGCTGCTGGCAAATCATCTGCATGCCATGGCGCGACAGCATCTCGTCTTGAGGGCCGAGCATGCTGGTTGAGAACTTCCTGAAAGCGCCGTAGTAGCGAAGCGAGTTTCCGTCGACCACTGAGGTTGTGAGCGCACGGCCCAAAGGCTCCGTCTCCATCATCTGCAGACGGACCGGCCGAAGTGGCGTCCCTTCGAGGAGGGACCCCATCGGTCCGTTGTGGACTGCCCCGAGGCAGAGCACAACGAGGTCTGCCCGGTGGCGAACGCCGGTCGAGTCGATGACGGCATGGTCGCCGAGGCCGAAAACCTCGCGCGGGGCGAGGAACTCGTAACGACCTGACGCCTCGAGCCAGCTGCGCAAGGCGCCGAGAGTGAGGTGAGGTTCGACGGCGGCGTCGCGTGAGCAGTGCAGACCGGCAAGGTAGTCCCCGTGCAGGCCCGGGTTGGCTCTTCGAATTTCGTCGGCATCGAGCAACGACAGGCCGCGCTCGGATGCGTCGGCGCGGGCTGCAGTTGCCTCGAGGACCTTGACCTCGGCGTCGCTCGAGACCACCGTCATCGACCCGTTCCCTCGGAAGCCAGTGCCGGGCACGTCGTGTCCGAGCTGCTCCCATAGTTCACGCGCCCGCAGTGCCAGTATGAGCTCGCCGCCCGGGGCACGGCCTGATACCCAAACGAGACCGAAGTTTCGCACTGAGGCCCCCCGCGGCCGCTCGTGGCGGTCGAAGTGGAGCACGGTGGCACCGCGGCGAACGGCAAAGACGGCGTGCATGGTGCCCAGGATGCCGCCGCCGACCACGATGATCCGAGACGCGTGCGAGCTCACCAAGTCACTTCTGCCAGACAGGCGCCGAGTGTGTTGACGGCCAAGTCCAGCTCTTCCCGGGAGACGGTCAGGGGAGGAGAAAGTGTCAGCACGCTGCCCATAGTGGTCTTGAAGGACAAGCCTCGCCGCAAGGCTGCATAGAACACCCGGTCGGCCTCGTCTATGGCCGGGCCACCTTGGGGCGTAACGAGCTCCACACCCACCAGCAGTCCGGCCCCGCGAACGTCCCCGACGATTGGGAGATGGGCGGCCATGGCCCAGAGCTGGGTGAGCAGGTAGTCGCCAAGCTCGGCGGCCCTCGAGACGAGACCTTCCTCCACGATCACCTCCAAGGTGGCAAGCGCGGCCGCTGCCAGGATGGGATTCTTCTCGTGGGTGTAGTGCCCAATCGCCTTGTCTGCCATCACGTCAAGATCGGCACGGGCCAACACGGCCGCCAGGGGCAGCATGCCTCCCCCGAGCGCCTTGCCCAACACGAGGATGTCGGGCGTCGCGCCCACGTGCTCGTACGCGCAGAAACGACCGGTCTTTCCGAGCCCCGTCGGAATCTCATCGAAAATGAGCAGCGACCCGCTCTCCTCGCAGGCGTGCCGGACTTCCGGCCAGAAGCCCGACGGAGGGAGGTAGGGAACCGCTCGGATCGGCTCGGCAACAACAGCCGCGACATCCGACTCGCTCTTCAGCACGTATCCGACCATCCCGGCACAGGCCATCTTGCAGCGCTCGAGGTCGGGCGCACCGCTCGGCGACTCGAAACCGTAGGCGCAGCGAAAGCAGGAAAACGGCGGCACATGCTCGCTGCCGGGTAGAAGCGGCCCGATCCCGCCCGAGCGAAAGAGCGCCTCACCCCCCACAGAGGCGGCGCCGAAGCCAGCGCCGTGGAAGGAGTCCCAGAAACTGACTGTCTTGAACCGTCCCGTGGCGAGTCGAGCGATCTTTAGGGCGATCTCGATTGCCTCCGAGCCGCCAGGCGCGAACAGCACCTTCCAAGGACCGCCGGGGACCATGGCGCAAAGGGTCTCGGCCAATCTCACGGCCGGTTCGCAAGTGAACCGGCGCGGAGCAAAACAGAGCGTCTCCATCTGGGCCTGTACTGCCGCCCCCACCCTTGGGTGGGCGTGGCCGATGTGGTGCACCGAGTTGCCATGAAAGTCGAGATAACGCCGCCCGTCAACGTCTTCCAGCCAGGAACCTTCCGCTTTCACGACGGCGCTCAGACACGGCGTCGAAAGGGCCTGGCGGAGGAACACAGCCTCGTCACGTTCCAGCAAGGCCCGAGACGCCGCGCCCAAGGCGTCCTCGGCCCATCGGGCGCGGTTCGAGCTTAGATTGACGTCGCCTTCGCGCTGGTCCGAAGCATCCACGAGAGTCTCTTCAACAACCGGTCCTCAGGGCTTTTCCCCTGAGGCCAAGCGCGTCTCGATGCTGTCGAGAACGGGCATGATGTCCGCCAGGCGGCCGACCACGTAATGAGCGCCCGCCCGCTCGAGCCTGTCGGTTGCCAACTGGGCTAGCCGACGCTGCTCCTCGGTGGGCAGGGCTGCGTACTCTTTCACCGTGAGGCCGACCTCGTTGCCGGTGACGGCTACTCCGACCGACCACATGCCACCGTTCAGCCCCTCCTCAATGTCTACGGCCGTGTCACCGATCTTGACTACCGCCTCGACCGGGCTGAGGGAGAGCTTGATCAAGGCTTGCAAAGCCATAAACGGGCCTGGCCTTCCCGCTGGAGTGTCGCCGGCACAGATGGTGATGTCCGGCTCGTAGCCCTGCTCTCTGGCAACCCGGACGACGACATCCATAACCTCGCGCGGATAGCCGGTCGTCGAGGCTATGGCGAGGCCCCTCGCCCGCAAAGCGGCGATGGTTTCGACGACTCCGGGGATGACGTCGGAGTGCTGCTCCACGGTCTTTACCTGTAATGGCAAGAAACGCCGATACAGGTCGTCAACGTCCGAGTCGTCGGGGCGCTTGCCGTGAACTTCCTGCCAACGTTGCGCGACCGACTCGCCGCGCGTGATGGCTTGGATATGGTGCCACTTCGCCATGCCCATCGGGGCTCGGGCCTCCTCGACGGTGATCGGCACGCCCGTCTCGGCAAAGGCCTGCACGAAGGTGGCAACGGGGGCCATACAGCCGTGATCGACCGTTGTGCCGGCCCAGTCGAGCACAACTGCCCTGAGCGGTCCGAGGTAACGATGAGCAGCTTGCGACGACATGGTCAGGCCTCCAGCCTCTTGAACAACATCCGATTCCCGAATCGCAAGGCGGCGATCAAGCCGCCACAGCAGGGGCGCGGTCGTGCACCCCCATGTCTTCCAACACGGACTCGATCGCCTCCAGGGCTCCCCTCATCTCCGGCTCGCCGAGCCGGCCAATGCACCCGACGCGGAAGGAATCGGCAACCGTCAGCTTGCCGGGATAGATCAAATAGCCCTTGTCACTGAGGCGGTCATAGAAACTGCCGAAATCGAACTTCGGATCGGCCGGCATGTGGAAGGTGACGATGATCGGCGCCTGGATCTCTCGCGGCAACAGACAGGCGAACCCGAGCGCCTCCATGCCGTCCACCAGGACCTCGTGGTTATGGGCATAGCGTGCCCCGCGACCTGCCACGCCTCCCTCGGCGGTGTGCTCGTCGAGCGCTTGCAAGAAGGCGGCCACGACATGGGTGGGGGGCGTGAAGCGCCACTGACCGTTCTTCTCGAAACCCTGCCACTGGGCGAACAGGTCCAGGCTCAGGGAATGGGCGTTGCCCTTGCACTGCTCGAGCAACGAACGGCGGATGAGGGCAAAGCCCATGCCGGGAACGCCCTCGAGGCACTTGTTCGACGAGGCGGCGGCGGCGGCAAAGGGAACCCGGCGGGCATCGAGGGGCAAAGCGCCGAAGGCGCTCATCGAGTCGATGATCAAGGGTCGATTGTGAGCGGCCACGACCTCGGCCACGGTCTCGATCGGATTGAGGATGCCCGAGGTCGTCTCGCAATGCACCACTGCGACGTGGGTGATGGAATCGTCGCTGGTGAGGCGAGCGTCGACGACTTGAGGGTCGACGCGCTCATCCTCACGCCACTCGATGGCTTCCACGGCCCGGCCCATCACGCGGGCCATCTCGACCATGCGGGTGCCGTAGGCGCCGTTGACGAGCACGAGCAGCTTGCCGTCGCGGGGAACGAGTGTCCCTATCACCGCCTCGACAGTGAAGGTGCCCGAGCCTTGGAGAGGGACGCAGACGTGCGACTCTTCTCCACCGACAAGCGCCACGAGTCGGGCGCGCATGTCGTGGTTCATGGCAATGAACGCCTCGTCCCGCGATCCCCAGTCCCGCAGCATCGCCTCTTTGACGCTTTCGGAGGTCGTAAGTGGACCAGGGGTCAGCAAATAGGGCGATCTCATCGGCATATGGGCAACCTACCTAACTCGGGGCTAATTCTGGGGGGTTCATGTCTCTTCTCAGGCAGCCGGGGTGTCGGTTCTCGTCAGCCGCGGCGCCACAAGCACGTCGCGAGAGATCACCTTCACATTGACGTGAGTGCCGAGATCAAGCTCGGCCGCTGTCTCACTGCGGACGTCTACGCGAACTGGGACCTCGCCGACCTGCACGATGAGCCGAGTCGTGGCGCCGAGGAAGCTGCGGTGGGTCACGAAGCCCTTCCCGGAAGGGTCGACGTCGATGGCGACGTCCTCGGGGCGCAAAAGGGCGTCGGCGCCCTCCAAGACACCGGATGTGTCACTTACGCCACGCACGGGGCAACGCTGACCGAAAACGAGCACGTCACTGCCCGAGCGCTCGACGGGGACCCTGCTCGAAACGCCGACGAACTCGGCGACAAAGGAGGTCGCGGGACGGGCGTAGAGCACGGCAGGGGTGGCGGTCTGCTCGTTTCGACCCTTCGACATGACGCAAACCCGGTCGGCCATTGAAAGCGCCTCTTCCTGGTCGTGAGTAACGAAGACCGTCGTGATCGAGAGCCGCTGTTGCAGGGAGCGGATCTGGTCGCGAAGCTCCGCTCGGACCTTGGCATCTAAGGCCGAGAGCGGCTCGTCCAATAACAAGACCCGTGGCTCGATTGCTAGCGCCCGGGCGAGGGCGATCCGCTGCTGCTGGCCGCCGGACATCTGATGGGGATACTTCGAGGCCTGGTCGGCCAAGCCAACTAGGTCGAGCAGCTCAGCTGCTTTCTTCCTGCGCTGATGGGTGCGCTGCCTGCGCATCCGCAGGCCATAAGCGACGTTGGTGAGGGCGTTCATGTTCGGAAACAGCGAGTAGCTCTGGAACACCATGCCCATATCGCGCCTTTGCGCGCTCACGCTCCCGAGGTCCTTCCCGTCGACGACCACACGGCCGTTGTCGAGCCGTTCGAAGCCTGCCAGCACTCTGAGCGCCGTCGTCTTGCCGCAACCGGACGGGCCGAGCAGGGCAACGAACTCCCCCGGCTCGATGGAGATGGAGAAACCATCGAGGGCGCGCGTCTGGCCGAACACACGGACCAGGCTGTCGAGATCTACCTGCGCGCCAACGGTCTTCGTCTCCACCGACGTCTCGGGCATAAAGGGTGCCTCCTCGCTGGCGGTCACAGCGTCCCCGTTCTCCTTCGCGTCCGCCGGGACTGGGAACGGTCCACCGAGACGATCACGGTGAGAAGCACCCAGGTGCCGATCAGCGAGAGCATCGACACGGCCGTGGCAATATGGGCGTCCAGCTGGCTGAACTGGTAGATCCACACGGGCAGCGTCGTCCACAAGTCGAGGCTCGCCATGGTGAACTCGCCTAGTACGAGCGCGATCGTGAGCACCGTCGCGGACAAGATCGCCGCCCTCAAGTTGGGGAGGATCACATGCCGCAGCGTGCTGATCCACTTTCCTCCGAGCGAGCGCGAGGCCTCGACGAGGGTCTTCAGGTCAATGGCCGACAGTCCCGCGTCGAGCGAGCGGTAGACGAAGGGAAGAGCGAGGATGACATAAGCGAGGCTCAGCAGGTACGGCGAGGCCCGCAGCCAGAGGGGGGCGGCGTGCAGCACGCCCAAGATGAGCACTATGGGCGGGATGACGATGGGCAGGATCGTGACGAAGTCGAGCACGCGCCTCATCTTCGGCAGCTTCAGATGCACATAGGTCGCCGTCGGGACCATGAGCACCATCGTCAGCACCGTCGTAACGGCCGCAAGGCGCAAGGACAGGTAGAACGCCGCCATGAACCCGGTCTGATGGGGGATGGCCGCGACGGCGTAGGTGGACCACCTGCCGACGTCGTTCTGGAACGAGAACCGAAGACCGGCATAGAGAGGAAGAAGGAAGTAGGCCCCGGCGAGTACCAGGACGACGCCCCGCCAAGCACGAAGGCGCGGCATGCGCCGGCGCGCCGGGTCGCCGTGGACGTGGGGAACGCCTCCTTGAACCTCCTCGACGGCTATCTCGGGGATTATCGCAGCCATCTGGACGCCCTTCTCCGGACCAGGCCGTAGAGGATCATCGTGATCGAGAGCACGACGAGCATGCCGAAGCCGAGCGCGTAGCCGATGTTCTCCTGCCCGGAGATGACGTTGCCGTTGAGGACCTCTCCAATCTGGATCGGCACGAGGGTGACCGTGCCGGCAGTCAGGGTGTCCGCCGTCGCGTAGGCGGCGAAACCGCTCCCGAAAAGCAGCAACATTCCCCCTAGGACCGAGGGGAGAAGCACCGGAACGCCGACGGTGCGCCAATAGCTGAGGCTCGAGGCGCCTAGGTTCTCGGCCGCCTCCCTCCATGCCGGTCTCAGCCCGCCTAGTGCCGGGGTGATCACGAGCACCATTAGCGGGATCTGGAAGTACATATAGACGATGACGACTCCGAAGAAGGAATACAGGTTGAAGCCGTAGTGCCAAGGGTTGAGGCGGATGGCGCTGAGCCACGCGGTGAGGAACCCGGTCGAGCCGAGGGTGGCGATGAAGATGAAGGTGAGGTTGATGCCGCCGAAGTTGGCGAGCACTCCGGAGGCGGTCGCGACGAGCCGCCGCAAGAGTCCGCTACGCGAGGTCTGGATGGTGTAGGCGAGGAAAAGACCGAGTACCCCCGGCAGAACCGAGGTTATGGCGGCAAGCAGAATGCTGTTCTCGAACCCGAGGCGGTAGGTGCCCTGGGTAACCGTGCTCAAGTTGCCCAAGGTGAGCTTGCCCGACTGGCTCCTGAAGGCAAGCTCAACCACAGCTGCGGTCGGTATCCCGAGGCCCAAGAACGTGTAGATGACAAACGGCGCCATGGCGAGCGTAGGCCGGACGCCACGAAGCAGGCCCTCCAGTCGAGCCTGCTTGGGGAGGTCGGCGCCTTCGGCCAAGGGAACAGTGAACCCCTGGCCGAAGGTCGCCGTTTCGTCGAAAGTCACTTCAGATGCCAACTGGACAGCTCACGCGCCTGTGGCAACCTCAATCGGCCAGTACTTGGCGACAACGGCCTTGGCCGTCGTCAGCTGAGCCTGGGTCGGGAACTTGGTCACGCCGGCAGGCGCGGGCGGCAGAGCGGCCAGCGCCTTTGCGCTCGCCAAGTGGTGACCTACGAGGTAGGGCAACTCGATCGGGCGAGCTTCACCTTCGAGCCAAAGGTTCTGACCGACGGTCGAGTACAAGTACTCCTCCCAAAGGCGCGCAGCCGCAGGGTTCGGAGCCTGCTTGTTGATCGCCTGGGCGTAATAGGCCGCGTAAGCCGCGTCGGAGGGAATGACTACCTTCCAGCGCTTCGACCAACCCGGCAGCGAGTTCACCTCGGATGCTTGCAGGTAGTCCCACCACAGCACGATGTTTGTGGCGCCGCTCTGAACGGTGGCGGGGCCAGCGACGGTCGCCACGAAGTTACCGGCCTGGGCGAGCTTCTGGAAGTAATCGACGCCGGGCTTGATGTTGTTGAACGAGCCGCCGTTGGCAAGGGCCGCAGCGTAAACCGCCGCGAAAGCAGCACCGGCCTCGGTCGGGTTGTTGTTGATACCAATCTTGTAGCCCTGGTTCAGCTCGAGCATCTGCTTGAACGACGTCGGGCAATGCTTGACGGTCTTCGTGTCACAACCGATGGCGACGTAGCCGCCGTAGTCGGCGTACCAGTCACCATTGGATGCCTTCTGGGATGTCGGGATGTTGGCCCACGTCTGTACCTCGTAGGGAGCGAGCCAACCCTTCTGAGCCGCCTCGATTCCGAAGCTCTGGCCCACGTCGAGCACGTCCGGGTCGTCGGAACGGCCGGAGTCCGCCTGGATGGCGTTGAGCTCGTCCTGGCTGGAGCCCTCGGGGTTCTCCGAGTTGATCCTGATGCCGAATTCCTTCTGGAAATCGTTGATGATCGTCCCGTAGTTCGCCCAGTTGGAAGGCAAGGTGATCACGTTCAGCTTGCCTTCCGCCTTGGCGGCCGCAACCAGCGCCGTGTAAGACGTCGCCGAGCCAGCCGGGCCGAGCTTGGTCACGGTCGCCCAGTTGACCGTCGACGACTTCGCCGTCGCGGCCGAACCGGTAGCTGTTACGGCCACGAGACCGAGCACCGTCACTCCGGCAGCCAGCACCGCCTTGAGCTTGGTTAATGCCACTTCCCACCACCTCCGCGGGGTTACTGGAGCCACCGAACTGGCAGCCCGGCGGCAACATAACTTGCGGAAGTAAATCCAAAGTGGCCGAAAGGCCACGTTAGAGCGACAAGTGTGGGACCAAGAGTTAAATCGGCGTGAACTGTTGTCGTCATCGGTGTCGATCAGCGCACGGCGACCTGACGGCAACATCGCGACAGCGGCCGGGACACAGAGAGGGCTAAGACGGACCGGGCGATAAGTCGTTGAACAGTTCTTCGCTCAACCACCCAACAACCCGACCCGCGGACAGCTGTTAACAGCGCGCCAAGGATCTCGGCGCAAGCGGTGTGAGATGCAACCGGCTCCGCCTTTCTTAGTCGCCTGCCGCCTCGCTGCGCGCCAACGCGTCGGCCCAAGCGTTCCATCGCCGCTGGCGAGAGTCACACCTAGCTTTCAAGTCTGATGTCTTTGCCACGAAGACCGGACCACGGCGAAGGTGACCCCGGGTACCTCCCACGAGTCCACCCACCCGAGCGGGAGGTCCACCGTGCGGGGGCGGGCCATAGCGGCCCCCGAAGCCCGTGACAGGATCGGCACCTCCGCGGTTTACACGCTCTGGGCGACCTAGGTCACGTAGACGAGGTTGCTCTAGGCCAGACAAGGGTCACAGCTGAGCAAAGGAGCCGAATACAGACAGAAGGCCTGGTTCATCTTCAATACATCTAAATGTGAGTGACGCTTCACTCTTGGTAAACTTTGCATTAACCCGACAGAACTTCCAAGGCCGGACTGCCCACGTCTCCCGACCCCTGTTTGTCGCCGGGCCCGGGTGTGTCGTCGTAGGAAGTGCCTTTCTAACTGGGGCGACGTAACCACAGCCTCGAAGAGCCAGGATCTCGTTCGGGGCAGAACCGCCAGCACGACCGGCCCCTAGGCCACGGAGCGTTTGACGACATTTTGACGGTCTCTTGTGTACAGTTCGCATCGCAATCGTAATAACGGGAGGGAAAGACGGCATGGCTCAGCGAGATGAAGATGTTGTCCGATCTGATGGCGCGGCATACGGCCGGCGGCGGTTCCTCCGCCAGGCGGGACTCGGTGTCGCCGGCATAGCGGGCGGCATGTTGCTGGACGCGGGCGCCAGCTCGGCGAGTCCGCTCACCTCGAGGCTCGCCGCTAGAGCGGACACGGGCCTGCCATCCGGTCTCGTGGCAGCTGCACAAAAGGAGGGGCAGATCAACCTGGTCGCCCTCCCTGACACTTGGGCGAACTATGGCACCCAGGGCATGAAGAACACAGTGATCGGCGACTTCTACGCCAAATACAAGATCACCTGCAACTCCGTTGCGCCCGACGACAGCTCCGCGCAAGAGCTGGCCGCCATCAAGGCCAACAAGGGCACGAGCAAGGAACCCGACGTCGTTGATGTTTCGGCTGCCATTGCCGTGGAGGGCGCTTCAGGAGGCTACTTCGCTCCCTACAAAGTGCAGACCTGGGACGAGATCCCGGCCAGCATGAAATCCGCAGACGGCCACTGGTACGCCGACTACTACGGCGTCATCTCTTTCGGAACCAACACCAAGGTCGTGAAGAATCCCCCCAAGTCGTGGGCGGACCTGGAAAAGCCTGAGTACAAGGGCCAAGTGGCGATCGACGGTAACCCAGGCAGCGCAGGCGATGCTTTTGCAGCTGTATTCAGCGCCGCTCTTGCCATGGGCGGGTCGCTCGACAACATCATGCCGGGCCTCGAGTATTTCAAGCACCTGAAGGAAATTGGCAACTTCAACGCCACTGACTGCTATCCGGCCAACATCGTGAGCGGCGAGACACCCATCGCCATCGTCTGGGACTACTTGAACCTCGGTTACAGAAAGCCGTATCCCGGAATCAAGTACTCGGTGACCATCCCGACTTCCGGTCGCTACGGCGGTTTCTACTGCCAGGCGATCAGCGCCTCGGCACCGCACCCGAAGGCTGCCGAACTCTGGGAGGAGTTCATCTACTCCGACGAGGGCCAGCTTGCATATCTGGCCGGCTACGCCCACCCGGCGCGCTACACCGCAATGGCCGCCGCGGGCAAGATCCCCGCCTCGCTTGCCAAGATCCTTCCGCCAGCTAGCGAGTACGAGGGCGTTCGCTTCGCTACCGTCGAACAGATCGCCAAGGCAAGCGCTGTCGTCGTCAAGAATTGGGACTCGATGATAGGTGGCTCCTAGACCGAACTTACGGCTGATCTGAGCCCCGATTTACTCCTTGAGCAGCAAGAAGTGCGCTGTTACGGGTCCGTGATGTAGACACGAGTATACTTGACAATACGGCACTGATATGCGACA
>Ga0182030_10023464_pt1 | contig 11406 bp, 12 predicted proteins | sample 812S3MmetaG_FD_121299 | JGI IMG/M metagenome (GOLD analysis project Ga0182030, IMG submission 121299) | Permafrost microbial communities from Stordalen Mire, Sweden - 812S3M metaG (Illumina Assembly) | ecosystem: Environmental > Terrestrial > Soil > Wetlands > Permafrost | place: Sweden...
AACCAGCAGGGAGCGGACACTGCGGCGACGGCGCCTCACCGGCTCGACTCTCGCCGTCTGTGGATAGGTCCTGTCATCGCGCCTCCCTGGTGTCCGACAGGCCTAGCACAGTCATAGGCGGCATGCCCCGCCCGTGAACCGGAAGAGGGTCACCCCCCATGCGACCTGTCCCATTGACAACGTCTCTGGGAGGACGCCCGGCGGTCTTCATTGCCGCAGCCTCTGCGTGCGATGCCATCACCCTGACAGGCAACGGGAACGGGGCGGTCATTGCTGTCACGGGCATAAGCCCGTCGACCTCTGACGCAACCTACCTCAACTCAAACGGCTGACCTCAGATGGCGCTCAGCCGCATGGGCTGAGGTCGCTCGACCGGTCCTCAGGCCAATGGGCTGAGCCTCAACGGTGAGCATCATGGTTTGTTCACGTGGATCGGATGGGCTCAGCGGAGTATCGGTCGTCTTGGACTCCCCGATTCCACCAAGCTGGCGTCGTCGCAGCTTGCTCGACGATCCAAGAAAAATGGTGCTTGGCCGAAAGGCGCAAGAGCGGCAGGGCCGCGAACCCCAGGAGGGCCCAGCGTCGGTCACGCGGAGGCACTTCGATGGCGATTGAGAGCGCTGAGGCTGCTGCCCAACCGTAAAGGAGCGTGTTGTAGGCAGGAAGCTTGGAGTCACCAAGTCCCTCCGCTTCGGCGAGGATCGGTATCCCCAGGGCGCTTCGTCGCCATGGCCAAATTAGGAAGTGCACTACCGCACCCCCGAGCGCTGCACCAGACCACACGGCAAGCAGCCTGTCCCACCGCGTGCCACCCTTCGCGGCCAGAGTGATCCAGGTCGGAATCTGCGTTGCCCAGAGGGCACCCGATCCAACGAGGCCGAGTTCCGGTTGCCCAACGAGCCCGATGCCGCTCGACAACTCGAAGCCATGGTGGGCGGCGGTGAGAGTGGCGGCGAGCATCGTCCATGGCCGCCGGAATGTCGGGTGGCGCCGGCTCGCTTCCATGAGCACCATTTGACACGCATCGCAGAGATGTCGCCATACGGGTACCGTCCACAGCTCGGTGGGCTGAGCCTCATCCGGACCGTGCTTGAGCTGCTTGAGCTGAGTGACGCCGTCCAGGGTCTCAGCCGTCAGCGTCCATGGATCCACCCGCGGCCGGAGGTATCGTGACGAGGAGTGCCTAGCGACGCGCCGATCATCGGCATCTCTGCCGGCCGTATCCGGAGTCCGTGCAGCTTGAGGCCCATGTGGTCGAGCGTCGATACGACTTCGGTGTTGGTCTCGACGGTGCTCCGTTGGAGCTCGGCTGAATAGCTCTCCGTGGAGAGTTGACGGAGGAGCTCCGGGGCCCGGAAGGCCAGTTCCAGCGTCTCGGCGTCGACGATCTGGAATTCCTCTTCGATGCCCAACGTCCGCACCTTGGCCATCAGCTGACTCTATGGGGCCAATGTTTCCGGAGAATGTCCAACTCCGGTGTGCGTGACGTCATACACGCTACATAGCCCGTAGCGGTCAGATCGACACACATCGGGCCCGCTCCCGGCGCCACGACCCAGATCGGTCCCGAAACCACTGGATCGTGGGGGAGATCCGTTCGACGCTCGGCCAGAAGGAGTGGCGCCACGGGTCGATTGGTCGTCCCCTACCCGCCGCCGACCCAATTGGAGGGTGAAGGCCGCCACGTCAGCGGAGGTGGGTCGGGTCGCTCTCCTGGTGACCGAGACGATGAGTCGGGCCCTCGGGGGCTGTGGACGGCGGGCGGTCGGTGGGCCGATCGACAGATCTGGTGATCTGCGCTCGACAGGCCGAGGTTTGTCGGACCCCCTCCGAGTCCTGAAGACGATACAGTCGGCCCGGGCTCCGAGGGAGGAGGATACATGGCGGACATAGTCATCCTGGGCGGGGGACCTACCGGTTTGGCGACGGCGATTCTGTTGGCGCAACAGGGGCTCGACACCGTCGTGCTCGACCGCGACAAGGCCCCGCCCGACGATCCCGAAGAGGCGTGGGAGAGCTGGCAGCGTCGCAGCGTCGGGCAGTTCCGGCTGGTCCATTACGTGCAACCCGGAGGGCGGGCCTTGATGGAGGAACACCTCCCGTCCGTCTTCTCCGAGATGGAGGCCGTCGGCGCCATCCGGTACAACCCGGCCGAGGCGCAGGCGCGCCGCCTGCCCGACGGCCCGGGCACCGATCTGGACCTGAGCCGCTTCGAGACGATGACAACCTGCCGGCGCCCACTGATCGAGTACGCGTACGCATCTGCGGCCAGGAAGTCGCCGGGCGTGGAGGTCCGCCACAGCTGCCCGGCGACCGCACTCGTGACGGGGAGCGAGGTGATCCCGGGCGTGCCGCACATCACCGGTGTCCTCACCGAGTCGGGCGAGACCATCGTCGCCAAGGTCGTCGTGGATGCGGCCGGCCGCCGCTCGCCGCTCGCCGGCATGATCCAGGCCGCGGGTGGCCGCCAGCCCCGGGAGGACGCCTTCGAGGCGGGTTTCGTCTACAACACCCAGTACTACCGGGGGGAGTCGCTCCCCGAGGCCCGGGACGACCTCCTCTCCGCCATCGGATCCATCTCGGTCCTGACCCTTCCGGGTGACCATGGCTGGTGGTCGGTGACGCTCTACCACTCGCCCAAGGACAAGCTGATGAGGAAGGTGCGCGACCCATTGGTCTTCGAACGGGTCGTCCGGGCGTTGCCCAACCACGCGCATTGGGCCGACGGGACACCGCAGGGCAGTTGCTTCTCCATGGCCAGCACGGCCAACACCACGCGCCAGTTCGTCGTCGACGGCGTCCCGAGCGCAACCGGGTTGGTACCCGTGGGCGATGCATGGGGTTTCACCAACCCGTCGATCGGCCGGGGCATCACCCTCGGGTTGATGCACGCGGTGGACATCGCCCCAGCGATCGCCGAAGACGTCGAGGACCCACGCCGGCTCGCCGCTGATTGGAAACGTCGGACCGACGAGCGGGCGGCCAGGTGGCACGCCTCGACGGTCGAGTTCGACCGGGTCCGCGCTCCCGAGGTCGACGCCAACTTGCAGGGCCTTCCGGATCCCTTCGATCCCTCGGACCCGTCGGTCGCCGGTCCTCGGGCATTCGCCTCGGCATCGCACTACGACCCGGAGGTCCTCCAAATGTTCTTCGAGGTGGTCGGCTGTCTGAGCCTGCCCGACGAGGTGATGGCCCGACCCGGGGCGTTCGAGCGGGTGCTCGACGTCGCCATGTCGACCCCGCCCTACTCGTCACCGGGACCGACCCGGAAACAACTGGAGGAGCTCCTTGTCTGACCTGTCGAAACCCCGTGCCGTCTTCGTACACGGCAACCCGGAGACGCCGGCGATCTGGGGACCACTCCTCGCCGAGTTGCACCACCCCGATGTCGTGACCCTCTCTCCACCCGGCTTCGGTGCCCCGGTCCCGGACGGCTTCGGAGCCACGGCTGACGAGTACGCCGCGTGGCTCGCGTCCGAGCTCGAGAAGCAGCCTGGGCCGGTCGATCTGGTCGGTCACGACTGGGGCGGCGGGCACGTCATGCGTATCGCCATCGAGCGGCCGGATCTCATCCGGTCGTGGGCGATGGACATCCCCGGCTGCTACGCCCCGGACTACATCTGGCACGACCTGGCCCAGGTGTGGCAGACGCCGGATGCGGGCGAAGAGATGGTCGCCGGCATGGCATCGCTTCCGGTGGCAGAGCGGGCGTCGATGTTCGAGTCGCTCGGGATGACACCCGACATCGCCCTTGCCGTTGCCGGGGCCGCTGACGAAACCATGGGCCACTGCATCCTCTCCCTCTACCGCTCCGCTGCCCAACCGGCGATGGCCCGCATCGGTGAGCGACTCGGCGCCGCTGCCGCCCGGCCCGGTCTCGTCATTATCCCCACCGAGGACGGGTACACCGGTGGCGAGGAACGGGCCCGCTGGACCTCCGCACAGGCCAAGGCAGAAATCGCGCTGCTGCAGGGGCTCGGCCACTGGTGGATGATGCAGGACCCCGCGGCCGGCGCGGCGGCACTGCAGAAGTTCTGGGGATCACTGACCACCGGTTGAGCTCGTGGTGCTCGGTCCGTCGGCAGACAGAGACACCTGATCAGCTGGTCCTCGACTGCAACGACTGAGGACGTTGCCGGCGGCCGAGCGTTGACCTCGGCCCGACGGGCTGAGGTCCCTCGAACTTGCTCAGCATCGAGAACTGAGAACATGGGCATCCCGATTTCGTGGAACTCGCCCGCGCACCCATAGTCGTTGGTATGGGACAGAGCGGTCGACACCATGTGCGGTTGCCGGGTCGTAGATGTTGCCCCACGATTGGGTGATGACAAACGGCGGTGGTGCCAACGCGAATTGGCCGCAGATTGCAGCAAGGCTTGCGCCAGCCCGGAACTACTGGCTTGGGACCTCGACGGCGAGTGGGGCGCCTCACGCCGCACCCGTCTGGGGTGTTGTGGTCCACGACCAGTTCTACGTGTACAGCGAGCGGAGAACGGCCAAAGCAAAGAACATCGAGCGGGATCCCCGGGTTGTCGTCCACCTGGACAGTGCAGAACACGTGTTGATCGTCCACGGACGGATGATCGACGAGGGGCGACCTTCGGACGTGCCCCACGTGGTCCATGCGTTGAGCGTCAAGTACGATGCCCCCGGCGACGCACAGTACCTTCCTTCAGCCGATGAGGACTTCGATGTCCTCTACCGGCTGCAAGCAGAGCGGGCGCTGCTCTGGGAGTTGTCGGACTATGACGGCAGTCAGCAGAGATGGTCGTCGTCACGTTGAGCAGCTAGCCCGAGCCCCGAGCCCACCGGTGGTGAAGCGCTTCAACGAGCGCGCGTTGAGTCCCACCGAGCCGGCGATCAGGCCTGTGATCCTCTGAGACTCCGGACCCAGAGCGGCACTCCATCTCCCGCGTTACCGTCGTGACCTATCGGCTCCGTTAGGAGGCTTCCATGCCCGAGTTTCCGACCATCGCACATGTGACGCTCACTGTGAGCGATCTCGATCGCAGCATCTCGTGGTACGGGAGACTCTTCGACGCCGAGCTGTTCCTGGACGAGAGCCCCGGCCCGTTTCGACGCGCGGTCCTGCTCGTCGGGGGCCAGACCCTCCTCGGACTTCATCAGTTTCCCGATCCGGCAGACACCCTCCCGTTCGATGAGCGTCGAATCGGACTGGACCACCTTGCCTTTGCCTGTAGCCGTCGAGGGGATCTCGAGGCTTGGGCGGTCCGGCTGGAAGAGCTCGGTATCGCCAACGGCGGCGTCGCCGATGCCGATTACGGTTGTGGGCTGTCCTTCCGAGATCCCGACAACATCGCGTTGGAGTTCTTCGCACCGCCCTCCTAGGACGATGTGGCTCGTGGCCGTCCGCCCTGATGAATCGGACTGTGGATCCGACGTCAATCCACCTCGGCCAGCATCTTCTCGAGAACGTCGACGCGTCCGTTCAGAGTCATCACGGTTGACCGCAGCTCCCGCAGCTCCCGATCGCTTCCTTCGAGAGAACGTACCGAGCGATCGGAGAGCTGGCGGTACTCCTGCTCCTTGTTGAGCGCGGCCCGAGACTTCCAGATCGAGGTCACCGGCCACAGGATGACCGCCACCAGTAAGAACACGAACGCCAGTGATCCGAAGGTCCACCACATTCCACTGTCAGCCATTTTCATTTCCTCCTTTGTTGTCGGGGATAGTGACCGTCGCTGCTGCTGTTGCGATGAGCTCTGGAGTGAGGTTCCAGCAAAACGGCGTGACGTCGTAGAACTTCATCGACTTGCCGTCGGGGGAGAGCTCCAGTGCCGAGGAAACCAATCCGGCCTGCTCCAGTTTGCGCAGGTGGATCTGCAGCAGTGGTCTGCTGATCTGGAGCTCGCGAGCCAGCTCACTGACGTATTTCCGACCCTGGACGAGGACGCCGAGTACTCGGAGGCGGTGCGGGTTGGCCAACGCATGAAGAACTCCGAGAAGCGCATCCCCAGAAACAGGTTGCGTCGATGGCCGGCCGGTTTGCATGCAAGTCCTAGGTTGCAGGTGCAAGCCCCAGTTGTCAAGTTCCCGGGGGCGACTCGCTCAGTGCCAACACCAGCGACTACCCCTGAGTTTTCCGGAATCAGGGAGAGGGAAGAACCAGCGAGATGGGAAGGAGCGTCGGAGCGGATTGCGGGCACTCCTGGGCGTGGCACCGGACGTGCCGGTGGGAAAAGGCTCGGAACCCCGGTTGACGGCTGAGTCGAGAATTGGCCCCACCGCCGGTGGGTGGGGCCCTCGCTTCGGCAATGGCGGGCAACGGGTCGGAGGGTCGGCGCAGAGCTACGTCGACGCCCAGCCGGACCGGCGGTACATAAACACCCCGTGAACAACTCGGGTCATGCCGTTGACTTCAGACCGATCGGGTGTTGAATCGGACTATGACCGGCTGTGGGGCCGCGACGGCCCGGAAGCTCGACGAATGTGAATGCACACGGCCCCCGGGCCACCCACCTCCTCACCGCTGCGACGACTGCGGCCTGACGTGGCATGAACCCCCGGCCGCACGTGCGCACAAGGGAGCAGTCGAATCGCCAGGCCCCGCGGCCGGGTTCGGAGGCCCGGGCAGCTGATCAACGGATGAAACGGTCCACCGCCAACTCTTCCCACGACGGGGGGCTGGATCGCTACCTCGGGCAGGGACGACGGTTCGGGGCAGAACGGCGGCGGCCTCCAGCTCCGCCCGGAGCTGGAGGGACGAGAGGAACAGGCTGGTCTGCATCCCCAGCCTTCGGGCCGTGTCGAGGTTCGCCTCCGTGTCGTCGATCATCAACGTGGTCCGGGGCGTCAGACCGAAACGGTCGAGCAGCCGCATGAAGATGGCCGGCTCCGGTTTCGCCACTCCTTCCCGACCCGAGACGACGGTGCCGTCGAACCAGCCGAGGAACGGGAATCGCTGGAGGCGGAGTGGATACGTCTCCGCCTCCATGTTGGTGAGGGCGTAGCAGGGCAACCCGGTGTCTCTCACCGCTCGGAGGACGTCCACGGATTCGGCGTGGACGCCACCGATCATCTCCTCGCTGCGTCCCGACCATGCCCAGATCATCTCGGAGAGACGGGGATGCCTCGAGGCGAGTTCGGCGCACGACGCCGCGGTGGAGATGCCCCGGTCGTGGGGCACATGCCATGCCGGCGAACAGATGTCGGCCAGGAACAGTTCCATCTCCGTCTCGTCTGCGAACAGCTTGCGGTAGAGGTGCCGAGGGTCCCAATCGAGCAGGACGCCACCCAGGTCGAACACCACCGCCTCGACCGGAGGCTGCCCCGTGGCCGTGTGTGCTCGCACACAGCTGATGGTAGAATGAACACAATGGATGTGCAAATGCGCCACCAGATGATCATGCAGGCCCTTCGCCAACGCAGTCCGGTGTTGGTCGGGGAGCTGGCCGCCACACTCGATTGCTCCGAGATGACCGTCCGGCGTGACCTCGAGTCGCTGGAGCGCAGTGGGGGCCTCCGACGGGTGCACGGTGGCGCGGCGAGCGTCTTCCTCAGTGCCGAGGAGACCCCGTACGGCATCCGGGCCCTCGAGTCCCGCGAGGCCAAGGCGACGATAGGCGCCGCCGCCGCCGGCCTCCTGGCGGACGGTGAGACGGTCATCCTCGACGGGGGGACCACCGCCATGGAGGTGGCACGAGCACTCCGCAGCCGGCGGATGACCGTGATGCCGCTCGCGCTCAGGCCCGTTTTCGAGCTGCATGAATGCCCGGGCATCAAGCTCCTCCTCCCCGGCGGTGAAGTCCGCCCGGGTGAGTTGTCGTTGACCGGAAGTCTCACCGAGCCCTGTTTCTCGCAGCTCCGGTTCGACACGTGCGTGATGGGTCCGTGCGGCATCGACGCCGGCGCGGGCGTTACGACCCACCTCCTCGCCGAGACGGCGGTGAAGCGTGCCGCCGCCAACGCCTCGCAACGGGTCATCGCGGTGGCCGACTCCTCGAAGCTCGGCCGGGTGGCATTCGGCCATGTCTGCGATCTCGACGACATCGACATCGTCATCACCGATGTCGAGGCTGACGAGCAGATGGTGGACGAGTTGCGGGCGGCGGGAGTCGACGTACGCTGCGTCTGACATCCTCACCGACCACGAACCGACCACCGGCACGGGCCCCGGCGGACCGTTGGCCACGCCTGGCCGTCATCGCCGTGTTCTTCGTGCATGGCTTCCTGTTCGCCTCCTGGACGGCCCACATCCCCCAGCTGCAACAGCACCTCGGCCTGAGCGACGGCAGACTCGGACTCGCCTTGCTCGGAGCTCCCATCGGCTCGGTCCTGGCGATGGTGGTGGCCGCCCGCCTGCTGCCGACCGTGGGAAGCAGGCGGATGGTGCGCCTGGCGCTGCTCGGCTACTGCGTCTCGGGTCCGTTCATCGGGCTCACCGGATCGTTGGACACGTTCTTCCTTGTCTTCCTGCTCTGGGGTTTCTTCCAGGGGATGCTCGACGTGTCGATGAACACACAGGCGATCACAGTCGAGCGGTTTACGGGGCGCGTGCTGATGCCGGGATTCCACGGGTCGTGGAGTACCGGCGCCCTGATCGGTGCGGTCACCGGAGCGGTGGCGGTGGGGCTCGGTCTCTCCCTGAGCAAGCAACTGCTCGTCCTGGCGGTACCGTGCCTCCTGGTCGTCGGCTGGCTGTCGACGTGGATGATCCCCGACGGGCGGGCGGACGGCGACTCCGAAACCTCGGAGCGCACGCCGGACAGGCGCGGTGGCGTGCTCCAGGGTGCCGTCATCGTGCTCGGGGGCATCGCCTTCGCCGACATGCTGTGCGAAGGTGCCGCAGCCGACTGGGCCGCCGTCTATCTCCGCAACTCGCTCCACGCCGCGCCCCTGGTGGCCGGACTGGCCTTTGCGGCCTATGCCCTGGCCATGGTGGCCGTCCGGCTGTCCGGCAATCGGCTCTTCACCAGGTTCCCGGCCCATCGCCTGCTTCCGCTGCTCGCTGCCATCGCCTCATTCGGGTTCGCCGTCGGCCTCGTCATCAGCAGCCCGTTGAGCATGCTGCTCGGATTTGCCCTGCTCGGCGTCGGCGTCGGCGGTGTCGTCCCGATGGTCCTCAGTGCTGCCGGGGCGGTGAGCAACGTGGACACCGGAAGGGCAGTGGCCGCCGTGGCGGGCTGCGGCTGGGCCGGCTATGTCGTGGGACCTGTCGTGATCGGTGCGATCGCATCGGCGACGACACTGCACACCGCGCTGTTCTTGGTTCCGGTTCTCATCGCCACCGTGGCGGTGGCCACCGGGACGACGAAGGCACTGCGGCATCGAACGACCGCCGGCGAGGGCCGTTCGGTCGGCAGCGGAACTGTCGACGGCGGAACGATGCGAACCGGCGATCGGATCGTGACGAGCGTTTCGAGCAATTGAGCTCGACCGGAGCTGAGCTCCCGAACGGAGGAGCAGACGGTTCGGCCAGTCCCCGCCCCCGGGGTCTTCGGCGCGCGGGTTCGGTGCGACGCCGCCGCGGCGAGGACCATCTCCGCCAGACGGTCATTCCCTCCCAGTCCAGTGGTGACTACGATCGCGCCGGCCGGCTCGTGACGCCGGAGGGCGGCGGGCCGCAGGGGCCCAATCGCCAGCTGAAGGGAGACCCATGCGACCACTGAGCGAGTCCAGATACGGCGCGGCACTGGCCGGCCTGGTCCTGGCGATTACCGCGGTTGCCGCGGTGGCCGCAGCCCCACAGGCCGGAGCGGCACCGTCAACGGCTCGCCCGATCGGCCACGTGTCCATTGCCGCCAGCCAGACCCCGGCGTTCGCCGGGGATGCCGGTGATCCCGATGTCGTCTACTCCAACGGCACCTACTACGCCTTCACGACGGGCACGCCCCTGGGGAACAACCTCCAGGCCCTCGTCGACACCTCTGGTAATCCCGGCTCCGGTTGGGGCTCGTACACCGGCACGACCTTCGGATCGACGGCCCTGCCGAGCCCCCCGGCCTGGCAGGAAGTCAACACGCAGACCTCGCCGGGCGTCTTCTACTACGGCGGGCACTGGGTCATGTGGTACGACGCCTCGCAGGCCGGCCACGCGGCGGATTCGGGCCACTCCTGCCTGTCCGTGGCCACGGCGGCGTCCCTGACCCCGACGAACCCGCAGTTCACCGATGCCTCCACCGGGGGTTACTGCCCCGCCGGAGGGGTGCTCGATCCGAGCCCCTTCGTGGATCCCGCCACCGGGGCGGCCTACCTGATCTACAAGTCCAATGACGGGTCCTCGTCGGCACCGTCCCAGGTGTTGTCGGTGCGGCTCAACAGCGATGGCACCGTCATGGTTGGGTCACCGAAGGTGCTGTTGACCGTGGACCAGGCCGCACTGCCGTGGGAGACCACCACCGACGACCCGCAGATGGTCTATGCCTCCGGCACCTACCAGCTGCTCTTCTCCGGGGGAGACTTCCAGTCCACTTCCTACAACGAGGCGATCACCGACTGTTCCGGTCCCAATGGACCGTGCAGCCAACCCTCCGGACCGTTCCTCACCACCTACGGGGGCGTCTACGGGCCGGGCGGAGGGTCGCTCTTCCAGGACGCCGCCGGCACTTGGTGGCTGGGCTATGCCGCCTGGAACAAGTCGTGCACCAACTACGGAGGCACCTGCGGCGCCATCCGGCAGTTGTTCACGGCACCCGTCAACATAAGCAACGGCCTGGTGGTGCCCTGCTCGGCTCCGGCGGGCACGCCGGTGGGCTATCGGATCACCGCGAGCGACGGCGGCATCTTCGACTTCGGCAACCTCCCGTTCTGCGGTTCGACCGGAGGCATCCATATCAACCAACCGGTCGTGGGCATGGCCTCCACTGCCGACGGCGGTGGGTACTGGACGGTGGCCCGTGACGGCGGTGTGTTCGCCTTCGGCGATGCCCAGTTCCACGGCTCCGCCGGTGCCATCCACCTGAACCAACCGGTCGTGGGCATGGCCGCCACCCCGAACGGCGGTGGCTACTGGCTGGTGGCCTCCGACGGCGGTGTCTTCTCCTACGGGAACGCCACGTTCCACGGCTCGACTGGCAACCTGCGACTCAACCAGCCCATCGTGGGCATGGCCTCCACCGCGGACGGCGGTGGCTACTGGCTGGTGGCCTCCGACGGTGGTGTGTTCTCCTTCGGCGATGCCCAGTTCCACGGCTCGACCGGCAACCTGCGCCTCAACAAACCCATCGTGGGGATGGCCGCCACGGCGGACGGCGGTGGCTACTGGCTGGTCGCCTCCGACGGCGGCATCTTCTCCTTCGGCGATGCCCAGTTCCATGGCTCCGCCGGCGCCATCCACCTGAACCAGCCGGTCGTGGGCATGGCCACCACCCTGGACGGCGGTGGCTACTGGCTGGTGGCCTCCGACGGCGGCATCTTCTCCTACGGCGACGCCCAGTTCCACGGCTC
>Ga0182030_10023465_pt1 | contig 11405 bp, 10 predicted proteins | sample 812S3MmetaG_FD_121299 | JGI IMG/M metagenome (GOLD analysis project Ga0182030, IMG submission 121299) | Permafrost microbial communities from Stordalen Mire, Sweden - 812S3M metaG (Illumina Assembly) | ecosystem: Environmental > Terrestrial > Soil > Wetlands > Permafrost | place: Sweden...
GCCGGCGAAAAGCCGAGAATCAGAGGCTTGCGAAACCCTGTCGTCCAAAGCGCGCCCGCGATGAAACCCCACCAGGTCCATAAAACAAGCCCGTAATAGAGAGAAGGCCGATGCAGCACAGATTGGCATTCGCTCGCCGTAGCAAGCGCGAGCGCCAGCGAGGTGAAGGCAATGACCGCCAGCCCAAACGCGTGAATCCGCGGCGTCGATCCTGCAGATCCGCCCTTCTCGATTGGAGGCGTCATCTTTCCCGGCGTGACGATTGCTGCAACCGCGTTGGAGTCCATGGCCAAGCTCCTCATTGGACGATTCTGCCCAAGCTCGGGTATCCGAATTGAACGACCATACCCTGGCGAACCGATTCCGCACCGAGCAAGCCCAAAGGACATCCGAGACCGGATCGCTTCTATCAGAATGGTCTTCTCGGCCGTCCGACGCCAGCTTTTCTCAGTTTATGTCGTGCTTTTTGCAGCGAATTGACGCATTTCCGCAGTTTGCGAAATTCTCCGCCTATCAATTTGAATTCACGCGAACCGAGAAGAGGGCGTGGTGCGAAAGGATAAAAAGCATACGGCGTGGCCGTCGGACCCCGCCAAAAAACGATATAGATCGGTCGCTCCGGCACATCGATCCCGACTATGCGATTGCCTGCCGGTAGTGCGCAGATCGGAAGTTATATCCGAGTGCAATGGGCTCCGCGTGGCCACGAAATCCTCCGCAGTCGGAATCCGCGCGCGGCGCCGGTCCGTCAGGCCTCCACCAGACCCATCATGGCGAGCTTCTCAAAGAGCGCCTCGTCGTCAAACGGCTTCATCAGGTATTCGTCAGCTCCCGCATCGAGCGCCTGCACGATGAACTCGTTCTCTGCCTCGGTGGTAACCATCATCACCTTCACACTACTGAATCCCTGGGCACGCATCGCCTTGAGCATCTCCAGGCCGTTCATCACCGGCATATTCCAATCCAGCAGCGCGAAGTCGAAAGGCGGACCGTCTGTCAGCCGGTCTATGCCGTCCTTGCCGTCCTTGGCCTCCTCGCACTCGAAACCCATGTCTTCAAGCAGGCCTCGCAGCAAATGCCTTATAGAACGAGAGTCGTCCACAATCAGTGCCCGCATCTTTTCCTCCAGGCAGCAAAGCCGCCTAAATCTCACCTGGCCGCATTGGATCGGCGTTGACAAGAGCCCCTTTTGAAACACGCTCTATTCAACCTGGAGCCGAGTTCGGTTTGCAGCACAAACTTCTCCGATAACTTCTGCGAGCTCTGCTCGCTTTCGAGCATTCATTGATGTGAACTGGATCCCGATGGTTTGAGGATCGTAAACGGAGATTGCCACGCCGCTGGTCGAGAAGTGCAGTGCGCGCAATTCAAATTCCAGTTCCAGAGGATCATTCAGTTCCCCGGCAAACTCTTTGTCGGTTTGAACGGTGCACCCGCGCACGCTCAGATCGGCGATATCGCCGCCAAGATGGAAGCGATTGTCAGGCGATCGACAAACAACCTGCCATTCTCCCGGCCGTGGGGTGCGCACCAGCCCTTCTCCACAGTGAACCTCCTTATCGTAAGAAGGTCTAACTCGGCACTCTGGCTTTACGACTACCGGCTGCACAATAAGTACATCGCCGCTGTTTTGGTTCAACTTCGCCGACGTGATCGATCCCTTGATGGATTCGGCCGTGCGCTTGCCTGCCAGACAGGCGACAAGAGCCTCCACCTGATATTTGGATTTGTCGCTCACATGGGTGAACCGAATACCGAGCTGAGATTCCTTTTTCGTCCATTGGGTTACGCCGCCAATGTGCAAAACCATTCCAAGAAGGGGAAGAACAACCTCGACTGGAGCCAGCGCACCGTGACGGAACAGGCGTTCCATTTTCAGACGGCAACCGCCGGCGCTGATCTCAACGACCTGGCAAGGGAACCTCTCACACCTATAAAGCAGCTGTCCCCGAGCATCGGTCAACTTGTGCCGTTCGTGCGAACGGCGGTTGCGAAAACCAGAGTTGCTGCCACTGTTGCTCTCTTCGACGAGCCTCGCCAAATCTGCTTCGCTCCTGCCCGCTCCACCTAACCAGATAGCCACGCTTTTCATTGCCGCGCTCTTTCCCCTCCGACCTCATCTCTCCGGCGAGAGCCATTGCATACTCTTCATCGACTCTCGACGAGGCATGATTCCGTGTCCCAGTGAGGCCGTGGTCTCGATGGGTAAAGCGCCGGAATCAGATACGCCGAGGGAAGACGGACGTTGTCTAATCCATCGGCTGTAAATTCATTTTCAGGAAGGTGACAAACGTAATTGGCTTCGATCAAGCAGTCGGACGCTGCAGTCGGCTCTTTGGAAGCCGGTCCATCGAGCGCTACCTGACGGACAAAACCAACGGCATCCTTGAAGAAATAGCCGCGCAACCGTTTCGTAGCAGAATGCCGTGGTTACCCAATTGCCGGGATGCTTTCGTCAACTTCGATACCAATACCGGGAAGGAACTTGTTGTTACCCCAGGACCGCGTAGAGCACACGGTACCGCAGATGGCAATTTCGTTGCCGAGAAACTTCAGCCATACGCGACCCCCTACTTGCCACTCCCGTGCACTGCACACAAAGCATCCGCTATCCGACATGTTGGCAGTCACGGTCTTCTCCGCGTCCTGGAAGGTTTCGTCCGCCGAGAGATACACCGCGAGAAACCTGTTGTCTCGCGCCTCTTTTCGGATCTTTCGTGGCGCGAACTGCCCACACCTCGCGACAAACTGCTCCAGCGTGCCACCAAGAATCAGAACCTGATCGCCGGCGAGCCTGAATTTGGCAGACGGATAGAGTTCCAGATGCTCCTGTGTGTCTCTTTTGTCCGTTGCGGAAGCTGTAATTGCAGTCGTCAATTCCAACAGAATTCCGCACACGGGGGTTTTCTCGAGAGTGCTGCGCAAATTCCCTAAAGAGGCCAATAACACAGCATCGATCTCCATCGATTTCAGTAAGTCCGCAACAAAGTCTCGAGTCGTACCGTTGTGCGCAACTACCACGCATGTCTTCATACGAGTGGTTTCCTGTTGTTGAATTCGATCACTTCTTCTCAATTCCCGAAACTGCTGCATTTCGATCGAGTGATTTCTGCCGGACGCGGCAAGCGGCTCGCGAAGCCGCGATAAAGATTGCTTTGCATGTCTGCGCCTTCACATAGTGCTGCACGCGGAATGAACTTCCGAAACGCCCTCCACCTGCTCCTGACCTACGTTTGATTCGCCCGCTCCGCAGCCGTTGAAAACCTGGTTGCGCCCTGCCTGCTTGGCTTTGTAGACCGCCATGTCCGCCATATCGATCAGGTCCGACACTTTCATTCCGGACATCGGGATCATGGTCGCGCAGCCGACAGAGAGCGTCACAATTCCAGGCGGATTGCCCACATGGGGCAGCGCCCGGGCACGGATGGCCTCGCAGGCGCAATGGGCAACATGCATGGCGCCCGCGTTGTCGGTATTCGGCAGGACAATCACAAACTCCTCGCCTCCGAATCGTGCCACCAGATCCGCGGCACGCCCCACCGAGTCCGACGCTGCTTCTGCAATCTGCTTGAGGCAGTTATCTCCACGAGGGTGCCCGTAGGTGTCGTTGTACTTCTTGAAGTTGTCGGCATCGATCATCAACAGGGACAAGGGTTCCAGAGAACGCATGGCACGCCGCCACTCGCTGGCGACGTACTTGTCGAATCGGCGCCGGTTGGCGAGCCCCGTGAGTGGATCCGTTACCGAGAGTGCCTCAACGGCATCGTAGGCTTCCTGCAGCTTCAGTTCGGCGTATTTGCGCACCGAGATGTCCCGGACAAAATTCAGGATTCCGGAGGGAACGCCGGTCTCCGAATCGCGAATCATGCGCAGGCTTGCCTCAACCCAGATATAGTCGCCGGCCCGCTTCCGAATTCGACACTCGATCGTAGCGCCTTCCGCGCTCGATTGCAGCTCGGTTATGATCGCTCGAACTCTCGCCCGGTCCTCGGGATGAACGACTTCAAGGCCCTGTTCCGTCATGAGCTCTTCGGGCTTCCATCCTTCGATGCTCTCGGCGGCAGACGATTCGTACCTGCGATGGCCTCTCAAATCGGCCATAATGATCGCATCTCGGGAGTATTCGTTCACCAGCGAGTGCAGAGAGGCGATTCTCTTTAGTCGCTGCTCCAGTGCGCGGCAGCGCTCCAGGACGGCGGCGACACTGTACACGATGAACATGCCCCTGGCGATAAAAAGCTGAAGAATCAAGGCCGGTTTCACCGAGCAGACGGACGCGAGCAACGCAAACGGACCCATCCCGCGAAAGGTCGGCAGACCCGATATAGCCGTGATAACCAGCAATACCAGCGTCGACCACCCCAGCCCTAGCCGCAGCAGGATCAGGGCCAGCAGTGGATAGACGAGGAGAATCAGTAGGAAGCCGGATTGAGAGAAGGCGGCGATGGCCACCAGAACCAGCAGCGCTGGAACGAGCCAATCCGTTCGCCAGGCTGAAGCGTTCCTTCGACGATCGCGGAGCATGGCCACAAGCGCAGGGGTCGTGACCGCAATTCCCAAACCATGAGCGGCGGCCCAATTCAGACACACTACGGACAGGCCGGCGTACCCTTGTCGAATTGACATCAGCGTCCAGATCGATGCCGTGATGAGAGGGGCCGCCACGCAGGCAAATCCCAAGTATCGGAGAAGGTACTTGCTTTCCGTGAAGCTGGGAAGCTCAGTGGAACGCCTCCTCACTAGGAGAGCGGCGACAAGCACCTCAGAAAGATTAAGCGCCGCGAATGGAACGCTGGTCAGATGAAAGTGTCCGGCGACAAGAGCCAAGCCAGTCAGTTGGGCCGCGAAGCCGGCCCCCACAAAGAGCGGCCAGCGCCAGCGAGGCGCCAGCAGAAGATAAGCTAGCAATACTCCGTTCGCCAACCAGATGATCTGCTCATCGCCTTGATTACTCTGAATGAGGCTCGCGCCCATCGTCGCCAATGTGACCAACAGGAAGCACACTGCCGCGTGGACGGCAATCCCGTGCTCTTTGATCCATCGCCCTGTCAAAATACGACGGATGCATGTGGAGATTCTCTCCATGTATTCTCCCGATCAACTTCCGCCGGAGTCAAAACGTCGCATCGGCCCAACAGTCTAGCTTCGGCAGAACGACGGACGAGTTTCCCCCCACCACGTGCTAATCCGCAGATCGAATGCGCAGGTGGTGCTCCGGTTCTTTTATCGGTCGGAAGAGGGGACAACTTGAGGAGGGCAGAAGGAAAAGGTGCTCGATTCTTTCATCGGATGAGCGTCACACAAGCGCGCCAGGAAAACCAACTCCTTCGCCACTAACCGGTGGTACGCTTCCACTTGAGTTCAAACTAGGGGGGCAGTCGTGCACATTTCTTTGCATCACTTTGCCGCAATCGCAATCGCAGTAGGTTGGACTGTGGGAATCATGGCGCAGATGCATCAACCGTTGGCGTCTGCCAATATCGAAGTCGCGCCAACTTTTTCTTCAGAAGCGCCGTCCACCGAAGCCACCCAACCTTCGCGCGAAGAAGCCATCAACAACCCAGTCGCGGACCCGAGAGCCATAGTCCTCCAGGGCAATGCGCGATTTACTGTGCTGACGCCGGAACTCATTCGCATGGAATGGGCCGCGGACGGCAAGTTCGAAGATCACGCTTCCTTCGTGTTCATCAATCGTCGCTTGCCGGTTCCGAAGTATTCGCATGACTTCGCCGGCGGCAAGCTCATCATCAAAACAGATGCGCTCACGTTGACTTACGCACAGAAAGCCGAAGGCCGATTCACGTCCGACAATCTCACGCTCGAACTGAATCTCGATGGGAAGCCGGTAGTGTGGCGACCGGGAACGATCGATTTGCAGAATCTGAAAGGAACCACGCGCACCCTTGATGGCGCGCTGGGAGACAAAACGAGAGAACCAATTGGCAACGGTCTCATCTCCCGCTCGGGTTGGGCCGTTGAAGACGATTCGCAACGGCCGCTCTTCGATTCGGCGGACTTTCGCTTCCTTCAAGGTGAAAACAGCCCCTGGCCGTGGGTGATGGAGAGGCCCGCCGGCGATCGGCAGGACTGGTACTTCTTCGGCTACGGTCACGATTACAAGAAAGCCCTCGGCGATTATGTCCGCGTCGCCGGCCGCATTCCCCTTCCTCCGCGCTTTGCCTTCGGCGCGTGGTGGTCCCGCTACTGGGCCTACAGCGATCAGGAGATTGAAGAGATCATTCGCGGATTTCGCGAGAATGACACACCGCTCGACGTCTTCGTCATCGACATGGATTGGCACATCAATAACGAGCAATTGAAGGCGAAGGGCGAAACCGACCAATCGAATCACGGGTTGGGATGGACCGGCTATACGTGGAACAAACTACTCTTTCCCGACCCCACGCAATTCCTCGATCGGCTGCATGCGAATGGCTTGAAGACAAGCTTGAATATGCATCCCGCCTCCGGCGTTCAGCCGTGGGAAGACGCTTATCCTGCGATGGCGAAGGCCATGGGCGTCGATCCAGCCACAAGAAAATATGTGCCCTTCGACATCACCGACAAAAAATACGCGACCAATTACATGGACCTTCTGCACCATCCTCTGGAGAAGCAAGGCATCGATTTCTGGTGGCTCGATTGGCAGCAGGAGCCAACCACGAAGCTGCCCGGCGTCAACCCAACGTGGTGGCTCAACTATGTGCACTTCACTGATCAGCAGCGTGAAGGCAAGCGGCCGCTTCTCTTCCACCGTTGGGGCGGGCTCGGCAATCATCGCTATCAGATCGGCTTCTCCGGCGACACTGTTTCCGTCTGGGATTCGCTCGCCTTTCAGCCCTGGTTCACGGCGACGGCGGCCAACGTGGGTTACGCGTATTGGAGCCATGACATCGGCGGCCACATGCCGGGCGCAGTTGATCCCGAGTTGTTCACGCGCTGGGTACAGTTTGGCGCCTTCAGCCCAATCCTGCGCACCCACACTACGAAAAATCCCGATTCCGAGCGGCGCATCTGGGCTTACCCCGAGCCGTTCTCAGCGATTCTGCGCTCGGCGTTTCAGCTGCGCTATGCGCTGCAGCCTTATATCTACACCGAGGCGCGGCATACCTATGACACAGGCGTTGCGTTCTTCCGGCCCCTCTACTACGACTGGCCCGAGGCGAACGAAGCCTACTCGAGCAAGAACGAATATTTGTTTGGCGATCAGATGCTGGCAGCGCCCATCGTGGCGGCTGCGGACAAGACTTCCGGCCTGGCAACAGAACACGTCTGGCTACCGCAGGGCGAGTGGATCGAATGGCCGACAGGAAAGCACTTCACCGGACCTGACGCTGTCGACCGAAGCTTCTCCATCGATCAAACTCCGATCTACCTGAAAGCCGGCGCGATTGTGCCCATGCAACCGCCAATGCTCTATACCGGTCAGAAGCCTGTGGACCCGCTGATCGTTAACGTATGGCCGCTGGCACCCGCAACCAATTCGAGCTACTCGGTCTACGAGGATTCGGGCGCCGCGGAGGAATATCAGCGCGGAGTCTTTGCGCGCACACCGATCAAGGCTGCGCAAAGTGGCGACACACTTCGGGTAGAAATCGGACCAATCGAAGGCAGCTACGCAGGCATGTTGAAGTCGCGCAGCTACGAGCTCCGACTGCCCGCCGACTGGCCTCCAGCCTCCGTCACTGTGAATGCTATCGCCGTGAAGCACGCCGGCCCCACTGGCAAAGGCGGCTGGAGCTTCGAAGGCAACACTTTGACGACCGTAATCCCGGTTGCGAGTACGAGCGTCCAAAACAAAATCACAATTGAGGTACACCGCACTACCGGGCTCACGGCGCGCCGCGACGATCTGGATGGATTCGCCGGCGCCATGACCCGATTGCGCGGCGCCTACGATGCGTTGCAAAAAACCTCGCCTGTAGCGTCGCCGCCCGACGCTCTGATTGATGCGATGCAGACGGGCGACCGCCTCGGCTACCATCCCGAAAAAGCGACCGAAGAGATCGAGCATTTTCGCGCAGTGTTGCCAGAGGCGGAGGACGCGGTCAATGCAATTCAGAGGGACTTTGCACAACGCATGGACGCCTTTGCAAAACGTCTAAACCAGGATGCGCTCCGAAATCTCGATCTCGAAAACCAGAAGAAGATCCGCGTGGACGCACTGGCCCGCGCACAGAAACTGATCGAGGAAGCAAGCAAGTAAACCCTCGAATGTTCGGTAGCGGGATCTCGGCATCACACCGGCGATCCCGCCGTTGAATCGCCCTGGTTCAAACGTGGCTACCCTTCCGTATTTCGAAGAGCAGCTGGCCTACGCCTTGTGCTCACCCGAGCAGCACGACGAAGGTCCAGCGACAACTTTCGGGTGCTCGTATCCTGCTTCCGGATCGACAAAGTAGCCTTCGCTATATTTGTCGTGATGCCGCACCCACGCCATCGTGTGCTTGAGTCCAGCTTCGTCGCGCCCATTCGGCACCAGGTCAAGAAAGTTATAAGCGCCGACGAGAATATCGAGCCCTCGCGCATAGGTTGAATATGTGTGATAAATCCCATTCGCGTCCTTCGAGAAAACACTCAATCCCGGGCGTTCCTGGCTCGGGAACTCCGTCATTTCGTAGTTGTAATACACCTTGTCTTTGTCCGCTTCCTTGGGTGAAGCCGACACCTGATAGTCGTAGTTGAAATCGCTGCCAAACGACGACACCCAGCGGAACCGCCATCCCATGCGCTTTTTGAATGCTTCGATCTCCGCAATCGGCGCATGCGAAACCACCACCAGCGTCACATCGCGGTTCGCCAGATGAATGGTCATGCCGTCGAAGTGATCGGAGATATAGGAGCAGCTCGGGCAGCCCTCGGCCCAACCCGGCCCGAGCATGAAGTGGTAGATTACCAGCTGGCTGCGCCCATCGAAGAGGTCAGCTAGCGTCAATTTGCCCTGCGGACCTTGAAACTCGTACTGCTTCTCGACCCGCTCCCACGGCAGTTCTCGCCTCTGCCGGCTGATGTCATCGCGCAGCCGCGTGAATTCCTTTTCCTTTGCCAGGAATTGCTTGCGAGCTGAAATCCATTCATCGTGCGAGACCACTTTCCTCTGCCTTGTTTCGGTCGTCATCGTCGCCATTCTGAACCTCCTTCGTGTTGATCTGGTTGGGGAATTGAATTCGCGATTTCTTTTTCAGGATTGTGCCCGCAACCAGCGCTGTGAGGCCACCGGTCCCGGTTGCGCTTCCGGCAATCAATGCTGCGGTCGCAAGGCATACTGGGCACACAAACATCTCTGCAACCTCCGTCAGGCCGTTTGCGCCTTCTGCATAAAGAGCGGCGGCTCGTCGGCGCTCGGTCCCCAGCTCGCGGGCACAGGAACATTCAGCAGGCGCAGGTACACGCTGAGCTGACCCCGGTGTTGATACCAGTGGCTCAGCATCACGTCGCGAATAAACGCGGCGCGCGGTTGCGCCAGGACCACCTTTTCGCCGGAGACCAATCTCCACGTTTCGTGCATCGCCGCGTCATCGAATTGCGGCAGAAGATCCCGCACCGCTGCGACGCTTTCATCAAACGTCTTGAGAATCTCCTCCCGGCTTGCCGGCTGCGGAAAGTTCGCAAATTCCGGAGCCTGCACGGGACTGTTCTTGACAATGCGTATCACTCCACCCGGAACGAAAGCGATGTGATAGCCCAGTTGTCCAGCAGTCATGGATTTTTCGTGCGGCTTCCAGGTCAGCCGATCCTCTGGAATTCTCTCCAGGAATCTCCGTGTGATGAGAGCTTGAGTCTCGAATTCTGCCAGCAGCGTCTTTGCGATGGACTCTACGGCAACTGCCTCTGCAACCGTCATAACCTTTCTCCTCCTTGGGGAAACTCATTCGCTACTTCTTGACCTGAGCCCGTTCCGCGCGCTGGCGGATTTGTTCATGGATGTGAGTCCAGCCGGTAACCACGCCCTTCTTGTGTTCTTCCTGGACGAGACCGAAACCGGAATGGCGGAACTTGATGACAGTCATGCCGTTCTCCTCATGCAGCCGGTATTGCACATTGTTCAGCACCGGCGAGGACATGAAGAGTGGCCCCGTGAATTCAAGCAGCGTCGGCCGCTTGATCGCCTGCACCGCGGCCCAGAAGTGACCGTTCCCGTTTCCCAAATCGCGATACCAGCGGCCGCCTGGCCACGCTTCGAGCTTAAGGGGCATCGGTGAGCCGTCGGGCGTTTCGTTCCCGGGGCCAATCTGCTCGATCAGCGCTTCGAACGTCGCCTCAAGCGAAGCGTGCACGCGAATTTCCTGGTTGATCGCCAGCGAGAGGCTTTCGACTTCCGAAAGGTTCGTCGTCATTGTTTCTCCTTTGAATCTGAAACGGATTCTGAGCCGCGGTTCATCTTGGCTTCTGCGCGTTCCTTCACACGATTCAACTGATGGCTCCAGTAGCGCTCGAAGGTTGACGCCCACTCGTGCAAAGGCCGAATGCCCTCGGCATTCGTTTGATAAAGCTTCTGTCGCCCCTGGCATCGCATACGCACCAACCCCACGTCGCGCAACACGCGCAGATGCTTCGAAACCGACGGCTGATCGATTCGCAACGCCGACACAATCTCGCCCACCGCGTGCTCCCGGACAACGAGCAGAGTGAGAATCTCTCGTCGGCGTGGTTCAGCCACTGCGTTGAAGGCATCGGAGGTCGTCGCGGCACGCGCCATAAAGAGAATAATGCATTCCTATATGGGAATATGTCAAGCATTATTTTCGGATTCACGAGAACGTCACCTTGAAAGCGTTTGCAGCGGGCTCGTCCACCGATTTAGCATCCGTGCTTATGAAAAATCTGCTTCGTTGCGTTGCTCTACTGCCTTGTTTCGGCGCGTCAGTTCTCTTTGCGCAAGCTCCTCCATCAACCGATCCGCTTGCGCCCACGCTCGGCGTCAAATCCGCCGTCGAGATCGACCGCGAATGGCAGCAATCGGTCAGCAAATATGACGCGGAGCGCAACCGCCTGCTCGCCGAGGCCGAGCGACAGGCGAACGATGGCCCGTATCGCGCAGACTGGGCAACGCTGATCAAGTACCTGCAGCCGCAGTGGTACAAGGATGCAAAATTCGGAATCTTCATCCATTGGGGCGTCTATTCCGTTCCAGCAGCGGAGAACGAATGGTATCCACGCAACATGTATCGCCCCAGCGAGGGTGCTTACAAAAACTTTCGTGAACATTTTGCCAACGGCGACCCGGCAAGGGGCTACAAGGACCTGATCCCGCTATTTCGCGCCGAGCATTTCGACGCCGCAGAATGGGCGCGCGTCCTCAAGGATTCGGGCGCGCAGTATGTCGTTCCCGTCGCCGAACACCACGACGGCTTCTCCATGTATGACTCCGGCCTGAGCGATTGGACCGTGGTCAAAATGGGCCC
>Ga0182030_10023466_pt1 | contig 11405 bp, 5 predicted proteins | sample 812S3MmetaG_FD_121299 | JGI IMG/M metagenome (GOLD analysis project Ga0182030, IMG submission 121299) | Permafrost microbial communities from Stordalen Mire, Sweden - 812S3M metaG (Illumina Assembly) | ecosystem: Environmental > Terrestrial > Soil > Wetlands > Permafrost | place: Sweden...
ATCCTCGACACTTCCGCGATTATCGCGATCCTGTTTAATGAGAACGATGCGGAACTTTACGCTCAAGCGATCACCCGAGCCGATTCGTGCCGTCTATCGGCAGCAACATTCGTCGAAACCGCCATCGTCGTGGAGGCCCAGACGAAGAACAACGGTGGCCGCCAACTTGACGCATTCATTCGCCGCGCGGGCATAGCGATTGAGCCTGTCACCGAAGAGCAGGCGCACATTGCGAGGCAGGCGTTCATCGATTTCGGCAAGGGCCGTCACCCTGCTGGTCTGAACTATGGGGATTGCTTTTCATACGCCCTCGCGAAGGCGACGCATGAAGCCCTCCTATTCAAAGGCAAGGACTTCGCCAAGACCGACCTGACCGCCATCTGCTAAATGCTCACGCGGAGACGAGGTAAGAGGTCCGATTACGCGCAGCCAGCCCAAGCGCCAGCAGAAGCACGCCAAACAGCCCACAGCTCCAATTGCCCATTCGAGAGAAAACCGTCGCGGGCGGCGGCGGCGATATGTACCCATCGATGACGCCGGCTCTGTGAACCGCAATGCTGTCGAGCACCCGGCCGGTGGGACTGATCCACGCTGAGATTCCGTTCGGCGCAGCCCGTATCACGGTGACGCCTTCTTCGATGGCACGCAGACGTGTCTGCGCCAGATGCTGCGGCGGCCCCCAACTGCCGAACCAAGCGTCGTTGGTGGGATTGAACAAGAACCAGGGCCGATGGCTCTCATCGAGGACTCGCCCTGAGAAAATGATTTCGTAGCAGATCTGCACGCCGACCGAGGCCTCGCCGGCGGCGCCGCTGAAACCCGGCAACGGCAACGTGCGCGGTCCTAAGCCCGCGATGAAGTCGCCGTCTCCCGGCACCAGGCGCGACAGCCCGAGGTGCTCGAGCACCGACCGCGCCGGTAAGTACTCGCCGAACGGCACGAGATGCGCCTTGTCATAGCGCCATTGAATTGCACCCGCGGAGTCGAGCGCAAACACGCTGTTGTGAAAGACATCGGCACCGCCGGCCGCGGCGAACGTGACCGAATTGCCGCCCGTGAGCAGCACGTCGTGCGGCCCCAGCAGGGCGGCGAGATCGGCGCGGGCTTGCGGCTCGACTTCCAGGAAGCGCAAGGACGCGGATTCCGGCCACAGCAACAGCCGCGGCTGTGAGCTCGGCGCTCCGGACAGGTTTGCATAAATGCGCTCGTGGCGTTCGGCCTGCGTAGAATCGTATTTCTCGTCTTGCCCGATATTGGGCTGCACGATACGTACTGAAATGGCCGCGGCGCTGCGCGGGGCGAGCGGCGGCGGCGCTCGTCGTCCCGCCACCACGACTCCGAGAGTCAGCAACAAGGCGCAAGCGGTTGTGGCAAGCCAGCGCCGCCTGAAGCTGATCCACAACACGCCCGACGCCAGCACCAGCAGCGCCGACAGCCCGTAGGTCCCGATCCAGCGTGCCGCTTGCGCGACCCCAGGCACTGCCAGCCACACCACGCCGAGCGGGTTCCACGCCAGTCCCGTGAACAGACTGGCCCGCAGCCACTCGCATGCCATCCATGCCGCGGCAAACATGCACATGAACGCCAACGGCCGTTCGCGCGGCGCCCCCTGGCGCGCCAGCCGCCACGCCAGCGCGGCGGCGAGCGCGGGAAACACGGCCAGGTACAGCGACAGCAGCACCACGGCGAAGGCACCCAGCCACGGCGGCATATTGGATTGATAGGTGAATGCCGTGGCGATCCAGTTGAATCCGACGATGAAATGACCGGCGCCGAATACCCAACCTCGCATCCATGCCTGCCGCCAGGACTGCGCAGCCTGCACGCGATCCATGAGCACCGCGATACCGACAAATGCCATCGGCCAGAGGTTCAGCGGCTCGAACGCCAGCGCCGACCCGCCACCCATCAGCAGCAGCAGCGCGTAACGGGAAATTAGGGTCTTGATCGCGTACGATTCCTGGCGAGCCGCGCCGCCATGGTTGCCAGCGCCGCCACCGCCAGCACCAAGACGGCCCACAGGATGTTGCGCTTATCGAGCGGCGAGCCCGCCGCGGCAATGCGCCCCTCGCCTCCCAGAGCACTGCGGCTGCCGAGGGTAGCGGTCGAGACCAACGCGCCGCTGGGCATGACCGACAGATCGGTTGCTGCTGCGGCGATGTCGCTGCTGCCGTACGCCAGCAAATACGGCGGCGTACCGTGCGCCACGAACTCGATTTCGCTGGGGGTGAAGCTGCCCTGCAGGCGTAGCGCCACGCTCGCGCCGCTCTCGCCCGACAAATGCACGCGCCAGTAGCGATCCCGATCGAGCGGCACCTCGATGGGCCCGTTGATCTGCTGGCCATCCGCGGTCGCCAGCCGATAGACACCGGCGCGAATTATCTCGCGCCACGGATCCTGGTCCCGCGCACGCGATTTGAAATCGGCGAGGTACACACTATTGGTATCGGGCAGGATGAGGTTGACGCGCTGTAGGGGAAAGCGCGCGCCCAAGTCGAAATCGTAGTCGCCGGGAATGCGTGGATCAGCTTTACCCGTGATCATCAATGTCGACCAATTGACGCGCGGCGGTCCCTGCGCCGCCTCGGCGCGCACCTCATTGAGCTCGAAGGACGGGCCGTGCCCAAGGAACGACAGGCGCCAATATTTGGCCTTGATATGGGGCGTTTCGATGCGGCTCTCGATCAGCTGCTGCGTGCCGGCATGCAGATTCGCGATGGGCGCGGCGGCCACGATGATGCGCCATGTCGCCAGATCATCGCTGCTCTCGATGCGCATCCTGCCGGAGAAGTCGGCACTGGATTCGGGCCATGATAGTTGCAAAGCGGCGATGGCCGTCTCGAGCGGCCGAGCATCGATGAGATATTGGCTCACCGGTGCATCGCTCGCGGCACGTCCATCCGTCTGCAGCTTGATGGCACCATTCGGCGAGTCCAGCGTCACGCGCAAACCCTGCGCGCCCGCCAGCGCGTCGGCATGCAGCGGGAACAACGCCAAAGTCTGCGTAGGGGCGCCCTCGGCGTCGCGCACATCCATGCGCCTGATCACATAGGGCACCGCCTCGCCCTGCGCGTTGAACACGCGCACATCGCCCAAGTCCTCGCGCACGCTGACCTTGTAGACATCCACGGGCAGTTGCACGCGATAAGCCGCCGCGACCTCCGTCGCCATGATGGGCATGCCGTAAGCAAAATCCTGCGGCGTCAGCGCTGCCGCGGCATTCGACAACAGCCAAGTAGTAATCCCCAAGCCTGCGATCACGCGCATCGCTTACGACTCCTTCAAGCGATCGCGAATCCGACAAATCCACCCAAAACCGTGCCGACGATGACGAATGAGCCGCTCATTGCGGCGCCGATCAGCGCGCCGAGCACGGCCAACACGACGCGCATGCCGGGATCCATAATGCACATTGTACTCAATCGCTCAAATGCCGTGCCGCAATGCAATAATCGGCACCCAGCGCACCCCCCACGTCGTCACAATGTGACTTTGCGCAAGCCTCTGTATTACATAATCACTAGACTTCCATTTTGACGGTGGGTGTTTCTAAAAAAAACCAGGATGAATCCGTCATATGAAAACTGATGTGAGCCTAAAGTTATCATTGTGCTGCCTGCTGCTGGCGGGCTACACCGCGCCCGCAAATGCCCAATTCAAGCTGCAGGAGTCCTTTGAGGGCACGACCGCGCCCGGATGGACGTTGAGTAACTCCGCCATCCTGACCGCACCGTCGATCGACGCGGCTGGCTCCGGCTGGCTGCGACTGACCGATGTCGCCATCAATGAAAAGGGGTTGGCACTCGACAGCGGCTTCAGTTTCGCCGGCAATCAACCCGTCGTGGTTGAGTTCGAGTATGTGTCATGGGGCGGTACCGGCGCTGATGGCATGACCCTGTTCCTGTTCGACTCCTCGACCGTCTCCCCCATGGCAGGCGCCTTGACGGGTGGCGGCCTGGGATACTGCGCCGGAGTGGGAGGCTACTTAGCCGTCGGCCTCGATGAATACGGCAATTTCTCCAATCCTGGCGACAAATGTACCGGCGGCGGTGGGCCGGGCCGCACACGCGAGTCGTTGGTGATTCGCGGTCCGCAAACCTCGAGCAATCCCTGGGTGGACACCACGCCGATATCCGGCGGCATCGACAATCCTCTCGCCGCCGCACGGCCCTCGCCCAAGACCGTACTGCTGATCCTCACGCCTGCGGTGGCGCCGGCCGTCGGCTACACGATCACGGCGCAGTTTCAAAGCGCCGGCGGCCAGCCCTTCCAGACCTTGTTCTCCAACGTGGCTTTCCCGTACACCCCGCCCGCAAACCTGAGCGTGGGTATCAGCGGCAGCACCGGCGGCTCGACCAACATCCACGAACTGCAGGGACTGGCTGCGGCGACGCCCGACGACTTGCAGGTGACGACCAGCGGCCCGGCATCGGTGTTGCAGGGTTCCGCGGTCACCTACCGGGTCACCCTGACAAACAATGGCAACTACTCCCTCACCGCTGGCAACGCGCCGACGCTCGTGGACAATCTTCCGGCTTCGGTCACCGGCGCGACTTGGACTTGTGTCGGTGCCGGCGGGGCAACCTGTGGCGCGTCGGGAGCCGGCAACATCAACACGACCAACGTCACGCTGCCCGCCAATGGGTCGGTCACCTACACGATCACGGGCACGCTGGATCCCACCGCTATCTGTGGATCCACCGTGGCCAATACGGCAAGCGCGGATTTTGGCACCACCACCAACTTTTTGGATCCGGATGAAACCAATAACGCCGCGACCGTCAATTCCACCGTCACCTGCGACACCACATTCGTGACGAATCCGGCTTCGCTGTCCTACGCGCCGCAGCAAGTGGGCATCGCGAGTGCCTCGCAGGCGGTCACGCTGACCGAGGGCAGCAACGGCAGCGCGACCATCGACAGCATCACGGTCACGGGCGACTATTCCCAAACGAATGACTGCCCGGCCACTCTGGCACCGGCGCAGACTTGCACCGTCAATGTGGTGTTCTCGCCGGGCGCATTGGGAAGTCGCAATGGCACTTTGACCATTCAGAGCAACTTGGCCGCGGCGCCGACGGTCACATCGGTGGTGCCGCTGTCCGGTACCGGCGTCAACTCGATGCCCAGCCCGTTCAGTTTCACGCCGCTCATCAACGTGGATCCGTCGAGCGTGCAAATCTCCAATTCCATCACCGTGGCAAGCACCGACATACCCGCGCCGATCAGCGTGAGCGGCGGTGGGCAATACAGCATCAACGGGGGTCCCTTCACCTCGGTTGCCGGCGTGGTCTCGCCGGGCGCGCAAGTTCAAGTGCGACTGACGGCAGCCTCCGGCTACAGCACGTCCGACTCCGCCGTGCTCACCATTGGCGGCGTCTCGTCGACTTTCACGGTGACCACGGGTGCGCAACCGGTGCTCCAGGGCGGCTTCACGCCGGTGACCGGCGCGGTCCCTGGCAGTATCCAGACATCGAACGCCATCACCGTCACGGGGACCACCATTCCTGCGCCCATCAGCGTCAGCAGCGGGGATGAGTACAGCATCAACGGCGGCCCGTTCACGTCAGTCCCCGGCACGGTCCAGCCGGGTGACCAGATCAGCGTGCAGCTGATTGCGCCGTCCACCTACAACACCACGTCATCCGCGGTCGTGACCATCGGCGGGGTCACCTCCACTTACACGGTGACCACGGCCACACAGCAGACCCCGCAAGCGGGGTTCACACCGGTTACCGGCGCGAGCCTCTCGAGCACGCAGATTTCCAATGCGATCACGGTCACGAGCATCACGGCCCCAGCATCGATCAGCGTCAGCAGCGGCGCTGAATACAGCATCGACGGGGCTCCCTTCACCGCCGCCGCCGGCACCGTTCGTCCGGGTGATCAAGTCAGAGTCGAGACCACGGCACCCTCCGCCTACAGCACCACCACGACCGCAGTGCTCAGCATCGGTGGCACACCATCCAATTTCTCAGTGACCACCGCGGCCCAACCGGTGCTGCTAGGCAGCTTCACGCCGGTCACCGGAGCGGCGAATTCGAGCCCTCACGTCTCCAATGCCATCACCGTGACCGGCATCACCAGCCCCGCGCCCGTCAGCATCGCCGGCGGGGGTCAGTACAGCATCAACGGCGGTCCCTTCACGGCCGCTGCCGGCACCGTTCAGGCGGGCGACCACGTCACGGTGTCGCTCAACGCGCCCGCCACCTACGCCACGACCGCCACTGCGGTGTTGACCATCGGCGGCGTCAACAGCTCGTACGCGGTGAGCACCGCTCCTCAGCCGCTGCAGGGTGTGGCCGTGACCGGCGGCGGTGGCGCGAGCGGCGCGGCGTGGCTGCTGCTGCTCGCGCTCCTCGCCTTGCTCAAGGTCGTCGGCCCACGGCGCGCAGCGCTGCTGATGCCTCTGGCAGTTGCGTTTCTCGGCGCGCTCGCGACTAACCCGGTCCGCGCAGACGACGCTGCTTGGTGGTCGAATGTCTACGGCGGAATCCGCGTGGGCGATTCCACCAGCAGTATGACGGCCGCCAAGCTTGCTCGGGACCTGAGGGCCGACGGCTATCAGATAACCGCGGCGGGCGCCGAGCGAGGCACCGCCGGCGGTACGCTGTACCTCGGCTACGAACTGCGCAACAACTTCGCCGTGGAGATTGCCGGCACCTATGTAGGGCGCACCCGTGCCGCCCTGGAAGGCGTTCTGCCTACAAATCTGGGCCCACTGCTCGCCGACACCGCGCACATCGTGCGCGGCAGTGGCGACATCGTGGCATTCGAGGCACGCTACCGCTGGCCCTTGGCGCACGCCGTCGATCTCGACCTGCGGGCGGGTCCGTATCTGTGGCTGACCACATCGGATGTGTACGTAAGTGGAGTCGACAAACTGAACCGCTCGGATAACGGTCTAGGCTACACGCTGGGCGTCGGTCCACGCTTCGCCCTTGGGCAGCACTTTGGAATCGGAGTGAGTGCCGATTATTTCAATTCGACGTCGCAGAACCAGTTTTGGCTGTTCTCCGCCACACTGGAATATCATTTCAGATGAACAGCTCCGCGATCGCATTGTACTCAGTCTTACCTCGGCAACTCCTTACAGCCAGTTGCCCATCAGGATGAACGGCGCCCAGTAAAACGGATGAGCAAACGGAGCACGCGCATCCCGGTTTGTGCCGCCGGCCGCCGGTGCGGCCTGCATGCGCGCCAAGCCACGCTGTTCCTCGCCCGACAGCGGCGCGCCTTGTGCGCCCGCATGCAGCAGCGCCAATTGCGCCCGCTGCAGCGACTCGGCTTTGTCCAAGTGATCAACCTGGTGGGCTTTGTAAAGCGCGTTCATGAACATCGCAGTGCTTTCATCAGCCACGGGCCACAAGGTCGCGATCACCGCCATAGCACCCCTTTGCTGGGCGATGTTGCCGAGGCCCTCCACTTCACTGCCGTCGGCGCCCAATTTGTCGTCGCCGACAGCAGTCTCGCAGGCCGAGAGAGTCAATAGCTCCACGCCCGTGAAGTCGAGACTTAGCTGGATCTGCTTGAGTGTCAATGTATCGCCGTCGCCCAATAGCAACATCGAATTATCGATGCTGTTTGGAGTGAACTCAAAATGACTGGCAATGTGGATCACGGGGTAGTAGCCACCCAGTCCCTGCTGCAGCTTTGATTTGGTGAACTCCTTGTCCACGAAAACCTTGCCGCCCAATGCATTCTTGACATCGTCCAATTCCTGGCCTGCATAAGTCAGTGCAACGTAATCCATGCCCGACTTGGTCACACCTGCCTTGGTGACACCCAGGCCGTACGCCGACCAAGCCGCAGCTTTGGGCGCCGTCGCGAGCTTGTCCATCGAGGTCGCATTGATGTTGACGATCGCCATGCGCTCGATGAGGTAGCCATTGCCGTCGTTGAGCGCGGCGAACGGCACATAGCGCAACCCGTCGTGCAGCGACAGCATCAGGGTTTTGGCGTTGGATTTCTCCAGATCGGCGGCAATCGGTCCGATCAAAAAACCGTAGAGCTGGCGGGCGAGCGGAACGGGATCCTGATGACCGTCGCTCAAGATGCGGCGAAAATCTCGGATCATCTGATTCATCTTTGCCGCCTTGACGGGCGAACTCCGGTAGATCGGCGGCGCGTTGGGCGTGGCGAGGACGATATCCACTGAGTCGTCGAGGATGAAGTACTGCGCCACAACGGCGCCGTGCCCCATGCTCTTCAGGGTGCCCTGAAATGCCGTGCTGAAATTGGTGATCTCGTGTTGTAGCGCGGCGCTGGCGGTCGGATCCTTGGAACTCTTGCCAATCTTCTGCTCGCCGGCAAGAAAAGTTTTGTTGTAGCTCTCGACCTTAGCCTGCAGGCTATCCAACTCTTTTCGATCGGCCGCGCTGAAGTCATCGCCTTGCTCCTGTTGCAGATCTTTCAGCGCATGCAGCCTTTGACCGACTTCGATCTCCTGGCCGGTCACCTGGTGCAGATCCTGCTCCGTCTTATTGAAGGTCAGCTGGGTCGGTTCGGGCGCCGTCGCGCGCGCATTACTCCGCGTTCCCGCACTCGGCTTCGCGCTCGGCTTCGGTGGCGGAGCCGGCGCGGTCGCGCCCGAGCCCTGCTCCTGCGTGGGCGATGTCGGACCAGCTGGACTCTCTTTGAGGTCGGCGAGCATGCTCCGCCCGCTGAACTGGTCCATTTCCTGCACCGAAAGCAGCGCGAGCACCTGCTGAGCTTCGGATACGCGGCCGCCTTGAAGCAGCAAATGCGCCAGCGTCTTGTAGATAGTCTTTACTTCGGCGGCGTTCGAGAAGCTCTCGAGCGTGCCGCTGCTTGCACGGGAAAGATTTCCGCGCAGCGCTTGCAATTCGTTGACCGCCTCCTTGCCGTAGTAAACGGCAAGGACGGTATTGGCCATTTTTCCCGATGCGTATAACTCCATGAATTCGGCCGGGACGCGCCAACGAATGCCCTGGATTTCCGTCTGGTGACTGATGCGATAGGCATCCTGCAGCAAACTCAGCGCCTCCTGCTCGCGCCCGGCGCTACGCAGCAGTCTGGCAAGCGTCACCTCGTCGGTTGCCACGGACGGATGGTTGGGACCCAGATATTTCTTGTCATTTTCGAGAGCCTTGCGCAGCAGATCTTCAGCCTCACGGGGCTTGTTCAATTCCATATCGATTTTTGCCATTCCAACCCGCGCTCCCGACAGCGCCGGATGATCAGGGCGCTCCGGTCCGGCCGCTTTCAAGGCGGCGTCCAGCGCATTCCTGGCAATAGGCTCTGCTGCGGCACTTTGCCCGGCGACATTCATGATCATCGCCAGTCCCATTCTGGGGGCAATCGTTCCCGATCCCTCGCTGCCTTGGACCTTTTGCACCAGTGCTATCGATTCACGCATCGAGTCCTCGGCCAAATTGAATTGGCCGGTTTGTCGATACAACAGCGCGTAGTCATACTTGACCGTCGCCACGTTGATATCCGCCAAGCCGCGCTCCTGCCTACCAAGAGCAAGCGCCTGCTTCAAGACCGGTTCGACTTCCGCGAAACGGCCGGTGCTGATCAAGAGTAATGCCAAAGCGTTGTAGCCGCGCCAACTGACCGGCGCATTGGGTCCGAAGACTCGGTCGGCAGCCTGGAGCGCCTGGCGAATGTTGGGTTCAGCGTCGCGGGTATCGCCATTGGCTTGCAGTGATTGGCCAAGCTTCAAGAGCGTGATCGGGTTGCAGGCATCATTGGCTGCAAACGACTGCTTACATACGGTCACAGCTTTCTGATACCAATAAGCTGCATATGGATACAACCCGGCCTCGTCGTAGGCGCTGGCCAGATAAAAATAGTAACGCAGCATTTGCGGATGATTGGCTGAGAACTGCTTGCTTTTTTGTGCAAAAGCCTGCTGCAAGCGCGGCAGTGCCTCGTTGATGTGGCCGCGCCGGGCTGCAATCAAATCTTGTTCCGAACTGACATCCAGCTGGAATAGTTGGGCATAAGTTTGGAACGCCTCTTGTCCATCGCGGTTGGTGCGAGACACCTTGAACTCAGCATTGGACGTAGTACACGCGCCGTAGATTTCCGACACCAGCGTTTTGGATTGCACCAAGCCGAGAAATCCGGTACCGAGCGGCTGCAGGCGCATGGTACGGCTCGGTGCCGCATCGCCGAGATAGGTGACGGACAAATGATTGCGATCGCTGCCCTTGATGTAGGCGTGCATGATCTGCTCGCCGTACATGTAGGCTTCGACGCCGCCCGGCCCGCTGCGCGCGGCGAAGTAGACCTTGTAGACGCCGTTGGTCAAGGCCGTACACACAGGCTCGACGCCGTGCTCGAAGTGCAGGTCCCCTTCGTAGAAGCTGTACTGCGTGCCGCCAGCGTTCTGCGGCGGTGCGGCCATTTGTCGCAGTCGACTTCCAAACTGAGCAAAGGCGGCGCTGGGAAAAGCGCACACCACCACGCAGGCAATGAGCGTCAGAGTTTTCGACACGATTTCCATGCGTCAATTGCTCCCTTCACGATCCCTTTATTCTGGTGCTCGAATGTAACATGAGGCGAGGTGTCTTCCACTCAGTCTGCACGGGGAATAAGTAAACAATGAGAGATGCGCCTGCTTTCAGTTGCTCGCGTAAAGACGCGCTGAATTCGGCTAAGGTGACATGCGCTCAAAAAAGACTGTAACGCGCCAACGCCTCATAGTGAGGCCGAGCCTGCTCTTCCAGTTTCGCGAGCTGCTTAGGCAATTGCGGAGCTTGTTTGGGCGCGGGCGCCGCGAATCCCGTGGAATTTTCCACGGCGTGATACCAAGCCGGTGCCCACACGCCGTCGGTCGCGCGCCGGCCCGGCGGCCATTGCAGCATGGCCGGTGTATAGGCAATCCCCAACGCCTCGCACAAGAGGCTCAACGTGCGGGCGGGATCATCGAGGATGTCGGCCGCATCCACCACCGGCGGCGGCGAACCGAGGCGGCTCGCCTCGGCCTCGAACAGTTCGCGCTGTTGCACGAAACCAATATCGGCCAATGTCACTTCTGAGCGCTTCGCAGCATAGGATGCCAGCACCGCCGCCGGATCGCGAATCAGATACGCATTGCGGACCTGAGACATCCACGCGCGGTCGAACCCATCGACCATGTGCAATGTCATGTGCTTCTGGTACCAAATCGGTTTGCCGCCGGGAACCGCTCCGGTCAGCATCCCGGCGACTTCGCGATCGTCGAGCGATTGCGAGGCGATCACGTCCTCGCGCAGCGGGTGGTCGATGCCGGTACGATGCAAATAGGCTGCGTAGAACGGCTCGTCGCTCACGGCGCAATCACCGCGGGCCTCAAAGGAGCGCATCATCGCAGTGGATATGTTGCGCGGTCCGGACCACATCGCTATGCGGATGATCGCGCCCCGCAAGGGGGCGCCGTGTGAACGGGCGCCGTG
>Ga0182030_10023467_pt1 | contig 11405 bp, 6 predicted proteins | sample 812S3MmetaG_FD_121299 | JGI IMG/M metagenome (GOLD analysis project Ga0182030, IMG submission 121299) | Permafrost microbial communities from Stordalen Mire, Sweden - 812S3M metaG (Illumina Assembly) | ecosystem: Environmental > Terrestrial > Soil > Wetlands > Permafrost | place: Sweden...
GCTCGTAATTAAATGGACGCAGGCAAATCCGGCGCGAAATAGTCATAATTCGACGAAACAGCGTTACCTGGCGAAGGCATGACTGGCTGCGACACCGAGTTAACCGGCAGCGAAAAAGTCTGAGGTTGTGTCGAAAATGTTTCTTGGGCACTTTGATACGCCTTGCGCAAGTGGCTTCGGCTAATGTGCGTATAAAGCTGAGTGGTCACAACTGATGAATGGCCAAGCAATTCCTGCACGGCTCTTAAATCCGCACCATTTTCCAAAAGATGAGTGGCAAAGCTATGTCTGAGCGTATGAGGCGAAATCTCTTTCTTTATTTCGGCTTTATCCGCTAGACGCTTAATCACCTGCCAGACCACCATCCTGCTCAAACGTTTACCGCTCAAGTCTTTAAGCAAAGGATCGATTCGTCTGTTTAGATTTCTTTGACTCTTGCCATTTGTTTTCGAACCAGTTGCACTCTCTTGCCCTGAGCTTTTCGGACGTCCCGGTTTTCTCGCTGCCTGTCTTATTGCCACAGCCGCCGCCAATTCATCAGCTAACTCTTTTTGATACGCCTTCAAAGCATTTAGTGCCTGCACACCAAACGGTACGATGCGTTCTTTCGATCCTTTACCAGTACAACGCAATTGCTGCTGGCTCAAATTGATATCTTTGATGTCCAGGTCCACCAGCTCAGACACACGCAAACCAGCACCATATAACAATTCTATGATCAAGCGATCCCTTGCTTTGAGCGCGCAGGCTAACATCGCTGACACCTCATCTGGTGTCAATATCTGGGGCAGGTGTCTCGATCTTTGAGGATTATTGAACGACTCTGTCGGATTGAAATCCACAAAACCCATATTCTTTTGCCAGGCAAACCACCCTCGCAAAGTCGCAAGAATACGGGCAAGCGACGATGTTTTATGACCTTTACTCTTAAGTATTGCAAGGTAACGAGCGATATCACTGCGCTGCAGTGACTTGCCATTTTGCATCTGCGCGCCGGATCCAGCAACGCCAATAAACGCTTTCAAATCGCGTTCATATGCCAGCTGGGTGTTCTTTGACAAACCCCGGTCTTTTGCAATATATTTAAGATATCGAGCGAGCGTATCGTGAATATCCGCACAGGGTGCGGTATTTACGAATTGTTGTCTTGTCGACTGCACAAATCGTCCCTGTTATCTTGCCAGGCGGTCCGAACAAAATTGTTCGCCCCGACCTCATGACATCAAATTGTATTACTGTATATATAATACATACACTGTCAAGACACTGCCACTGGATACAATGACAAAATCTGCACTACATCTGGTGCCGTCAAAAATTATCAGCCGGTCTTATTCTGCATTGACAATGGGATGAGCCGAAGCACTGGGATGTCCAGGCAGCCAGTGAAAGGACTTCTCAATTGATTGCGAAAGCAGCTTTGGTTTATCAAGTGGCGCTGCCACCTTGAACTGAAAAGTCCTCGGTCTATCTGAACCGATATCACCAAGCACGGGCAGCGTAGGCAATCTTTGCAAGCGTCCAAAAGTGGCCACTGTGACAAATCGCTGCAATGTAATATTGCGGGAAGCACCACCAAAAGCTCCGCTGAGGAGGCTTTCACTGACTCGTGGAATGCGCCCGGCCACTTTCATGTCCATCACGCCGGATTTCAAATTCGCTTTGCCACCAGCCCATAAACACAAATCATCGGCGTTAAACTTCAGACTTTCAACTGAGAGAATGCCGCGTTCGACAGCAAGCGCACCACTTATGTCTCTAAATGTCCCCGTTCGAGTGGGCACCACACTTTGCAATAGATTATTGAGATTAAAGCCGAAAATGCCCTGATGCAGGAGATTCACCCGCGTCAGTTGTGTCTCCAGACGGCCAAAGCGTGCGATAAATCCTTCGCCGACGGCGAATTCAATATGCCCGTTTAGATTGGCAATGGATTCTTTATAGGTCTTACCAGAGGTATTGAAATCAAACAGACCATTGATGGTGCCAGTAATTTCACCGGCTCGAGAAAATAGTTGCTCTGAGATTTCTGTGGCTCTTAAGTCAGTGAATGTCCCTTGGGCATTGATGCTGTTTTTGCGAACATCAAGAATAGCGGTCCAATCGATAGTGCCACCAGCAATCTCCGCCTTACCATCGGTCAGTTGAATGTTGGCTTGATTTTTTTTATCAGTCTTTTCAACGAAAGTTACGTTCGCGTGCAGCTTTTTCGCAAGCGATCCACCCAGTTTCAGTTGCGGCAGCTCCAGAACGGCGAGAATATTTTTCGCCATAGATTCGCCAGCTAAAGACTCTGGCATGCTGATTACACCAGTCAAATCTTCCACATTCATACGCGGAATACAAATTTTGGTCATTGTAATTTTGCCGCTGGGACGCAAATCAGGAACACTGCCATCGAGATTGAATTTGCCTTCGACAAAACCAGTAGCACCCTCTTTGCTCAATGATGGATCTATGATACTGAGCAGCCGATTAGCAGGAACTGGACTTTGAGTGACAACCGAAACATTGACCGCGCGGCTATCTGCACTACCTTGACTATCGCTGCCAAACAAAACACCCGAACCTAATTTTCCAGAAACCAGTAACACTGAATCACCGATTTGCACTTTCGCCGATTGCAATTCACAGCTATCTTTGTTCGCTTTGACAATACCATCGACGACAAAAGTCTCGCGGGCAGGTTGATAGAAGACTCCTAGCGGCGTTTCAATTGAGAGTCGGTCAGAAGAGTCAGCTTTGAGATTAAAAACAACGTGGCTGTCGTCTCCATTGGTCTCAAAATCGGCAGTCAAATCCAGCGGATCTTGCGAATGCATATCGAGCTGCCATTTTTTGAATTGCTCGCGCATGGGTGGCAACATCTGAAAAATGTCTTCTGGCGTTAATGAAGCCGTTAAATTGGTTTTCCAAAGCGGTTTGGGCTCCATGTAATTCATGACGGAACCAGCCAAAACAAAAGCCGTTTTCTTAAACGTGCCTTTCAAATCTTTCAGCACTAGATTACTGCCGTTCGTGGCGATAACACCATTGATATGCTCAACCGGCATATCTGGCTGCAAGACTTTGGCCGACACATCATGAAGGGTAACAGTCCCGTTTAACGCCACTTTGTCGCCTCTAAACTGGCAGGCAATATCGGTCGCTGTGCGTCCCTTCACACCAAAAATACTGTTTTTATGTAAAAATCCAAGATAGATTTTTTTCAATGGTGCAGGCATTATCGCCGAAGACAAATAGTAATTGACCTCAGAGAGATCGATGCCCGCAGTTTTGATGCGCAGATCAGTTAAAGCAGCGTCGTGCGACAAATTTGTAATCGTTAAACTGGTGTGGATTCTATCTTGATTAGAAATGAAGGTGACGTCATCGAGGATCAGATTGTCGTTTTTGTAGACAATCAAGCCGCTATCTGCCCGTAAGGGTTTTTCCATGCCTGGCGGTTTATAGAACATGTTTTCCGGCACAGCCTGAAACATCAAGGACGGACAGTTGCGCGGTCCTTTGATGTGCAAATCAAGGGACGAGACAGTGCCATATAAATGATTTTCAGAAAATAGCGGCACCTTGATTTGTAGCAGTCTCATCAAGGCACCAAGCTGGGCCAGGTCCAGATGCTTGGCAGTCATATGCCAATCTAAATAAGGTGTTTTCTCGAGACCAGTGTAACCAACCAGAGAATAGGAGCCTGCGGCAATTTTGCCATCGAGCCGTTCGAGCTCGAGCTTTTTGCCAGTCCAGTGAAACTTACCATTGACACCACTCATGGTGATGATACAGTCTCTGGCTAAAATACAAAAATTATGGACTGAGCCTTCACCGGCGGTGACACTTCGCATAGGCGTCGTATCCACCGTGCCATTAGCCGCGAGCTCGCCTGCGACCACATATCTTTCCTTATTGGGGATTGAAAAAACCTGACGCAAGTCTTTGCTTATATATTTTGAGCCAGTCGCACTCTTACGCAATTCGGAAAGCTGCATATGACGAGCCTCAAATTTCAAATGAGTGACGGAATCTTTGAGATCAATAAAACCTGAAGTTGCGACCGTACCGCGAGCAAGAGGCAAACACCCCTGCACAATTTCCAGCTTTTTGCCTGGAATAATCTTAAATTTGCCGGTTAATTGCGAAGTGTCCTGCAAACCAAGAAGCGTCATCATGGGCGCAAGATGAGCGGCGTTACGTATGATAAAGGGCTTGAGTGTAAGCCCATTGGTGTCGACATTGGTGACTATCGAATCATCACTGCCAGAATTGGACGCACTGATGGCAATATCAGCAGCGCCAGCAAAACTACCTGGATCGACATCTATTTCGCCACGCTTCGTTTGGATTTTGCGGCTTTTTTGATCAAGCATGCCAGTTAGATCGCTCAGGCGCTTGATGCGTCCTGCCACTTCAGCTTGATATTCACTGCCTTTGAGCTTCCAGTTTTTAATTTGCCCGTGAGATTTCAATTCCACATTGCCAACTTTAAAGACCAGATCGTGCCAGCTCATTTTTTCTCGATCGATATAAACGGTCGATTCAGAAGCCGCATGAGGAGCTGACACAATGCCGATTGATGGAGCACTCAAAACGAAATCGGTCGCTTTAACATTTAGTTTTGCAGTCAGACCCTGCTCAAAAACACCAGAGCCTTTCAATTTGACATCGAAAGCACCTGCAATGAGCGGCATTGCGGATTTCGTTCGAACTGTTTTTTGAGGAGATACAGGCTCAGGTGAAGCGACCGACAAACTTCCATTTGCGAGATCGACTTGCGCTGGCTTCACTTCAAAATGAGGCTCGATATCGGCAACTGCTCTGACGAAAGGGGCGAAGTCTTCCAGATTTAAATGTTCAACATCGGTCTCGAAATTGTAAGTATTGCCTTTCCAGTTTTTAGGACCACCGCCTATTCCGGTGAAACTAAATTTGGTCACATAGGCAGGACGTTTTAAAACAAAAGACAAATGCACAGGTGTTTGTTTATTCTTTATTGGATAAACAAGCTGCAAATGAGTGTCTTCAATGGTGAATGGTGCCCAGGCTGGCTCACGCGCTTCCATGCGATCGACAAAATGGACAATACCGTGATCAGCTTCGACAAAACGGATATTGTTGTCCATCTCCAGCAAATCGTCGAAATTCCAAATATTTTTTTTGATCCTCACTGCCCAGACTTCTGGTTTTGTAAATTGCACATGACGAATAATCAACTGTTTTTTCAAAAGCGGAACGAAAGCAATCCCCATCTCAGCGTGAGCGGCTTTGAAAAAATTAGAGCCATCGGCTTCGGTGATCGAAAGCTGGTTGGTTTCAACAGCCAATCCGTTTTGACTCAAATTCCAGGCAAGATGCCCGAGCTTCACATTGCGATGAAGCAAATAACCGAGTTGCGTCTGTAAAAATGGTTTTGACCAGTCGATGTTTGAAACGAACGCAAGACCAAATAAAACCGCAACGAATAAAAACCAGACAGCAACGAATTTATAGGCCAGAGAATATTGTGTGACCGCTTCCAGCTCACCTGTGTGTTGCTTTATATCGCCCTGAGACTTTTCATCCAGCAGAGCAGGCGAATCGACAGATTTGCTAAGTGATTCTTCAGTTGCCACTTGAACGGTCGTTGACAAAAGGCGGTCGGAAAAACGCTAGAACGCAGCCACCGGCTGCACGCACCCCCTTGAGATGCTTGAGCGACGCGAATAAAACTGGTCTCAAGTGGTCAGGTGGATACTTGCAATCATAAGCATTTTCGAACCTCGGCGCCATTTTCTAACACTAATACTTCACATAACAAACACTTAGGTAAAGTCGAACCGCGAAACCCTAACAGAGGTGGTTTTCGTAGGCATAGCGTACAAGTCCGGCCCGGCTGCCAAGATTAAGCTTTTTGCGTAAGCGGCTGACATGGACTTCAGTCGTGCCCTCAGTAATATGAAGAGCTTCAGCTATTTCCCGATTAGATAAACCAAGCGCTACCTTTCGCAAAACTTCGATTTCGCGCGTGCTTAACTTGACCCGTACCTTTTCTCGACTTTCAGTGCGCTCAGTCAACTCTTTCGTCGAATTGACCACGGTACTGAGTTGACTGCAAAGTTCGGTGAGCTTATCGATGCTGGTACTTTGTGTTTCCACGATTTGATAAAGCCTGGCCTGGCTGATGGCAATTGATAACTGATTAGCAATGCGCGTGAGCAGATTGATTTCACTGACCGTCCAGATCCTCGCATAGTTGCACTGGTCCAGATGCAGAAGGCCAAGCAATCGCCCTCTATAAACCAGAGGGACCATAATTAAAGAAAGAATATTGCTTTGCAGTAAGACTGTTTTGATGTCTTTGGCAAAAGGAAATGTGTCGTCCTGCATCACAACAAGTGGTCGACGCTCCCCTATATCAAGCAATAGATCGTGATAACGCGCAAATAACAAGCTTTTGTCAGAAATGGAAGGCAGCGAGCCGTTCGTCAACTGGCGGATAATTTTCATACTACTGGTTGGATCGGAGGTCAAACAAAGAATAGCTCGCGAAATGCCAAGCTCGCTCGAAAGACTCGAAACCGCTTTCTCCACGATATCTTCAAGATCCAGGGACCCATGAATTGAAACAATCAATCGATTTAACAGCGCTTCGTCTTTTGAGGCCTGTTCGAAGCGCTGATAAGTTTCGCGCAAATTTTCTAAGAGCATGGCTCGTTGCAAATTCGTGGTGATGGTTCGGGGAAGAAACTTTTGATACTCGCCGATTTTAGGCAGATAGTCGCTTGCTCCAGCTATAAGAACTTTAAGCGCAAGCTCGGGGCTGTCTTGGGCGGTGATCACAATTATTGGACAGTGAGGCACGAGCTTATGCAAAGCTTGCACGAAGTCTGTCCCAGTATAGTCAGGCAAATCATAATCGGTGACGATGACGTCGTAGGCTTTTTCCTTGATTTTATTGAGAGCCTCTTGCCCTGAGCGTGCTGTCTCCACCCCATAGAGATGAGATTGACCGGTAATTGACCGGCGACAAAGCTCGAGCTCTCTGTCTGAGTGCTCTACTAACAAAACGATACGCTCGCTTGGCTCAATTGGAGTAAGTTTGCTTTCGTCGATCATTGATTCCATTTATTTAGTAATGCCTCCTTAATCTCATGTGCCCGGAAACCGCACTCCAGTAATGCCTAAAAAGCGTCACAACATAGGTGCTACGATAAAGAATTATGGTCCACCCTATAGACGACCTTATACGCCCAGCTGCTATAAAAAGAGAAGTGTCAGTCCTTAAAGACAAAGACTGAAATCTCGTACGCCCTCGCTGATTCATTAGAACACACCTCACCAAAGCCCCCCAGAAACTGAAAGTGAGAGTGGTCGGCTTACGAGATAAATAAAGAGAGCAGCCTACCCCTCCGGCTGCTCTCTTTATTTGAATTCAAAGCTGATTTATAAGTTAGCCGCGGTGGCGACCGCGAAAATTGAATTGCGCCCTGCGGCGTCTGGTAATAGCCATAAAAGATTCTTCCGGTCGGCTGTCTTCGGTTTCTTTGCAGCTTTCGGGAAGATTTTCGTCATCTAGGCGCACGATCAACGAAGTCAAAATCGTCTCCGACTTCTTCTCAATTTCTTGAGAATCGACAACTGCTTTTCTCATGGCGAAATTGAAGGTGAGTAACAATGGCGGCAAAGCGTATGTGTCCATAGCGACCGAGCTGTGATCGACTGGCAGATCGAGAGTACTTGGTTCAACATTTATAGGACGAATGCCAAGCTTCGTAGAAATTACGCCGCGACCATCGCTCAATTGAATATCTTGAGGTAAATCGCCCACGTATGGTTCAAGCCAATCTTGAGCATCCTCACACTCAATTTGAAAAAAAGCAGCGACAAGAATGCGTTTGTGATGCATTAGCACCAGACCACTTTTAGCAAACAAATAGGTGCCATTGAATTTAGGTTCATAACCGATATCACGCACAAAACGCGAACAGACCACGTCATCAATTGGTTTTCCCAACAGGGCCGAAACTCTTTCGTATGTATTTAGCATCGATTTATTTTGCCTTAGAAATTATTTCTGAGTCTCGGGATTTGATGTAGTGGTGGGAATGGTCGGCACAAACGTCCTTTCAATTCCTGGCACATCAACAAACAAAAGAATCGTCATCGTCGCGATGCAAAGAAATGCATAAGCTAGAAACCCTTTCTGACGAAACAATTTTTCAGGAGTCTGAGCCGGGCTATCGCTCATGAATCCAAGCTTGATATACCAGGTGATGAAACCGGCGATAAGCGGCGTAGCAAGAATCAATTCCATGCGATAACGGACTAAAAAGATACCAAAGAAAAGACCAAACGCCACACCATAATAGGTAATGCAAATTAGCAGTTTTTCTTCGCTGTAATATTTAAAAGACTTGCGATAAGCAGCAGCACGTTCAGGATCGTTAATTCGACGATATTCGGCAAAGCGCTTCACGGCCATAAAGAAAGCACCAACCATCCAGTATGCGGCAACCAGAGACACTGGAGGCAAAACCTGAATGCCTGTGGCGTACCAGCCGACCAACAAGCGAAGAGGATTATTGACAGACTCAGACAACACATCTAAATAAGGTTTATCTTTTGTTCTAACTGGCGGAATGTTATACAGACACCCCATAATCCACAGTGTCACCACAATCAGCAAAACTTGCTGATTCACAAATGAGGCCACCAAGAATCCCAGAGCACCAAAAAACAGCCACTCGCCATAAGCAATCTTTAAATTAACTAGACCACAAGCAATGGGCCGATTTTTTTTGAGCGGATGGAGCCTATCCTGCTCTGCATCTAAAATTTCATTGAGCACATAATAACTGGAAGCGACAAATCCCATCGCCAGAAGTGCAAGCAAACAGTGAGGAATAATCGACGGTGTGATCAAAGAATGCTGCGCATAAATAGCAACGATTATGCCAGGAACAACAAATATATTTTTAAACCAGTGATCAAAACGAGCAATTGCCACATACGGAGCAATCGATGTAGTCGTCAATTTCATTTTATGCTTCTTGCTTTTTGTTTCTTGCTGATTGATCGGTGGCGGGTTCATTCTTTATCAAAGCCAAAAGTCGGGCTGCACAATCTGCTGCAACCTTTGCTACCCAGGTCTTTATACCCACCTTTCTAATTTGAGTCCATAACTAGCGCCGTCTCTTGCAATTTCAATTTGTAGATACGATAAATCCCAACAAGCGTCAAAATCATCAACAGCTCTGCCCAGAGCGTGAACGGCTGGACATGCACAGCACCGAAACTGGGAAGCGCCAACCCCATAAACCAGCTCAAAGCAGGAAAGCCCATGGTCAATACAATCAAACTGAAAGAGAGGCTTTTGCCTAATTGCAATTTGTGGTGCTCTGACCAGATCCAAATCCATGCGCAGGGCAGTAAGACCATCGAATAATCATGCACGAATGTATAAGGCGAGACGATGGCGCTTGCCAGGATCAAAAGCGAAAAACATGGAAATTCAAAATCCAGATCCACTTTCGCTAGCTTTGCTTGCTCCTTGAACCAGAACCAGGCGCCGATAATAAAAGCCAGACCAAGGCGCAGATTGGACATGCTCTGAGTGAGAAAAAAATCGCGAAATGGCAAGTAAGCAAGTTGACCGCGAATATTCTGAAAATATTCCGGTTTAAATGTATAGGTTTGATTCATTGCCTTCGGAAACTCAAGCACATTTTGCAGACCAAGCAATGCCACTGATAGCAGCATCAAGGCGCCAAGACTTACTACCATGGTGGCCACCAACTTCCAGCGACTACTGGCAAGAGCAGGAAGCAACTGTAAAGGCATATATTGAAATTTGAAAAGATATGGTATCAAGCTCAAGCAACTGGCCATTGCATTTCGCTTTTTCCAATTGAGAGCGTAAAGGCAGGCCGCTGGAAAGAGAAATATCGAGGTGTTGCCTAATAAAAAACCCTGCCATGTTGGGAAACAGCCAATTGCCAGAATTGCAGCGATGACAATGTGCTTCCATCCATCGGCTTTAAAAAGAAAATAGACTGCCACCAGATTAGCGAAAAGGCCAAGCGTGCAAAAAAGCACGAAACTATCACGCAAACTAAGCATGACCAGCAGTCCCATCAATAGAAAAAAGTAAGGCGGATATGGGCAATAAAGAGGATGCAGATCCGCGTTCGGTTTGATCAAATCATTGTAGACAATGAGCTGAGCAGCCGTGTCGTAAATATGAACTGGGTGGGCAAAATTTTGCTGAACAAGAACGCCTGCCAGGTAGTAACAAACGAAATCAGCTACAGGCGTATCTCGAGCAATACCGCAGGGAAGCAACATACCTTCGAAAAACATCTTAAAGGCGGCTGAATAAGCGATCGCTCCAACCATGGCAGTGACTGTAATTACAGTTAGCCACAAAAATCCTTCAGGTTTACGCAGCAGCTCGAGAAAGCTTTTAACTAATTCTTTCAATCGAGTCCTATTTCTTCTTGACCAAAGATATAATGCATCAGCGTTTCGTCTCTTTTTAATACCCGTTTTCGCCCGAACCTATTGAAGCACCTTTTTAAGGCAGGAGCTTACAGGGAACAATGTGTATAGTTGGAACCAGAGAAATTTATCAGTCAAAGCCAGTGAATTTTCTTAGACAGCAATATCGCAGAAATCAAGGAGTGGCCATCGCGGCTTTAGTTCTGCTCGGTTCATCTTTAAGTCTTTTGCCAAGCACTGCAAGCAGCGATCCCAAGGAAGAAAAACGCATTGAGGCGCTGGAACAACAGTTCTTTTCGCAGACTTACAAATCTGATTCAGATGACGCAAGGCTTGCAAGAGTCGAAGATATGCTCTTCAATCATGCTCGAAGCGGGTCCACTGATGAAAGACTGGCATCTCTAGAAGACGCTTTAAGTAGTATCCAGTCCAGCACCAAAACGCCCTCTGCAAAGAGCAGCAGCAGCAGCAGCACGACCAGCAACCCTAGCGGCTCCGTCGCCGGCAACGATAGTCGTTATCGACATTTTGCAGATATGGACGATCAAGATTCTAACGACGATGGCTTCGATAGCCACACCTCTAATTTCTACAATCAAGCGTCGCCAGGCGCCTCTCAAACATCGCAAGCTTCATCTGCCGGTACCAAATCGGCAACACTTGTAACGCAGCAGCTGGCGGCGATGGAGAGCCAAATTTTTGGTAAGCCAAATTTGAAAATGCCCCTGGTCAATCGAGTTAAAAAACTGGAGCAAAACGTTTTAGCCAGTGGCACTGACACTTCAAAAATGTCATTGCCAGACAGAATCAAAAACCTGTGGGACAATTTGAACTCACCTGGCGCCACTACTGGCAGTGGCACTGGAAACAAAACACCCGCAGCAGCAGCAGCGCCAACTGAAGATGGTGCACCACCGACAACGTCTGCGCGTAAA
>Ga0182030_10023468_pt1 | contig 11404 bp, 7 predicted proteins | sample 812S3MmetaG_FD_121299 | JGI IMG/M metagenome (GOLD analysis project Ga0182030, IMG submission 121299) | Permafrost microbial communities from Stordalen Mire, Sweden - 812S3M metaG (Illumina Assembly) | ecosystem: Environmental > Terrestrial > Soil > Wetlands > Permafrost | place: Sweden...
GAGGACGGCGCCAGCCACGCCAGCGCATGGAACTTCGGCCCTGCGGAAGAAGACGCCTGGCCGGTGGGCCGCATCGCCGACGCCATGACGGCCACCTGGGGCAACCAGGCCCAATGGGTGCGCGACACGGCCGAGAATCCGCATGAGGCCGGCTACCTGAAACTCGACGCCAGCAAGGCCCGCACGCTGCTCGGCTGGCGTCCGGTTCTGCCCCTCGACAGCGCCCTGCGCTGGCTGGTCGAGTGGTTCCTCGCCTGGAAGCAGAACGAAGACATGCAAGCCTTCACCCTCCGCCAGATCGCCGACTACCAGGCGCGCCTCGGAAAGTAGTAGCAGCCCAGCCTTATCCCAGCACCATGATGATCGCTCCCGCCGTGATCAGCAGCCCTCCGGCCATGACCGGCGCCGTCAGCTCCTCCCCCAGCAGCAGCCACGCCAGCACCATCACCAGCGGCACGCTCAGCTTGTCCAGCGGCGCCACGCGCGAGGCCGGCCCCAGCTGCAATGCGCGAAAGTAGCACAGCCACGACAATCCCGTCGCCAGGCCGGACAGCGTGAGGAACAGAACCGTGCGCCGGTCGAGCGCCCGCAGCTCTGCCCCGAGGCCCGTGCCGGAGCGAGTCCACGCCAGTGCGATCACCCAGGCAAACACCACCACCACCGTGGTGCGCAGCGCCATGGCCAGGTTTGAGTTCACATGCGCCACGCCCACCTTGGCCAGCAGCGCGGTGGCGGCGGCAAAGGCCGCCGAGAGCATTGCCCATCCAATCCAGCTCATAGGGACCATGGTACGCGGCAGGCGCGCGCCGGGCGAGGGAATTGCCGTCGTTTACACTCGAAGCAATGCAGACAGGCCGGGCCAGCAAAACCGCTCTCCGCGTGGCCATCCGCCGCGCCGCGCATCAGCTCATGGACCATCCCCCGGTGCTCAACGATCCCATCGCTGTCCGCCTGGTGGGCGAGAGCTTTGCCCGCGACATGGAGCGCGCCCAGCACAAGGTGGCCCGCGACTTTCGCGCCTTCATGGCCGCGCGCAGCCGCTACGTCGAAGACCAGCTCGCCCTCGCCATCGCCCACGGTGTGCGCCAGTACGTGGTCCTCGGCGCCGGTCTTGACACATTCGCCTGGCGCAATCCCTTCCCGCAACTGCGCGTCTTTGAAGTGGACTTCCCCGCCACCCAGGAGTGGAAGCGCGACATGCTCGCCGACGCCGGCCTCGCGCATCCCGGGAGCCTCACCTTCGTGCCCCTCGACTTTGAGCACAAGGCGCTGGCCGCCGGCCTGGCCGAAGCCGGGCTCGATCTCGCTCAGTCCACCTTCTTCGGCTGGCTGGGGGTGGTCCCCTACCTCACGCTGGAGGCCTTTCGCGCCACGCTCGGCGACGTTGCGCGCATGCCCGCCGGCAGCGGCTTGGGCTTCGACTACGGTCTCTCCCCGGAGGTGCTCGGGCCTCTGCGCCGGCTCGCTCTCCAGGCGCTGTCGGAACGCGTGGCGGCGGCGGGCGAGCCCTTCAAACTGCTCTTCACCCCCGATCAGCTGGAGCGCGAGCTGCGCCTGGCCGGCTTTGCGCAGATCGAGCAGCTCGGCGGCGCCGAGCTCAACGCGCTCTACTTCCACAGTCGCGGCGACGGCCTCAAGCTTCCCGACCCCGGCCTGGGCATGCTGGTCACCGCCTGGGTCTAAAGCAGCGGGCCATTGTGCCCCGGCCGCGCCGACAGATGAACGGTTTTTTCAATCTTCATGAAAACCTGATGTGATGTGTGCAAGCGCCAGCTTGCACGTTACCTGCGTACCCGCACCGATGAGGTTTTGCAAAGAATCTGGTTCCCCCCGGCTGCTCCTGTGGTATGTTACAGAAATGTTGCCGTGCACCTCTGGTATCCGTTTGCGATCCCGGCAACCCCACAAAACAGGGCATTAAGCTCTCCATCACGCTCGCAGGCACGGCTCCACATCAGGCAAGGCAATCAGGAATCCCGCAAAACCGGCGGGAACTAGACGCTCACCCAAGTGAGGATGGCGAAGCCTCGTCCAGGTTCAACCTGAACCCAGTTTGCAAGCAAGTGCATGCACCCGGCCATCCGGCCACTTCCCGATACAGCGATCCCCTGCCTTAAGAGCCCTTCGCGCCGCCGGCGCCGCGCCGAGCAAAATCCCAGCTTTCCCGAGCCCTCACACATGTCCAAGCCGTCCATCCAGAGCCACGCCATCCAACCCGCAGACGGGCATGGAGCGGCAACGCGCCACCCCAAGGGGCGTGGCGCGGGCGAGCGAATCCTCGCCACCGCGACCGAGCTGTTTGCCCGCTTCGGCTACAACGGCGTCAGCACCCGCGACGTCGCCTCCGCGGCGCAGGTGAATGAGGTCACGGTCTACCGGCACTATCCGCGCAAGTACGATCTCTACATCGCGGTCCTCGAGGCGGAGCTGCAGCAGCTCCGCTTCCGCGGCGACCTGCTGGCCCGCATTGCCGAGGCCTCCGATGGACGGACGGCGCTGGTGCGCGCCTTCGAGCTGCTCACCAAAACCCTCATGCATAAGCCCGAGATTCTGCGCCTGCTCCAGTACAGCGCTCTCGAGCTGAACGAGAACTTCGATCCGCTGGTGCGTCGCCATCTGGGCGAGCTGATTGAAGTGGTGGCCCGGTATCTGGAGCCGTGGATCAACAACGGCGAACTGCGCTGCACCAACGCAAAGACTGTGGTGCTTACCCTGGTGGGTATTGTCATCAGCCACAACTCCCTGCAGCGGGTCTTTCTGGGCAAGGAGCTGGGCCCGGAACGGATGTTTGAGGCCTACGCCAGCTTCGCCTTTATCGATCGCGGAGAGCCGGTTAAGCCGGGCGTTGCCGCCCCGCCCGCGGCCAGTCCGCTGCACGAAGTAAGCGCCGATTGACGCGGTCTTCCTGCGCGCGTTTCCCAAGCCGATTCTGACCATCCATGCCAGCTGAAAAGCCCAACAACCCGATCTGGGACGCAGCGCCGGAAGACCTGCTTCCGAGGCGCGAGACCGGTGTCGACCGCGAGCGCGTGAGCGAGCGCGTGAGCGGCAAAGTTGTGCTGGTTACCGGCGCCGCAGGGTCGGTCGGCTCGGAGCTCTGCCGGCAGATTGCGGATTTTCGGCCGCGGCTGCTGGTGGGCTTCGATCAGGCCGAGACGCCGCTCTTTTATCTCGAGCGGGAGCTGGCCGGGAAGTTTCCGTCGCTGGCCTTCGAGCCGCGGATCGGCAGCATAACCCGGGCCGACGATGTGAACGCGGCGATGGAGCAGCACCGGCCCGCAGTGGTGTTTCACGCCGCCGCCTACAAGCACGTGTCCATGATGGAGCGCGACGCGTTTGCCGCGGTCGAGAACAACATCTTCGGCACCTGGCAGTTTGCACTTGCCTCGGCCGCTTATGGGGTGGAATACTTTGTATTGATCTCCACCGATAAGGTGGTTCGTCCCGCCAGTGTGATGGGCGTCACCAAGCGCATCGCGGAGTTGTCGATGCGGGCGCTTCAGAAGAAGAAGAACGGAACGCGATTTATCGCAGTGCGGTTCGGCAATGTAATCGGAAGTAGCGGAAGTGTCGTCTCTCTTTTCATGGAGCAGATTGCAGCCGGCGGGCCGGTGACCGTCACCCATCCCGAGATGCGACGCTACTTCATGACGGCCTCTGAGGCCGGCCAGCTTGTCTTGGAGTCTCTTGCCCTGGGCAAGGGCGGTGAGATTTTTGTTCTGGACATGGGAGAGCCGGTAAAAATCGTCGATCTGGCCAGAAAGCTGATCCATCTCTCCGGTCTTCAGCGCGAACAGGATATCAAGATCGAGTTTTCAGGAGCGCGGCCAGGAGAGAAGCTATTCGAAGAGTTGAATTTGCAAGATGAGCATCTGGCTCCTACCGCTCATCTTAGAATTAGAAGCTTTCGCCAGCCTGTGCAGTTGGGCCGGGCGCGTATTGAGACCTATCTGCGCGCTCTGCGGCAGGCGGCGAAGAGCCGCGACCGAGCCCGGCTGACGCAGTTATTTGAACACCTGATTCCTGATTACTGCCCTGCCTTGAACCTCCCGCATGTGCTCTCGCCTTCCCGCCAGGGCATGAGCTTCAACGCAGTTCAACGTCCAGCAACCCAATCTGGCCTGTCGGTTCCCGTTCCCCAGATGACTGTCACAAACCTAACCTGACATGCACTCATTTCAGGCGACCAGTCAGCAAGGCCATCCCGAGAGAAATGCCATGAGTACAAATACAGACAAGCCGTACTTCGCAGAATTTGAAAGCCTGAAGAACTCGGCCATCGGCTCGCAAACAGACCGGCTCCTGTTTCAGATCAGCTTTGAGCATCTGGCCACCGCCGCCGAGGTGCTCGGCGACTTTGTTGCCGCGGCTCTCGGCCTGATGGGTGCGTACCGGCTCTACCACATCTTCGACCTGGGCAGGTATGTTATCTACCCGCATCCGGTCGTCTACGAGGCCGTGCTCGTCTTCGCTCTCCTGTTCGTGATCCTGCTGGACCGCGAGGGCGTCTATCGCAAGGGCTCGGGGATGCTCCGGGTCAGCGAGACCGAGCGCACGCTGCGTGTCTCGGTGCAGGCCTTTCTCATTCTTCTCCCCGTGGCCATCTTCTCCGCTCACCTGATCTCCCGCTGGGTCCTGTTTCTCGGCGTGCTGCTGGTGCCCCTCGCCGTAGTCTGCGAAAAGCAGCTGCTGTTCTCCATCGTGCGCCGGCTGCATACCCGCGGGCGGGGCGTGCGCAAGGCGATCATCTACGGTTCGGGCTTTACCGGCAAGCGCGTGCTCTCGGTGCTCCTGCGTTCGAGGAAGCTGGGCATCAATCCCACCGTCTTTGTGGATGACGACGAGAAGCAGGTGGGCAAGACCATCTACGCGCTGAGCTACCATCGCGAGCAGTGCGCGGATGTCATCCATGGCCCGCTTACGGCGGAGCTGATCAAGAGCTGCGGCGCAGACATGATCGTGGTGGCTATTCCTTCGCTCACCCAGGACAAGCTCTATGCCATTGCCGAGGAAGCAAGAAAAGCCGGAGCCATGGTGGCCTTTGTTCCCAGCCAGACCATCTATGAAGATGCCTGGGTCAACTATGTCGACATCGACGGCATCATGCTCGCCACGGTAAGTCCGCCGGAAACCATGTATCTCTACGAGACGGCCAAGCGGGCGCTTGACCTGTTAGTGAGCGTAACTGCGCTGGTGCTGCTTTCGCCCGTTTTTGCAATGCTGGCTGCGGCCATTCGCCTCGACTCCGACGGACCGATCATCTTCAAGCAGCAGCGAGTTGGCAAGAACGGCAGACTTTTTGAGATTTATAAGTTCCGCACCATGCGCATCGATGCGCCCACTTATCAGTTTTCACCTACCACGGTCGGTGACTGGAGAATAACTCGGGTGGGCCGGATTCTTAGAAAGATCAGCCTCGATGAGTTACCCCAGATTCTGAATGTGATCAAGGGTGATATGTCCCTGGTCGGCCCCCGCCCGGAGATGCCTTTCATCGTCAAGATGTATGGCCCGCGCGAGCGGCTGCGCCTCTCGGTGCTGCCCGGAATCACCGGCTTGTGGCAGCTAAGTGCGGATCGCGCCTTTCTTATTCATGAGAATCCGCAGTATGACCTCTATTACATCCGTAATCGCGGATTCTTCATGGATCTTGCCATTCTTCTGCATACGCTTGCCTTTGCCGTCAAAGGCGTGTAACTCAATCGTATGTCTGGGACGGCAATGAAGGCGATTTCTTCGAGCACGATTACGTCCGGAAGAGATCCCTGTCCCATGACTCCCCGCATGCCTGTTGGCCACACTGGATAGGCATTGCCGCTATGGCAGTTTAGGAATTGCTGTAGACCGGAAGCACGAGCTTAAGTGGCTTTCTCCTCAAGAAAAAGCCACCTCGCACGTCCATCGTGAAGGCCACACAAATTCCTCAACTGCCCTAGTACCATGACCGTGTCTTTCTGTAATTCAAGATCAAACTGCGGGCGCCCCAGAGCCTGTCCCGGAATGCAACGGAAGGCAATAACCCGGCTTCAATCGAAATTCCAGAAAGATAAGCGGAGGACGAACCCAGTTGAATGCTACTCCAGACCTTGGCGGTCCTATCCCAGGCATGCGGCGGATCGCGCAGGTTCTTGCGGTCCTGCTCGCATTGCTTGCTTCAGCGGCAATTGCGTTCTTTGTCATTGCGAGTCTTCGCCGGCTTTGGTATCCCTTTCCGCTGTCTGCAATGGAAGGTTCCATGGCCCTCGCTGTCGCACGCGTCGCTAAGGGACAACCTCTCTATGTATCGCCGGATTTCCACTTCATCCCCTACCTGTATTCTCCCGCTTATTTCTGGGTTTCCGGATGGGCAGCCAAACTCCTCGGCCCCGATCTTGTCCCGTTGCGGCTCGTCTCCATTCTCAGCACCGTCGGTTGCCTTGTACTCATCGCTCTGGAGGTCTTTGCTGAAACCGGAAATCGCCTTGCGGCGCTTGTCGGTGCGGGACTCTATGCCTCTGCCTATCCCGCCGCCCAGTACTTCTTCGATATAGGCCGCGTGGACTCGCTCTATGTATTTCTGGTGCTTCTGGCTCTCCTGGCGACGCGGCGCCTGCATCCCGTCTTTGCCGCGCTGGCCTGGACGCTGGCCTTTTTAGCCAAGCAGTCCATTGTGCCCGTCGCGGTGGTCGCCTTGTGCATGGACTGGAAGCGCCCCCGTCGCGTGCTGGCGGGCTTGGCAACATTCGCCCTTGCCAGTTTAGGTAGCACGGCGTGGCTGGACCACTCTACGCATGGCTGGTTTCGCTATTACATTTTCACCGTGCCTGGCGCCAGCGCCAATACAAGCTTGCGCATGCGCCCGCACTTGCTCGTGTATATGCTGACCCTGCTGTCACCCTTCAGCGCGACGCTGATCGTAATAGTCGCGGCGCTCTTGCTGACCGGCGTGCGTTGGGGCAATCGAGCCGCGCGTCTTTACCTTGGGGCAGGCGCGGCTCTTATCCTGCTTGTTTGGTTTCTCGCCGCCCACCAGGGGGCCGTTGGAAACGTTGCGATGCCCGTGTACGCGTTGTTGGCCCTTGCCTTCGGCATCGCATTGGCGCGCCTTATACGCTGGCTTCACGGCCTGCCTGCCGCATGGTTGCAGGCAGGACTTACGCTCTTATTTTTGGCCGCCTGCGCCCAGTTTGCATGCCAGGCCCGCCCCAACATGGTCAGCATCCCATCGCCTGTATTGCGTGCTTCGCAGCAACGGTTTGAGGATTGGCTGCACTCTGTTCCCGGCGATGTGCTTGTTGTGTCCCATCCGTATGAGTCCGTGATGGCTGGAAAACCTGCCCACCCTGACGAATTCGCCATCAGGGACTCGCTAAGTCCTGGCAGGCCTGCCGTCAATCTCCCACTGTTGAACGAGATCCATCAGGCGATCGAACAGCAAGCACTGGATGCGATTGTCATCGATTCCACGCCACAGGAGGAAATCAACCACGCCCCCTGGCTGCCCGCGGACCTGCTTGAGCGCTATCCCATTGTCGGCGTTGTTCCCGGCAGTGAGCCTCCTCCCAAGCCGGGAAGTCCTTTGAACCCCGATCTGCGCTTTGTCTTGCTCCCCTGCCGCGCATCTGGCTCGGTATTCGCGCAATCGATCGCAATCATCTCCCCGCCTGGCGCGGCGCCGTGCAGCGGCATGCGTCCCCATTGATGGGCCCTGGGCGCACTCAGGATTTCACCATTCAGGATGACCGCCGGTTCTGGACGGCCCAGGAGCGATTCGATGGTGAAGTTCCGTCGCCAAGAGAGTGCGTAGGAAAGACATCCAGCGCATACGACAGAGCGCGCCGGACTCAGTGTGGTTATCCCGCCCGCAGTTACGAAGTTGAGCGCGGTTCGAAATCTCAACTAATAGAACATGACTGTCTTGTCAACCTATTTTTGGTTAGCTATCGTGAGTTATCGCGCGCGGGGTTAAGCGCAGTCTGCATGGCCAATGCAGAGTACTTGAGGCACATCGTTCGATCAGCCACCATGTGATACCGTAGAGGTCAGGCCCACATAATCAAAATGGTGTGTTCTTGATTCTTCTCTTCCCAACAGGTAGAAGCCTAGTTCCCAGACAGGAGTCAGCTCAGCCGCAATGCCCACGACTAAATCAAACACGCCCTATTCATTGGAGCCGGATCAGCCCTCAATCGATGATGGTCTTGAGGGGCAGGATCTGTCTCTGCGCCAGGCAATCAGGGTTCTTCGCGCGCGCTATCGTTTCATTCTGCTTGTTACTGCGGCGGTTTTGGTGCTGGTTGTTCTGGCTTCTATCATCCTGCCTGTCAAGTATGAAGCCACATCGACCATTGAACTCAAGCAGGATCAAAGCGAGCTGAGTGGGCAGCTGGGCGAAGTGGCAAGCTCCCTTACCGGGAGCGACGACCTTAAAGTCGATCTGAAGACGGCTAAGTCGGTGTTTCAGGACCCCGCCCTGGGTGTGGAACTGCTGGAGCGCATCCGCTCCGGCGAGTTGAAGGCGCCGCCGGACTCGTCCTTTGTCAATGTCAAGGCCGCCGGCAATGCTCAGAGTGTCCCGCTTCGCGAAAACCCGATGGCGAGGGAAGGATTGCTCGGGGGATTCGAGTCTCATCTTGATGTACAAGAGATTGCGGGAACACGTCTCCTTCAGGTGACCTTCAAGGATAAGAGTCCGAAGTTCGCGGCGGATGTTGCCAATGCGACTGTCGAGCAGTACATCAAGGACACGCTGCGGCGCAGGAATTCGTCCACTGTTGAATCGACCGATTGGATGGCCGGCCAGCTCGATGCCCTGCGCAAGCAGGTCGAGGCCGCGCAGACCAACCTGGTCGAATTTCAAAAGCGAAGCGGGTTCATCGTGGTTCCCTCTGCCGGAGGCGGCGGCGCCAGCAGCGGCGGGGGGGCGGGCGCATCTGGCGGCGGCGGTGAACTGCATAGCACGCTTCTCGATCGCCTGCTCGCTCTCAACCTGGCGCTGGTTCAGGCGCAGGCAGTCAGAATCACGGATGAGGCGACCTATCGAGTCTTGAAGACCGGCGATGCGGCGGCAATCGACGCGTTCGCCTCCAGCGCCCTCTCCGCCGGCGTTCCTTCCAGTGTGTCTTCCGGCGGCGGCGCAACGCCGGGGTCGGGCAGTGTGGCGAGTAGCGGGCAGCAGACCAATACGCTGGCTGGTTTGGTCGCTCTGCATCAGCAGCAGATCGCGCTCAAGCAGCAGCTCGCCGCAGCCTATCAAACCTACGGCGCCAAGAACCCCCATGTCATCGATCTGCACAACCAGATAGACGAGTTGGATACGGAAATCAAGGACGAGACGGCGCGGGCGGTTTCCTCCGCCAAGACCACGCTCGCTATCGCGCAGCAGACAGAAGACGACGTGCGCAAGGAAGTGGCAAGCCTGGAGCACGACGCGGGCGCCATCAACGACTCCGGCGTACGCCTGGCCATTTTGCAGCAGGAAGCCGACTCCTCGCGCGCGCTCTACGAGGACCTCTACACCAAGCTGGAAGAATCGAAACTGGCCGAAGAGACCCAGTCGTCGAATGTGCAGGTGATCAGCGAGGCGTTCCGTCCCGCCACGCCGACATTTCCTCGCTGGGGAATCAATATTGTGCTCAGCATTTTTGTCGGCTTCGTTCTCGGTGCGATGCTGGCGTTCCTCCGGGAGAGCCTCGACGAGACCATCTCGACAAGTCTTGAAGTTGAAAACCTGACTCACGCCCCGGTGATCGGCATTATTCCCAAGTTCGAACCAGCCATCCCCTCCAAGGGCGCCAAGCCGGAGCCGGCGGCCGGCGAGCAGACGGCTCACCAAAGCAGCGTGATGGGACAGCGCAACTCTGAAGCGGGAGAAGCCTATCGCGAGCTGCGTACCACCATCCAGCTTTCGCAGGCTGGTTCGCCGCCGCGCAGGCTGCTGGTGACGAGCCCCTTGCCGGGAGACGGCAAGAGCACTACCTGCTATAACCTGGCTGCCGGCTTCGCGCTTCTCAACAAGCGCGTCCTGCTGCTCGACGCGGACATGCGCAAGCCGTCCCTGCACAAGCGCACCGGGATCCGCCCCAGCAAGGGATTGAGCAGCATGCTCACCTCGTCGATCGATCTGGAAAGCCTGGTGCTGCCCGTACCTGGCGTCGAGAATCTGTTCTTTCTTGGCGCCGGACCCCTGCCACCCAATCCAGCCGAGCTGCTGACGGCTCCGCTGTTCGCCCACTTGATCGAGGCGGCCTCCGAGAAGTACGACATGGTGATCATCGATAGCCCGCCGGCTTTGATGGTCTCCGACTCCAGCATCATCTCCGGTTCCGTGGATGGCGTGGTGATTGTGGCCTGCTCGGGACGGTCGACGCGTACGGCACTGATGCGCACCCTGCGCAATCTGCGCAGACATCACGCCAAGATCCTCGGCGTGGTGCTCAACATGGTGGATACCAAGTCCTCTGAGTACTACTATGCGTATGGATATTACGGCGGGAAATATTACGGCGAGGAGTCCAATTATCAAAAGAATTCCTAAGTTGCTTTCCAGGTGTGTCGCATCCGGCGAGCACATTCTCTTCTACCTCCTTCTGGCGTCCTGCTCTTCGGTGCTGGTTCACGCGCAGCAGCAAACCGGCGCCGGACAGGCGGCGGCGGCGCAGGGGCAGCAGCACGGCGGAGCCGCAGCCGCTGCCCACGCTGCCACGCGATCCGCGGAATCTCTGGCTCCGGAGGGCATCGCCCACCTCAAGCTTTCTCCGGGCAGCATGGTCGACGTGCGTGTCTTTGAAGAGCCGGATCTCGACGGCAGTTACCGGCTCGACTCCTCAGGCGCAATCCATCTTCCCCTGGGCGGAAAAATTCCTCTGGCGACGCTTACCCTGCCGGAGGCCGAGACGGCCATCTCCGCCAGGCTCATCTCCGAGGAGATCCTCAAGACGGCCCACGTCGTGGTCAACATTGACGAATACAACTCCGGCAACGTCATCGTGCTCGGCGAGGTTGCTACTCCCGGACGAGTGCCCATTCTGACCGGGCGCACGCTGAAAGAGATTCTTGCTTTGGCTGGAGGCCTGACCCCGATCGCCGGAAATGAGATTGTGGTGCACAGGGTGAGTCAGCCGAGCGAGGTGACGGAAACCATTCATGACCACGGCGGCATAAACGATCAAGCTGCCATGGACGTCAATATCAATCCGGGTGACAGCGTGCTGGTCAAGAAGGCCGGCGTTGTGTATATTCTGGGAGCCGTCAATCGGCCTGGCGGTTATAGCATGCAGGAGAGCGGCACCCTCAACGTGGCGCAGGCCATAGCGCTGGCGCTGGGAACCACCCCGCAGGCTTCCACAAACAAGACCAGAATTCTCCGCAAGGGACCGGATGGCACGGTGCTGGATATCTCGACGCTCTATGACAAGGTCACCAA
>Ga0182030_10023470_pt1 | contig 11403 bp, 7 predicted proteins | sample 812S3MmetaG_FD_121299 | JGI IMG/M metagenome (GOLD analysis project Ga0182030, IMG submission 121299) | Permafrost microbial communities from Stordalen Mire, Sweden - 812S3M metaG (Illumina Assembly) | ecosystem: Environmental > Terrestrial > Soil > Wetlands > Permafrost | place: Sweden...
CTGGACTCCTGAAGTCATCCTCGCAATTTGGATGCGCCAAGGAATCGAGCTGAGCCACTACTCCACAAAAAGCAAATCTGATTAGCCACGGATGAACACAGATGAACACGGATAAAAAACAAGCATCTTCTTATCCGTGTTCATCTGTGTTCATCCGTGGCCAATAAGGTTTTTACCGCCAAGGTGAGCTCATCCTCATTCCACGACATCAGGAGTCCACAGCCTTCAGACTGCGGCGGACTTCAGTTCGCCTGCCCGCAGGAGTCACATCGTGCGCGGGAGGGAGGGCTCAAGCCCCCCGCAGACTCAAGTCTGCCCCACAACTTTTGTCCCCACGGTCTCGCGCGGGCTGATACCCTCGGAGTTTGAGGACGGTGCTATGTCAGAAAAAGTAGCCGTATTCGACACCACCCTGCGAGACGGCGAACAGGCTGCCGGTACGCGGCTCGGCAGCCGGGAAAAGCTCACCATTGCGAGACAACTCGCGCTGCTGAATGTGGATGTCATCGAGGCCGGATATCCCGGCTCTTCCCCCGAAGATGCCGAGGCGGTTCAGTTGATCGCACGGGAGATCGAAGGCCCGGCCATCTGCGCCCTGTCCCGCGCCGTTCCAGTGGATATCGAGGCTTGCGGCAAAGCCCTTGCCAAGGCGCGCAGACCGCGGATTCACACCGGAATCGGCGCCTCGGACATCCACATCGCCGGCAAGTTTCGCGACGACCGCTACGGCAAAGATCTCGGCGCGAAGAAGGTGACGATCCTGCGGATGGCGGTGGACGCCGTCAAACTGGCGCGGCAATTCGTCGACGACGTCGAGTTTTACGCCGAGGATGCCGGGCGCGCCGACCCGGCCTACCTGATGGAAATGCTGGAGGCCGCCATCGACGCCGGCGCCACGGTGGTCAACATTCCCGACACCACTGGCTATGCCGTGCCGGAACAGTACGGGCGGCTGATTCGCACCATTCGCGAGCAGGTGCCGAACATCGGCAAGGCCACCATCAGCGTTCACTGTCACGACGATCTCGGAATGGCAGTGGCCAATTCGCTCTACGGCATCCTCAACGGCGCGCGCCAGGTGGAAGGTACCATCAATGGAGTTGGCGAGCGGGCGGGGAACGCGGCCCTGGAAGAAGTGGTGATGGCCTTGCGCACCCGGGCCGATTTTTTCCAGGTGCACACCGATCTGAATACTCGCGAGTTTCAGCGCACCAGCCGCATGGTCGCCAACGCTCTCGGCATGAAGGTGCCGCCCAACAAGGCTATCGTGGGCGACAACGCCTTCTCCCACAGTTCGGGGATTCACGTGGATGGCTTCCTCAAAGAGCGCGAGACCTACGAGATTCTCCGGCCCGAAGATGTAGGAATTTCCGAGAGCCGCGTGGTGTTGACCGCGCGCACCGGCCGGCACGGCCTTCGCGACCGTCTCAAGAAGCTTGGCTATACCCTTTCCGATCGCGAACTGAATCAGGCCTACGACCGGTTCCTGGCGGTGGCCGATAAGAAGCAGGAGGTCTTCGACGAAGATCTCGTCGCCATCCTTCACGATGAGCTCCATCCCCTTCCCGAGATCTATCAACTGGATTACCTGCACTTTTACAGCGGTACCGCCGCCATTCCGACGGCCACCGTGAGACTGCGCGTCAATGAAGAAGTGCGCGAGGGCGCCGCTATCGGAGACGGCCCCGTGGATGCCGTATGCAAGGCGATCGCGGCAGTCACCGGCACGTCCGCCAAGCTCGGACGGTATGAGATTCAGGCGGTGACCAGCGGCACGGAAGCCCTCGGCGAAGTGACCATGCAGGTGGGGGACGCGGGGCGAAGAGTAATGGGGCGGGGCGTTTCGACGGACGTGATTGAAGCCAGCGCCAGAGCCTATCTCGACGCCCTCAACAAGCTCGCCAACCTGGCGGGCAAGAAGTAAATGGCTTGATTTTGGATCTACCGCCGGTTGCGGTAGAGTAGATTCTCGATGGTGTCCCAGCGGACGGGCGTGCGCAAAGACTACGAAGCCGTGTCGCTTCCGATCTGGCAAGAGTTGCTGGCCGGAGTCGAGATGCTGTACCTGCGGGTGTCGCCGGCGTATTGGGGGTACGGCATACCGCGGGGTGACGGCTCGGCGGTCGTGGTGGTTCCCGGCTTTCTTCTAAACGATCTCTACCTGACTGAGTTCCGCGCCTGGCTGCGGCGCATCGGGTATCAGCCGTACGGCTCCGGGATCGGGATCAACGCGGAATGTCCCAACCTGCTCATCAAACGGCATTTGATGGAGACCGTCGAGAAGGCATACGCGGACACCGGAAGAAAGGTCCACGTGATCGGGCACAGCCTGGGCGGCGTGCTGGCGCGTGCCGTCGCCTCGCAGATGCCGGAGCGTGTGGCGTCGGTCATCACGTTGGGCGCACCTTTCCGTGGCGTCTCGGTCCACCCGATGATCTTGCGGGCGGTCAATCTGGTGCGCGGCCAGATCCACGAACGGAACGGCGAGGGAGTCCTGCCGTCGTGCTATACGGGCGCGTGCACGTGCCGCTTCCTGGAATCGCTGGTGCTGCGACTGCCGCGATCGGTGCGGCGGACCGCGGTGTATACGAAGACCGATGGGATCGTCGACTGGAAAGTCTGCAAGACGGGACGGAAGGCTAACGACTTTGAGGTCACGGGCACGCACATTGGTTTGGTGTTCAATCCCATCGTTTACGAATTGGTGGCGAAAAGGCTGGCGGGGAAGCGGGGGGCGGGGTAGGGGCGGACCACAGGGCGGCCGCAACTATTCGAATAGCGCGGCGAGCTTCGGAAAAGCCAGAGCCGCGTTGTCTTCCTCAAAAGGCTCCCCTTCAGGTTCGTCGTCGGCGCGGCGACCCGAACGATCCCGGGATCTTCTTCGATGCCCCGTCTCTTTAGGATTTTCATCGCAACGTATTCGAGTAGTTCGTTATCTACTTCGCGGGTGTCGATGTACGGACCCAACTGATCTGGGTCCGTTCTCGCGACATCAAACACTTGTTTACCCTTGCCGACAATCCAAGACCGAAAGTAGTGAAAGCTATCATCGCTCATTCCGCCCGCTACAACGTACCCCGCGCCCCATAAGCGCCAGTGGTTGAGGTCACACAGGTTTTCGTAGAACGTGTGGCCAAAGTCCGAGACTTCGTCTTCGCCGAGCTGATTGAGGAGCGCCGTCAAACGTTCAGGACTAGCGCTCGCAGAAGTACCAGCGCGAGCTTGATCGATAAGAGTCCAAAACCGCTCATCAGGCATTGTTGACGAAGGCATCCTAGAAAGTGTAGCAGTACAGGCACTCAACCTCAGCGGCTCTGCGTCATGACGGCGCGGAGAATACCGTTGATCCGCGTCGAGTACCCCTTGCCGAAGCGTTGAAGCCACTCGTAAACGTCGCGGTCGACGCGGGCTGCCACCAGAACCTTTGGCGACCGGCGGAATTGTGCCAGTTGTTCATCCGTCAATCGCGGGATGTCCGAGTAATCGATTCCGGAATCGTCTCCCGCGGCTTGCCGAGCTGCGATGCGAGCCAGGACCGCTTTTTGCTGCTTACCCGGCGGCTTGTTGAATATAGATTCGGCGCTCACGCTGACTAGCTTCCCGCGCCGAGATAATGCGGATGATTTCTTCGCCATTTTCCCTTTCCTTCCGATAGACGTGGACCACTAGCAGGAGCGCCTTCCTCGCGGCGCCGATAGCGTGCCACCGCTGTTCGCCGTCGACGACCCGATCTTTGCGGAACACTATGTCCGGATCGTCGAAAACCAGTGCCGCACTTGCGAATGAAAGGCCATGCTTCCGTTGATTGGCGGCGTCTTTCTCTTCGCCTCACTCGAATCGCATCGTTATACATATCGTATAACACTATAGAGACGAAAAAGGTGAGCGATCTGGGAGAGCGCCTCGCAGACTGGCGGAGCGGGAGTGCCGCCCAAACGCTCGCGGTACAACGAGAGCCGTTATAGCATAGAAGCGCGTGATCGGGAGCTCTTTGCGGATAAGCGGACCAGGGCACTTTTCGAGACCGGTAAGAGCCGCCGCTGGAAGTCGGTGGCCCGAGTGGCGACGCGCAAATTGGTGCAGATCGACTCGGTCATCGCCCTGGACGAACTGAACGTACTTCCCGGGAACCGGTTGGAGGCCCTTAAGCGTGAGCGCAAGGGACTGCATAGTATTCGCATCAACGATCAATGGCGAATCTGCTTTCGGTGGCTGATGGCGTCTATGATGTGGAGATCGTCGATTACCACCAATGAAGAGCAAAATATGAGCATCGCGCGTCCTGAAAAGGGCTGGAACATTACCCGGAGCCCGGTTCACCCCGGCGAAATGCTCCGTGAGGAATTCATGAAGCCGTTGGGAATTTCAATTAACGGCCTCGCCCTGGAACTGCACGTACCGGTTACGCATCAGCGAAATCGTGAATGAACGCCGTGGAATTACCGCCGATACGGCATTGCGTCTGGCGAGGCACTTCGGCACAAGCGCCGATTTCTGGATGAATATCCAGAAGGACTACGAGTTGATTCTGCCCCGGCAGAAGTCATTGAAAACGATCGAGAGACAGGTCCGGCGCCGTAAGATTGCAGCATGATGGGCCGGATCTCAACCCGAGGGACGTCTTCACAGGTGGATCTGGCAGGTTGCACAAGATGCCAGCTAAGCTCGCAGGAAATCGTTCACGTCAACGCCAGCCTGTCTCAGTATCGCCCTGAGTGTTCCTTCTGGCATGTCTGCGGGATGGTTTGGCACGGTTGTATAAAGGTTCGTGATGGCATTAAACCAGATTTCGTGACTACCGGCAGCCTGGCGGTCGAATTCGAAACCGCACATCCGCAGTTTCCGGACGATCTAGCGATAGCGAAAGCCGGCCAAGCGGCCCACCTACGCAGCGACCACGATGGTGTAGTCGCGGCGCTCACTGGTCGTCGGGAGGTTTGGCGCGCCGTCGCGCTCGCGCCGGGCCTCGATCAGCTTCCGGGCAACGTCACGTGCGATCTCCAGAGTCTCGGCAACCGTCCGACCCTGCGCTACGAGGCCGGGAAGTTCATCCGAAGTGCCAAGGAAAACCCCTTCCGGCAACTCCTCGACCTGTATGTGAATGGCCAGCTCCATCGCATTAATCGTACCATTCACCTCAACACCCGCGTCAACGCACCAGCCTAAGCAGTCTCGTCATCCAACGCGTCTGGAACCAGGCATCCATCCCCGGGAGTGGCGCGATCGCTTCCTGGAATCGCTGGGCGTGCGTCTTCCGCGATCGGTGCGGCGGACTGCGACAAGGTTGGCGGGGAAGCGGCGGGGCGCCGGACAACCTGCGTAACTGCGCTGCCCGGTTGCGGTGCCGGCTTCATCCTATTGTAATAACGAGGCTTCCGCGATTGGATCTCCGCCCTCTCAAGGCTTAATCGGACCCGCAGGGGCCGCCTCTCATTTCCAAATCCCGAATGGATTTCAAGGTGACGTCCTTGGTTAGTTAGAGCTTTGCAAACAAAAGAATAGAGGCGCCGGATGCTTTGGCCGATAAGGTGTTTGCGGAGCAAGAAGGGCGCGACCAGACGGGGGCGGCTCCTTCCGCCACTTTCGTGAGAGAGAACTGCCGAACACGTTTGCCTTCCTTTTGCAGTAGGCTTGGTGTGCTTCTTGCTGTTTTGTGCAGTTGCGGACTCGCCGGCCGCGCCCAATCGAGGCACCCCTACCCGACCCAATATGTCGTCAAATCCTGGTCGGTAGCCGACGGAGCACCAACCTGGGCTGATATCAGCCAGAGTAACGATGGCTATCTCTGGCTGGCCTCCGACCAGTACCTCGGCAGGTTCGATGGGATACGTTTCACGCGATTTGACTCTGGGAGTGCTGACTTTTACTCCCAGGTGTTTGCCGATCGCGAAGGGAATATTTGGGTCGGCACCGGGAACGGGTTGCTGTGGCTCCACGACGGCAAAATCTCGCGCTACACGACGAGGGATGGCCTGTCGGATAACACTGTCTGGGGGATCGCTCAAGGCGCGGACGGCGACTTATGGGTCGGCACAGCGAAAGGGCTCAATCGCCTTCGCAACGGCCACGTCACCGTATACACGAAGAGCGAGCAACTTCCGAACGACAACATAGAAGCGATCTGCGCCGGTCAGGATGGCGCCATCTGGATCGTAACCCATGAAGGTCTGCGGGTCTTCAGAGACGGTCGATTTGTGAAGGTGAAAAACGCACCCGCAGGGGTCTCCTCAAATGGCCATTTTCAGATACATCAGGACCATCGCGGGCGCTTATGGTTCATAGTGGGCGGTTCGCTATTCCGGTATCAGAACGGCGAGTTCCTGCCGTATGGGCGAGAGTTCGGCATACCGGAACACTCCATCTCCGCAATTGCCAGCGACCGTTCGGGCACAATCTGGATCGGTACCGATGATTCCCGTCTGTACCTTTTCGATAGCGGCAAAGCCGTCCCGTGCGGGCCGGAGGCAGGTTTTGGCGGTTCCATCAACGCGATTTTCGAGGATCGAAGCAATGATCTCTGGATTAGTACCAGCGCTGGCGTAACCCGCCTAAGGGCGGCGCGGGTTCCCACTTATAGCAGTGAAACCGGGCGCCGCAGCCACAACATCTGGTCCGTCACCGAGGATCGCAGCGGCGATATCTGGCTTGCGGCCGGGAGGGATATCACGCGTCTTCACCAACAGGAATCCAGCCAATACAACACCAAAGATCGTCTACCCACGAACGCCAATGTAACGGTCGCCTATAGCGATACCTCCGGCACTGTTTGGATTGGCGGGGACAATGGTTTGATCCAATATCGGAACGGCCGTTTCAGGCCCCTGCCTCTCCATGCCGACATTCTGGCAATATTTCAGGATCGAAAAGGAGATATTTGGGCCGGAACATGCGCCGGCGTATCTCAGTTCCGCAACGGTGAGTTACTGGCGAGCTTTACAGGGCCTTTCTCTGGCCCTTGTGTGCGAGCCATTGCTGAGGATCGCGCCGGCAATTTGTGGCTGGGCACCGGTGGTGGAGGCATCTTTCGCTGGAACGGACATGATTCCACCCAGTATTCAACTCCTCAAGGGTTGCCCAATGACTTAGTGCTGGCGCTTTATGTGGACTCTGAGGATACCTTATGGATCGGTACTCACGGCGGAGGCCTGGTTCGTTTTCGCGATAACCGGTTCCAGAGCTTCCGCAGCATCGGTGGCTTTGAGGGCGGCACCGTCAGCGCCATTCTGGAAGACGATAGCGGACACCTCTGGCTGAACACGGAGGACGGACTCCTTCAGTTCGGCAAGCAGCAGTTGAATGACTTCGCGGCTGGAAAGACTCAACGAGTGTCATCCATTCGCTACGATTTGGCTGACGGCCTCAAAGCAACTGTCGGCACTGTGGGCCGGCAACCTGCCGCATGGCATGCGAGGGATGGAGCTCTCTGGTTCCCCACAGCCAACGGTGTGGCGCGCGTAGACCCCGTTGCGCTCAATTCCTCTGGGCCGCCTCCTGCCGTCATCTTCGAAGAAGCCGTTATTGACGGCAAGTCTTCGCGCCTGAAAGGCCCGGTGAATCTCCCGCCCGGGCGCCATCAACTGGAATTGCACTACACGGCGATCGATCTTTCGACACCTGAGAAACTGCGATTCAAATATCGGCTGGAGGGTTACGACACAGACTGGGTGGATGCAGGCGAACGCCGGACGGCGTATTACGCGAACCTCCCGCCGGGCGATTACCGCTTCGCGGTGGTCGCCTGCAATAGTCATCAGGTGTGGAACAACCGGCAATCCGTCGTGCCGGTTCGCTTACAGGCCCACTTTTACCAGACGCTTTGGTTCAACGTTCTCGAAGCCCTGGCGGTGCTGATCGCCGGACTGGGTGTGTATCGCCTCCGCACCCGCGCGCTCCACGCCAGGCACAGGGGGTTGGAGGAGCGCATTGTCGAGCGCACCGCGGAGATGCAACTTGCGAAAGAGGCGGCAGAAACGGCCAATCGATCGAAGAGCGTCTTTTTGGCGACGATGAGCCACGAAATCCGTACACCCATGAATGGGGTCATCGGCATGACCAGCCTCTTGCTCGATACCGGTCTCACGCCCCAGCAGCGGGACTATGCCGAAACAGTGCGCCGCTCAGGGGAAGCCTTACTGAGCGTCATCAACGACATCCTCGATTTCTCTAAGATCGAGGCCGGCAAACTGGCCATAGAATCCTTAGCATTCGACCTGCGTTTGGTGATGGAAGAGGTGAATGAAACGCTGGCGCCCAAGGCGGAAGAGAAACACCTCGATCTGATTCTGGAGTACCCTTCACGCGTGCCGCGCCATGTTGCCGGGGACGCGGGAAGAATCCGTCAAGTGGTGATGAACCTGGTTGGTAACGCCGTCAAGTTCAGCAGCACCGGTTCCATCTTAACGACCGTCGATTGCGAGTCGCGGGACGGACAAGGCTCGCTTCTATTGGTTTCGGTAAAAGACAACGGCCCCGGTGTGCCCCGAGAGAAGATGGGTTCTCTTTTCCAGAAGTTTAGTCAGGTAGACGCCTCCACTACAAGGCAGTACGGAGGAACCGGATTGGGATTGGCTATTTGCAAGCAACTTGTCGAGCTCATGGGTGGGACAATCGGCATGGACAGCCTGCCAGGCGAAGGTTCCACGTTCTGGTTCACTCTACCGCTGCAAAATGCAGCCCCCCCTCAAGCGACGCCTGTTCCTGCAGTCGACTTGCGGGATTTGCGCGTGCTGGTGGTGGACGACAACGAATCGCGCCGCCGCGTGATTCACGAACAGATTACCAGTTGGGGCATGCGCCACGGGGGCGGCAGTTCCGCGGACGGTCTGGTGGAGGCGCTCCGTGAAGCCAAAAGAAATGAGGACCCGTACCGCTTTGCGATCCTCGACGGCCGGGTTTCCGGCATCGAGGGTGTTACCTTGGCGACGGCCATCAAGAGCGATCCGGAGATCCGCGACACGGTGGTGATTCTGCTGGCATCCATCGGAAATTGGAACGCAACCAGGAACCTGGAGGGCTCGGTCATTGACGCTTCCCTAGTCAAGCCGGTGCGGCAGTTGCCATTGATGAACAGTCTTACTGCCGCGTGGTCCCGGAAGTTGGGGCGCCCGATTCTGAACGATTCCAAGCCCGATAGCCTCAACGGGGACGGGGAAGGTTCCACCGTTGGCAGCTTCATCGGACAGCAGGTGCGCGCACTGGTGGCCGAAGACAACGTGGTCAATCAGAAGGTGGCGGCGCTCATGTTGCGACGCTTGGGAGTGGTACCGGACTTCGCGGCCAATGGTCGCGATGCAGTGGAAATGTGCACGACGGTGCCCTATGACGTAATCTTCATGGACTGTCAGATGCCGCAAATGGATGGCTTCGAAGCCGCCCGGGAGATTCGCAAACGGGAGACATCGGGACAACATGTGGCCATCGTCGCGATGACCGCCGAAGCCATGGCGGGCTCGCGCGAGAACTGCCTCGCTGCGGGCATGGACGACTATATCGCAAAGCCGATAAACCAGAGAGATCTGCTTGGAAAACTGGAACAGTGGGTGCCGGCAGTCCGGCGGGATCGCCATCCCTCCGAACAATCTGTGCCGCCGCAAACGGCATCACCGCGCTAGGATCGCGCACATGAATAACCTCACAGCAACCGACGTAGCGCAGACTCTCAGTCTGCAGCGCCGAGACTCATCTCGGCGCTTCGAGAGGCTTCCTCCAGAGGGTCGAGAAGAGCAGGGGAAGATCCCTGGCGGGAACGTCTCTGGCGGCAGAAACTGAGAACGCCGGCAGGAGTGCCGGCGCTGCAGACTGAAGTCCGCGCCACGTCGCCCGGCAGCGGGTTCAATAGATGCCGCGAGGTTTCTGGAAAGTCTCGACCCAGGCACGAGTGCCTGCGCCACATCGCCACTTCCTGACAATGTGAAGTTATTCTTGCGCGGCTGCTAGGATCGGCTAACAGACGAGCCATCGGTTGCATGGCCGGTATAAGCTCCCTCACCCCAACACCCGCGTCCACCGCACCAGCCTCAACAGTCTCGTCATCCAGCGCGCGTAGAACCCGGCATCCATGCCCGGGAGTGGCGCGATCGGCAGCAATCGCTGCACCGCGACCGTCTGCGACTCGGTGAACTTCAGAATGCCTTCCGCCCCGTGACGGGCGCGCAGTCCCGACTCCTTCATTCCTCCGATCGGCGAGTCCACCGAGCCCCACGTCGCGGCATACGGCTCATTGACGTTGACGCTCCCTGCGCGGATCTTCGCCGCAAGCCTTGCGCCATGCCCCGCGTCGCGTGTCCAGATGCTGGCGCTCAGACCGTAACGAGTCGCGTTGGCTCGCTCGATGACGTCGATCTCGGAGGCAAAGGGATAGACCGATACCACCGGCCCGAAGGTCTCTTCCGCGTACACCTTCATACCCGCGCGGACGTCTGCCAGGATGGTGGGTTCATAGAACAGCGGTCCGAGATCAGGCCGCCGACGTCCACCCGCGAGCACCTTCGCGCCTTGCGCCAGCGCATCGCCGACGTGATCCTCCACGGCTTTCATCTGGCGCTCGGAAGCCAGCGAGCCCATTTCCACGGAATAATCCAGCGCCGATCCCAGACGCAGCGCCCTGGTCCGCTCGACGAAGCGCGGCACAAAGCTGTCCCATATCGCTTCATGGACGAACATCCGCTCGATTGACACGCAGATTTGGCCGGCGGCGGAGAAGCAGCCCCGTACCGCGCCGGCCACAGCCTTGTCGAGATCCGCATCGGGGAGCACGATCATGGGGTTCTTCCCGCCCAGTTCCAGCGAGCAGCCGATCAGCCGCTCCGCCGCCTGCCGCGCGACCAGTCTCCCGGTGCGCCCGCTGCCGGTGAACATCAGAAAGTCGACGCGTTCGCCGATCGCTGGCCCGACCACCGGCCCGTCACCGGTCACCACCGGGAACACGTCGGCCGGCAGCCCCGCTTGGCGAAGCAGGTCCACCGCCCAAAGGGCCGTCAGGCTGGTCTGCGCGTCGGGCTTGAGCACCGCCGTGTTGCCGGCCATCAACGCCCCCACGGCATCCGTGATGGCCAGATTCAGGGGATAATTCCAGGGCACAATGAAACCCACCACGCCGACCGGCGACCGCAGTTCCCACGTCTTGGTGAGCAGCGGCAGCGCACCCTTGCGGCGGCGCGGGCGCAACAGCCGCCGTGCATGGAAGGCGTAATAGCGGGAGACAATCGCGGTGTCGAGAACTTCCTCAAATGCGTGACGGCGCGCCTTTCCCGTCTCCAGTTGGATGAGGTCGAGAATCTCGTTCTGCCGGTCCAGCAGGAGATCGTGGAAGCGCAAGAAGATGCCGGCGCGATCGGAGAAAGATCGTACCGCCCAGGCGGGTTGTGCGCCGCGGGCAAGCGCCACGGCCCGTTCGACGTCGGC
>Ga0182030_10023472_pt1 | contig 11403 bp, 8 predicted proteins | sample 812S3MmetaG_FD_121299 | JGI IMG/M metagenome (GOLD analysis project Ga0182030, IMG submission 121299) | Permafrost microbial communities from Stordalen Mire, Sweden - 812S3M metaG (Illumina Assembly) | ecosystem: Environmental > Terrestrial > Soil > Wetlands > Permafrost | place: Sweden...
ACTTCCGCTCCGCCGATCCGGGTACCGATTCGAACACCGGGCAGCGAAATGTCCGCTTTACGCTGACCAACGAGGCCGGCGACCGCTTCTACGAATACACCAGCAAGAACGTGGGCCAGAGAATGGCGGTGGTCATGAACGACCGCGTCCGCGAGGTGGCTGTTATCGAGAGCGCCATTCGCGACTCCGGCGAAATCAGGGGCAGCTTCTCTCCGGATGAGGTCGCCGGGCTGTCGAAGCTGCTGCGCACCGGCGCTCTTCCAGCCTCGTTGAAGCAGCTCGAGAAGCGTTTTGTGGACGCTTCGCTGGGCGCCGATTCCATCAAAAAGGGCGTGACTGCGGCCATTGTGGGACTGCTGGTGGTGATGGCTTTCATGCTCATCTATTACCGGGGATCGGGCATTAATGCCGATCTGGCTCTGATCTTGAACTTGATTATCCTGCTTGGCTTCATGGGCGTTGCCAGCGCCACTCTCACCTTGCCGGGAATCGCCGGAGTGATTCTGACCATAGGCATGGGAGTGGACTCGAACGTGCTGATCTTCGAGCGCATCCGCGAAGAAGTGCGGTCGGGCAAAGCGGCAGCCGCGGCCGTCGATCAGGGCTTTGCACATGCCTGGGTCACCATCGTCGATACCCACGTGACAACCATCCTTTCGGCGGCCATCCTTTTCCTCTTCGGCACAGGGCCGGTGAAGGGATTTGCGACCACCCTGACCGTCGGTTTGGCGGCCAACCTCTTTACGGCGGTCTTCGTCTCTCGGGTGATCTTCGATGCCCACCTGAACAATTTGAAGCCCGGCGAAGCAGTTTCCATTTGATTAGGGACTAGGGAATAGGGACTAAGGACTAAGGGACAAACAGCCTGTGGTGAAAGTTGGTTTTGAAAGGGCATGACTTTAGTCGTGCCGCAAACGCAATAGAATGAATGTCGGGCTTTAGCCCCTGCGGGATGTTTCCGGCGGCCTTGACTTTCACCACGGGCCGTTAAATACGGAGTACAGAACCTGTTGAATCGCCGATATAGAACTGCCGATCGGCGGACTTGAAGGAATCGAACGCCGGAGCCAAACGGGTTCCGGCACAGGAAAGCGGAGAGAACCAGTGGAATTTTTTCGCAGCGTGAATGTGGACTGGCTGAGGCTGAAGTGGTATTTCCTCGCCTTCTCATTGATCTTCAGCGTGGCCGGCCTCATCTCGATGGGCGTGCACTTGAAACAAACCGGCAGCCCGGTGCCCCTTGGAGTGGACTTCAAGGGCGGCACGCAGGTGCAGGTGCAGTTTCAGCAGACGCCCAACGCAGACAGGATTCGCCAGGCCGTCTCGACGGCGGGTATCAAGGATGCAAGCATCCAGAACATCCACAATGTCGATGAGCCCAGCAACAACGAAGTCCTCATCAGCTTGCCTCGCCAGCAGGATGAAGCCGCGCTCGATACCGGCCGGCAGCAGATCGTCGACGCCCTCCAGGCGCACTACGACAACCCCTTTACCGTGCGCAACGTCCAGATGGTCGGCCCGACGGTGGGCAGGCAGTTGGAAAAGCAGGCCTTGCTGGCCACGCTTTATTCGATGGCAGGCATGCTGGTCTACCTCTGGTTCCGCTTCCAGCTCATCTACGGCGTGGCGGCGGTGGTCGCCTGTTTCCACGACACGCTCATCACCGTCGGCGCCTTCGCGCTCACCAACCAGGAGATCAGCCTGACCGTGATTGCGGCCATTCTGACCCTCGTAGGCTACTCGATGAACGACACCATAGTCGTCTTCGACCGCATTCGCGAGAATCTGCGGCTGAGCCGCCGCGAGTCGCTGCCCGACGTGGTCAACCGCAGCATCAACCAGACACTGAGCCGGACCGTGCTGACCTCGGGTTTGACCTTCCTGACCGTGTTGTCTTTGTACCTTTTTGGCGGGCAGGTTCTGAGCGGCTTTTCATTTGCGCTTGTAATCGGTATTCTCATTGGTACATATTCATCCATCGCTATCGCCGCGCCCATGCTGGTGGCGTGGCAGGAGTGGCGGGCGAGCCATGGCCAGGCGGCGGCCCTGCCGGCCGCGAAACGCGCCAGAGTCTAGACCATTTTTGACCAGACATTGCGCCCATTTTGTGGGAGGCTTTGCAAGGATGGCCCGGCTCTGATAAGGTGGAAAACGTTTGAGTTGTAGATTGTATTTGGTTGGGAACATTTCAAGATCACGCGGTGTCTAATTTAGAAGTAACCAACACCCGATTCGAGGCTGGCAATGTTTGAAGATTCCACATTTGAATCCATGGGGCGGATCAAGACCAAGAGCGGCCGCTGGATGGTTGTGACGGCCATTCTCAATGGCTCCGTTCTATTGGCGATGATCCTGTTCCCGCTGATCTATCCTGATGCGCTGCCCAAGGCAATGATGCTGACGCAACTGGTTACGCCGCCACCTCCTCCACCGCCTCCTCCGCCACCGCCTCCGCCAGAGACAGTCCACGTGGTTCGCGTGCAGTCGGAGATGATGAACAATCAGTTGACTGCTCCTACCCGGATTCCGCACGACATCAAGATGGTGGCCGAGAAGGAAGCGCCGCCGACCTCCGGCTTTGGCGTGGCCGGCATGGAAGGCCTGGGCGGTAGCCAAAGCGGCGTGATTGGCGGCTTGTTTGGTGGCCAGGGCGGTCCCAAGGTACAGGCGGCGGTTCCCAAGAAGGTGAACATCTCGGCCGGCGTGGCGGTTGGCATGCTGCTTTCGAAGACCCCGCCCATCTATCCTCCCATCGCCAAGGCAGCTCGCGTCTCTGGCACGGTGGTGTTGCAAGCCACCATCTCCAAGACCGGATCGATCGAGAACCTGCACGTCGTCAGTGGACCGGCGATGTTGCAACAGGCTGCCATGGATGCCGTGAAGACCTGGCGTTACAGGCCCTACCTGCTTAATAACGAACCGGTGGAAGTGGACACCACGGTCAACGTGATCTTCACTCTCGGCGGATGAACTCTTCTTCTGGCTCCCTGCGCTTTTGGCAGGGAGCCTCGCTTTTGACACGAATGCGAATCGGCAAGGATACGCATTCCCTGCAACCGTTCGCTGCGGCGGACAATTCCAGTTCACAAGAAACTCCTTAGGAGGAACGATTCAGTGATTCTCGCTCAGCTCGCACATTTTGCTTCGCACACGGTCAGCAGTCTGGCCCTCTTTCAGGAAGAGCAGGCGGTTGGCTTCAGCCCCATTCAGCTATGGACAAACATGGGATTGCTGGTCCGCTGCGTGGTCATCGTTCTGCTCATTGAGTCGATCTGGTCGCTGGCTGTGATGATCGACCGTTACCTGTACTTCTCCGCTGCCCGCAAGCAGTCGCGCGAATTCGCGCCCAGGGTTGCCGGCGCGCTGAAGGACAGCAAGCTCGAAGAAGCCATCAAGATCGCGGATCGCAACAAGAAGTCTCACCTGGCAGAGGTTGTTACCGCCGGTCTGCAGGAGTTCCGCAGCTCAGCCGGTTTGCCGACCGAGGAGACGATTGCCAGCTCGGGCCGCGCATTGGAGCGGGCAGAGGCCATCGTGCACGCCAAGCTGAAGAGGGGCCTTTCCGTTCTGGCCACCATCGGCGCAACCGCGCCCTTCGTTGGACTGCTCGGCACGGTCATCGGCATTCTGCACGCCTTCCAGCAGATCGCCACGCAAAAGATCGCGGGCATCGGCGCGGTTGCCGGCGGCATCTCCGAGGCGCTCGTGACCACGGCCTTCGGGTTGTTTGTGGCCATCCCGGCCGTTATGGCCTTCAACTACTACACCGGGCGTGTCGAGAACTTCGACGTGGAGATGGATAACTCCTCCAGCGAACTGGTCGACTACTTCATCAAGCAGAGCCACAGATAGTAGGCGGATCTCTCGGTAAGAGCGGGAATTATCTTGGGAGGGCGGCAGAGCATGGTTCTCTTCCGCCCGCCCGTTTGAACCTCGCGCCGCTTAGGCATTGGCAGCAACGCCGGAGGCCATCCGGACTAAAAAACTCTGGCACGGAGCCCAACAATGGGAATTTCGGTTCGCAACGAAGGCGGTAGGGTTAATTCAAGTATCAACGTCACCCCCATGGTCGACGTCATGCTGGTTCTGCTGATCATCTTCATGGTCATCACCCCCATGCTCCAGAACAAGGTATCAGTCGATATGGTCAGTGTCGACAATCCCACCAACATGCCGGATGCCGACAAGGAAGACGCCATTGTCGTCGCGGTTACGCGGGACGGCGGTGTGTTTCTGGGACGGAACAAGGTTGCCGTCGATCAGCTGGGCGGCATGGTTCGCGACAAGCTCGCCGACAAGCCTGGCAAGACGATCTTTGTGCGCGCCGATGCGCGCGCGCAGTATAAGGCGGTTGAAGACGCCATAGACGCAGTGCGTTCCGCCGGGGTAGACGACGTGGGGCTGTTGACCCAGAAGCGCGAAGCCGGCCAGGCGGCAGGTCAGTAATCCCGTCCGCGGGCTGACAGATAACGATTTCTAGGAAGCGAGGAGTTTTAAGCCATGTCAATGACAACTGGTGGGGGCGCGGGAGGCTACTCGTCCGACATCAATGTAACCCCGATGATCGACATTCTGCTGGTGCTGCTGATCATCTTCATGGTGATCGTGCCGACCACGCCCAAGGGTCTGGATGCGCTGGTGCCCCAGCCGCCCAAGACTCCGCAAAAGCAGGATAATCCGATCGACCGCACGATCGTGGTGCAGGTACTCTACCGCCCAGGCGCGCCGCCGGCCTACAAGATTAACGAGACCGACTACGCCAAGCGGGATCTGCTGCCGAAGCTTACGGATATTTACGCCAACCGCGCGGAGCGCGTCATGTTTGTCAGGGGCGATGACAACGTGGACTTCCGTTACGTGGCCGAGATCATCGATTTGGGCAAAGCGGCCAACGTGGATCACATCGGGTTGATGACGCCTAAAATTATGGCCGGCCAGTAGCCGGTTGCCTGGGGGCATTTCGTCCCTGGGCGGCGAGAAAAGCCGGCGCTGTCCGGGCCGGTCCCAAGGTTGGCGGCTCAGTCCGGGGCAGTCTAAGAGGGCCGGAAACAGGAGTACAATTCTGTCATCCTGGTTTCGGAAACTCCCTCCCGCGGCCAGCTTTATAAGATTCCAGGCGCGTGATCGTTATATGCCCGCCTCAAGGAGAAGGATACGAAAATGAATGGACCCGCACGTATTACGGCGCTTGCGGTCGCCCTGGCCGGCATGGTGATTGCCATGAGCGGGTGCGACAAGCTTAAAGCACGCGACCAATTGAACAAAGGAGTGGATGCTTACAAGAGCGCCCGCTACGAAGAGGCGATCGGACACTTCCAAAAAGCCACGCAACTCGATCCGGAGCTGCCGATGGCAAAGAGTTATCTGGCCACGGCGCTGGCCCAGAACGTGGTGCCTGGTTTGGAGACGCAGGAGAACCTCAATACCGCGCAGCAGGCGATCGACATCTTTCAGGAGGTTCTTTCAAAGGATCCAAGCGACGTCAATAGCATGAAGCAGATTGCCGGCCTTTATCTCAGCATCAAGAAGCTGGACGATGCCAGGGCATGGCAGAAGAAGGTGCTCGCCGTCGACCCGAAGGATCCAGAGGCTGCCTATACTGTTGGCGTGATCGACTGGACGCAGGCTCACCTGAATACGTTGAAGGCGCTGGCAACTGCCGGCCTGAACGACGATGGCGAGGGCAACGTCAAGGCTCCCAAGCAGGTGATGGGGCCTCTCAAGGCTCAGAATGGCCCGCTGGTTGAGGAGGGCCTCCAATATCTGAACCAGGCGTTGGCCAACCGGCCCAATTACGACGACGCCATGCAGTATTTGAATCTGGTCTACCGTTGCAAAGCTGACGTGGATTTCGGCGACTCCGCCGCGGTCACCTCCGATGTGGCAACGGCCAAAGATTGGGTCCAAAAGTCGATGGGTACGCGCAAGGAAAACGAAGAGAAGAAGAACAAGGGGCCGGGCGGCATTACCCTGGATTCGAGCGGCAACCTGAAGTAGTTACAGCAGCTTAACGGCACAAGACAACGGCCTCCGGAGTGCCCGGGGGCCGTTGTTCTTTTTCGTTCGTTCCTCGAAAGCAATTCTCCTATAGGTATAGAGTCTTGGGTCCCCACTCTCGCCGCGTTCTTGTTTTTGCGGCTAGGGTGGGACGCAACTACCCATTCCAGCAACGGGAGAGATGCTCTATATCGATCACGTCTTACCGGCTTGCTTCAAGCCCGGTGGCCAGAAGCCGCTTCAGGCGGCTTGCGAAGCCCGCCACACGATTTGTCCTGAGCAGACCAACCCTCCCGGCATGTTACGTCCAGAGATGAACAGACCGGTAATAGTACAACTGCGCCGTGCCCCACCCATTTCGCGTTCTTTGTGAAATGAGTGGGAAACCACAGACGTTTGGGGTTCGTGCTTTCCCACCCTTGCGACAGACTGCATACCGCAGATCCTTCGACTCGCTCCGCTTGCTCAGGATGACAGCAAAGATGGGGCCGGAGGTTGGTTGGAGATGCCAAAATCGCTTGTTCATGAGAAGTGCTGCTATTGTGATGCAGCCGGATAAGCTGAACTGCCCGCAAATCCTGCATCGTTCCTGTTTATTGCCATGCGATGGAGACAAGAGGCCTGCAGAGCCGTCCAAGCGATAGCTTGAGGGTGGCAACTTCCGTCTTCAGATCGGTTTGCGGGAAAGATAACGCCGGGAAGCTATAAAGATGGAACCGGGCCAATTGAGTTCGGCCCGGTTCCATCCGAAGTGAATCCGCCTCAGTGCGCGTCTTCCTTGAGAATCTGATCGGCCAGGTAGTTGTGGATCTTGGCCTCGTCGTGGAGCATCTCGAGATAGGCGTTTCTGAGCAGTTGCGCGCGGCCCTCGTGCAATAGCTGATGAATGGCCTGCTGCACGCGCGGGTCGTGCAATTCGCGCTGGCCGGCCTGCTCGCGCGCGATTAACTTGTAGATCGCGTACCCGATCGTCCGGTGCCCTGGGTTCGCAGGGTCGTAGATCGGTAGAATATCCGTGATCTGATTTGGCTTGAGCTTGCTGATGGCATTGTAAGCATCGGGGTTGCTGTGCAACGCAGATTCAGCCACGAAGCCCATGTCGCCGCCATTCGAACTGGTGTTTCCATCCTCTGAGAAGTTCATGGCCAGCGCGCCGAAGTCCTCGCCGGAGTCGAGATGCTGATGGATAGCCTGAATCTTCTTCTTGGCATCGGCGTCACCAGCGGCCTTGTTGTTCTGCAGGTTGCCGGTCTGCGGTGCGGGTCCCGAGGTCACAACAATCTGTGCCAGGTGATATTGAGGTTCAATCAAATTGAAATCCGCTTTATGCGCGGAGTAATAGGCGGCGATCTCGGCGTCGGTGACGTTGATCTTCGACTCGATCTCCTTGTTGAGCAGCTTGGTCTTGGTCAGTTGCCGGCGCATGTCGCGCTTGAAGTCGGCCTCGGTAAGATTCCGCTGCTTGAGCAGCTTTTCGAAGTCCTCCTGCGTATAGGGCGCCTTCATCTCGGTGAACTTGGCGTTGACGTCCTCATCGCTGGCGGCGAGGGTGAGCTTCGCTGCCCGCTGCTGCAGGATCTCGTCGTCGATCATCTGCTTCAGAATGTTGAGTTTGACAATCTCTGCCTGTTCAGGGGAGGGTTGCTGCGGGTTGTCTCCAAGGCTTGCCGCATAATACTTGTCCAGGTCGGCGCGAAGGATCTCCTTGCCGTTCACGGTGGCCATCACATCGGGCGCCGGCGAATGTTTGCAGCCTGCGACAGGAGCCAGCAAAGCGCAGCCGCAAAGAACGAGAACAGCTAAATGGCGCCGGTCAGAAAGAAACGATTCGACTTGCAACTTGTACTCTCCTACGTGGGGAGAAAACTCCCCGGCAATCAAGGATAAATCCACAGGGCAACGCGGCGATAGAGCAATCTGAGGCTTGTCGCGAGGCGGGGTTGATGTATGCAAGCGGCTCGATCCTCAGAATTAAGCCGCTTTGCCAGATTCCAGCCGCAACCGGTCGCCCTCCCAAAGAACGGCCCGGCGGCTGAAGAACTACCTTCCGCTCCCAGCTGGCTGAGGCGGAGTGACCGGAGCGCCGGGGGGAGAAACGCCTGCGGCCTTCAGAGCGCGGTCGATCACCACCCATAGCTTGTCCTCCGGAATGGCGCCATCGATACGTTCTCCGTCGACAAAGAGCGCGGGCGCGCCGTCGATCTTGAGATCTTCTCCTTCACGGATCGAGGCTCGCACCTGGCTTTCGTCCTGCGCGGTAAGGCAGGTGTCGAGCTTGCTAGAGTCGAGTTTGGCCAGCGTCGCCTCCTGGCGGGCGATGCGATTCAGGGCGTCAAAGCTCTTTGCCGGGTTGCGGTCCGGGCCACTGATCTCGTCGCCATGGGCGTGAAGGTAATCGACGTAGCTCCAATAAACATCGCTGCTCTGCGTTGCCAGGCAGTTGGCGTCGACCGCCGCGTGCGTGGCCCAGGGATGCAACTCGGCGAGGGGAAAATCCTTGTAGATGAAACGGACCTTGCCCTTGTAATGTTCCAGCGTGGTAGGAAAGAGCGACTGATGCATGCGGGCGCAGTAGGGGCATTCAAGGTCGTCGAAGTTGACCACGGTGACTGTGGCGTCGTGACTGCCACGGATGGGGCGGCCTGCGACGTCGATAGCAAAGACCGGATCCTTGAAGAGATCGAAGCTCTCAAGGCGCGCCAGCGTCTTTCCGTCGGTGGAGATGAGGAAGTCGATCACTTGCTGCTTTTGAGCGTGAGAGAGCGTAATGGGCAGCGTCTCATAGCCGGGAATCTGGCTGGGCTTGCGCGTGCCCAGGGTTACGGAGACGTCCGGCGGCACATTGAATTGAGAACGGACCAGGACCTCGATATGACGGTTGAGCACCATATCAGACGGGGCGGTTTGGGCTTTGCAGCCGACGGCCATGCAGAGCGCCAGCAGGCCGGTCAGAAAACGAATGTGGGACAAGTTGAGTTCCTCTCAAGAAAGAATACCTCAGTGGGGCGAAACTGGCCGGTGGAGCGAACAATTGGACAGGCAATAACAAGTTGACGCGCCAGCGCCGTAAAGGCAAGCAGGGGTGGGTCCGTAGGTTATTGTTCATGCCAGAATGAAGGCGCATGGAGCAAACGAGCAGGGGTGGCGGCTTCAGTAAGCGGGCGGCAGCGTGGGGTCGCGGAAGACGGAGTTGGAGCGGCGGATGTCGCCGACGGAACCGAAGTTGGCCAGGGTGAAGCTGTACAGATATTGGGTTTCGTCGCGGACCGAGCCAAGCTGAAAGCGGCGGTAACCGAAGGTAAGGCCGCAGCAATTCCAGTTGTAGGTGGCCTGCGCGCCGCCATATTGCAACTGGCCAAGGACAAAGTCGTATCCCGCATTGGCAGCGAAGTTGAAGCCTGCGCCGCTGGGCTTGCCGATGGAGAGAAATGGCTGCACCTGCTGGCTTTGGATGGTGGAGGCGGTGCTGCCGTTCTCGTCCACGGCGTTGAGCAGGGCGTGGCCCACGCCAACGGTGGTGCGGCCCCAACTATAACCAGCGAAGATGTTATCCGCGTCCAGCCGCCCTCCCTTGGGGTCGTAGTCCAGATCCCACTCGACTCGCAGGTTGTCAACAGCCTCAAACCGCATGCGCGAGGTAACCGGCGCGAGGTTGCGCGCGGAGGTAAGGAAAGCGATCCCGGTCAGATCCAGAGTCGAGTCGAAGACGTTGCGCCGGTTGGAAATGATTGCGCCGCCGAAGTTGGGGTCGATGTAGAACTTCTGGGCAATCTGCCAACTGGCCCACTCGCGCGGCTTGGAGGGGCATTCGCCGGAGGGCAGCACCTCTTCGGGGGCGCAGCGGCGGGGAGCGATGGGGCGCAGGTAGAGGCGCTGGGTGAGCGAGTAGCCCACCTCGTCGGTGTTTGTGGCGATGTCCGTCGTATCCACAAAGAGCACATTCTGGGCCTTGGCGCCGATGCCGCCGACGAAGCGCCAGGTCAGTTCAGGCTCGATGACGTGGCGCAACTCCCGGTTCCATCCGGCGACCCTGAAGTCGCGCTCGAAGGTCGGCGGCCGAATGTCCACGGAGGCCTCGAAATCGGTGCGGTTGAGCGAGTCATGGCTGATGGAAGGAGTGCCGCTTCGAGTGTTCGTCAGGTCGGGAGTCTGGCTGATGGTGTACATGGTGTCGCGCAGCGCGGCCTCGGGAACCACACTCCAGCCCCCGGCCGAAAAAGGCAAGGAGAGATGAGGGTAAAAGTCGATCCGGCCCACGTTGCGGGCGTGGAAGTGGGGCTCGGAGCGGTTCAGGTAGCTGAGCGACGATTGAAGCCCCCAGTAAAGATTCGAAGCGAACAATGGTCTGTCGAGCACATCGTAGCGCAGGTTGGGCAGGTGCATGATTCTGGCTTCGTCGCCATTGCTGGAGCTGGCGAAGGTCTGAAAGCGGTCAAGCACCACCGACGGGATGAAGCCGTTGTGCTCGTGGGTGACCGAGAGGTCGCTGGCCACCTCGGAGCTGACGGCCTGGGAGTAGTTGTCGTTGAAGACCAGGCGGTAGAGGTAGCTGGAGAGATACTCCACGACTCCGGCGACGCGTGTGTTTGAAGTCAGATCCTTGCGGCCGAGAGCGACCACATCTACGCCACCCTGGTTGACCAGTTCATCGCCGACCGGGCCTGGCAGAAGATCGGCTGGGCGCGCCCCACTGCCAGATCGTGCGGTGCCGGTCACAGCGATTCCCGCGGGGATGGCAGCGCCCACCTCCTCTTCCACGCCGCGATCGAACAGCGCATTCCAGCGCACGACAAGATGGTCGATGCCCGGCCCCTTGTAGCGGAAGTCGCCGTTGGGCGCCCAGCCGCGCTTCGAGTAGTACTCAGTGCCGACAATCATGTCCATGCTGCGGTTGATGGCCCAGTAGACCTGCTCGCCCACGATAAAACCTTTGATGGTTGAGTTGCTCAGGACGGGGATCAGCAATCCGCTCTCGCGGCCCGTTTCGTCCACGGGGTGGCGCAGATACGGCAGGTAAAAGAGAGGCACGCCCAAAAACTCGAAGAAGGCGTTGGAGGCAGAAGCCTTGCCGTTGGCGAGGTCGATGGACCGGGAGATCAATCGCCAATCCGGCTTGGGAAGACGGCAGTTGGTCATTGAGCCATCCACGATACGATAGTTGCCCTCTCCGTTCTCAAGCAGAACCCGGCCCGAGAAGAGAAACGGATTGGCCGTGGAGTACACCATGCCGCGGCCGGCCATGCGCACGCCCTGGGAGCCGTTGACGTTGTAAAAGCGCGCAGTGTGTGCGTTCAGGCGCATCTCGCCGTGGGAGGCGTTGATCAGCACATCGTTTGGTCCGCCGGAGAGTTGCAGGTGACCTTCCGCCTCAAGATCGGTGGTGGACTGGTGGTAGACGACCTTGTC
>Ga0182030_10023474_pt1 | contig 11402 bp, 12 predicted proteins | sample 812S3MmetaG_FD_121299 | JGI IMG/M metagenome (GOLD analysis project Ga0182030, IMG submission 121299) | Permafrost microbial communities from Stordalen Mire, Sweden - 812S3M metaG (Illumina Assembly) | ecosystem: Environmental > Terrestrial > Soil > Wetlands > Permafrost | place: Sweden...
ACGAGCTGCTCGGGCACGCGCTCGCGCTCGCTCAAGCCGCTTCCTCGTTCGACCGCAAGGCCGTCCGCTATCAGAAGCGAGTGATCCACGGCGGCGAAGCCGAGCATCTCGGCTTCGACCTTTACCAGGACTAGCGCTGCACGCTGGCGCGATCCACCAGGCGTCACGTCGAGGGAAGCGTCAGGTCCGACGACACCGGACGAAACGCTACGTGCGCGAAGCCTCAGATCCAACCCTGGTCGCGACTGATCTGCTCGACGTCGCCGATGCGCAGGCCGCTGCGATGCTGCAGCGTGCGTATGAGGCCGCCCGCTTCGTAGAGCGACTCGTGCGTGCCGGTGTCGAGCCAGGTCGTCGCGCGCGAGAGCACTTCCACGTTGAGTTCACCGGCTTTGAGGTACGCGTTGTTGAGTGCGGAGATCTCCAGTTCGCCCCGACCGCTCGGCGTGAGCTCGTGGGCGATGCGAGATGCCTTTTCGTCGTAGAAGTAGATGCCCGGTATGGCGTAACTGCTCTTGGGCGTGATCGGCTTCTCCTCGATCGAGATCACCTTGCCCTGCTCGTCGAACTCCACGACGCCGTAGGCCGAGGGGTCGCTCACCTGGTAGGCGAAGATCAGCGCGCCCTTGACGTCGGTGTTGCGTCGAAGATACGTGCCCAGCCCGGGTCCGTGGAAGAGATTGTCGCCGAGGATGAGCGCGCACTTGTCACCGTCGAGGAACTCCTCGCCGAGGATGAGCGCCTGGGCCAGCCCGTTGGGTTGCTCCTGGACGACGTAGGAGATCTACAGACCGAGCTGCGAGCCGTCGCCGAGTAGGCGACGGAACGCGTCCTGATCGTGGGGGGTCGTGATGAGCAGGATCTCGCGCAGACCCGTCAGCATCAGCGTGCTGAGCGGGTAGTAGATCATGGGCTTGTCGTAGATCGGCAGCAATTGCTTGGAGACCGCCCGCGTGATGGGATAGAGCCGAGTGCCGCTGCCACCGGCCAGAATGATTCCCTTCACTCCATTAGTATAGAAGTCCAGCAATCCCTTCCTAAAGGCCGAGGTACCTCTATGCGCGTGGTGATAACTGGAGCAGCAGGTTTCATCGGTTCGCGATTCGTCGAGATACTGCTCGCGGACGCGCAACGCCTTGACTACGACGACATCGTGTTGCTGGACTCGCTCACCTACTCGGGGCGCCTGGTGAACCTCTCCACCGCCATGGCCGATTCGCGCGTCACCTTCGTTGAGGCGTCCATCAATGATGCCGCGGTCACCGACGATCTCCTCGAGGGCGCGCACGCGGTCGTGCACTTCGCGGCGGAGAGTCACGTCGACAACTCCATCGACAGCGCGCGCGTCTTCTTCGAGACGAACGTGCTCGGCACGCAGCAGCTACTCGAAAGCGCCCGCGGCGGCGGGGTGCAGCGATTCGTGCACGTGTCCACCGACGAGGTCTACGGGTCGATCCCGGAGGGCTCGTGGCGTGAGGATCACGTGCTCGAACCCAATTCGCCCTACTCCTCGAGCAAGGCCGGTTCCGACCTGGTGGCGATCGCGTACCATCGGACCTTCGGACTGCCCGTGATGGTGACGCGCTGTTCGAACAACTACGGTCCGCGCCAGTTCCCCGAGAAGCTGCTGCCGCTCTTCGTGACGAACCTGATCGACGCCAAGATGGTCCCGCTCTACGGCGACGGGCTCAACGTTCGCGAATGGCTGCACGTCGACGATCACTGCCGGGCGCTGATGCTCGTGCTCGAGCACGGCCGGCCCGGCGAGATCTACAACATCGGCGGCGAGACGGAACTGACGAACAAGGAGTTGACGCATCGACTCTTGAAGCTGTGCGGGCGCGACGAGTCGATGATCGCGCCGGTGCCCGACCGGCTGGGACACGACCGGCGCTACTCCGTTGATTGGTCCAAGATCAAGAACGAGCTCGGCTACGCGCCGCGCGTCGACTTCGACGGCGGGCTCGAAGCGACGGTCGCGTGGTACCACGAGAACGAAGACTGGTGGCGCCCGCTGAAGGACCGCCAGCCGTGAAGGTCATCGAGCTCTCGATTCCCGGCGCCTACCTCATGGAGTCGCCGGTGTGGGGGGATGACCGGGGGTTCTTCCGCGAGTGGTTCCAGTTGCCCGACCTCGAGTCGGCCGGTCTCCGTTTCCCCGCCCAGCAGGCCAACCTCTCGACGTCCAAGCGCAACGTGGTGCGCGGACTGCACTACTCGATTGCTCCGAAGGGCCAGGCGAAGATCGTCACGTGCGTGCACGGCGAATTGGACGACGTGATCGTCGACATCCGAGTCGGCTCGCCCGCGTTCGGCTCTTACGAGATCGTGCATCTCGGCGCCGACGAGGGCCGTTCGGTCTTCCTGCCGCCGGGCGTTGCCCACGGATTCAGCGTGTCGAGCGACAGTGGTGTGATCTGCTACTTGCTGTCCACTCCCTTTAACGCACCGCTTGAACTCGAAATCAATCCCTTCGACGAAGAGCTGAATGTGATGTGGCCGTTGAGCGCTGAACCGATCGTGAGCGAGAAGGACAAGAACGCGCCCACTCTCGCGCAGCGAAAGGCGGCGGGCGAACTGCCGGCTTTTGGTTGAGCCCGATCGTTTGGGCTTTCGCGGCGCCCGACGCTAGCGTTGGTCGAGTGACAACGCCGCTGCGCCTGGTGACCGAGCAAGAGCGTGGCATCGTCATCGCCAATCCCAGCCACGTGGCGCGCGTCGAGTCCGGAACGCAGCTGAGCGCGATACTTACCGCCTTGAGTGGTGTCGACGCCGTCGGAGCGGAGGCGAGGGTGGCCAAGCTCGCCACTCGGTCGATCAAGAAGTCGACGAAGATGGCCGCCCTCGACCTCGCCATCTCCATGGTCGACCTCACGACGCTGGAGGGGGCCGACACCTTCGGGCGCGTCACGTCGCTCTGCACCAAGGCCATGTCGCCCGCGGCCCAGGATCCGAGCGTGCCCCACGTCGCGGCGGTGTGCGTGTACCCCGATCTGGCCGCCCACGCGCGCTACGTGCTCGGCGACTCGCCGGTCAAGGTGGCGTCCGTCGCGACGGCCTTTCCCTCGGGTCGGGCCTCGCTGAAGGTGAAATTGCTCGACGTCGCCGATGCGCTCGAGGCCGGCGCGGATGAGATCGACATGGTGATCGACCGCGGCGCGTTCCTCTCCGGGCGAACGGGCCAGGTGTTCGACGAGATCGCGGCGGTAAAGGGGGCGTGCGGGCGCGCGCACCTGAAGGTGATACTCGAGACCGGTGAGCTCGTTACCTACGACAACGTGCGCCGCGCGAGTTGGCTCGCCATGCTCGCCGGCGCCGACTTCATCAAGACCTCCACCGGCAAGGTGCCGGTCGCCGCGACGACGGCCGTAGCGCTCGTGATGCTCGAAGCCGCCCGGGACTTTGCCGAGACCTCGGGGCGCTTGGTCGGTGTGAAGGTGGCGGGCGGTATCCGTAGTGCGAAGGACGCGATTCGTTACCTCGTGGTGGTGAACGAGACCGCCGGCTCGACGTGGCTGACGCCGGACCTCTTTCGCTTTGGCGCGTCGTCACTGCTGAACGACCTCTTGCGCCAACGCCTCAAGCAGCAACGCGGCGCTTACGTGCGTTCCGACGAATTCAGCGGCGACTGATGAGCGACGACTCGCTCGCCAACTCTCGACTCGGTTCGCTCGAGTACGACCCGGCCCCCGAATCGGCGGCCATCGCGCGGCTACGACCCAGTTACGGGCTCTTCATTGGCGGCGAGTTCACAGATCCCATGAGGCACGAACAGTTCGCTACTCTCAATCCAGCGACTGAGGAGACCCTGGCCATGGTCGCTCAGGCGAGCGCCGTCGACGTCGATCGAGCGGTCGGCGCGGCGCGCGACGCCTACGACGGCGTCTGGTCCAAGACCACCGGAGCGCAGCGTGCCAAGTACCTCTTTCGCATCGCGCGACTCATCCAAGAGCGGGCCCGCGAGCTCGCCGTGGTCGAGACGCTCGACAACGGCAAACCCATCCGTGAGTCGCGCGACATCGACATCCCCCTGGCCGCGGCCCATTTCTTCTACTACGCGGGCTGGGCCGACAAGTTGGACTACGCCGGCTTCGGAGCGAGTCCCAAGCCGATCGGCGTGGCTGGCCAGATCATCCCCTGGAACTTCCCGCTCTTGATGGCGGCGTGGAAGCTCGCGCCCGCCCTGGCCGCGGGGAACACCTGCGTCTTGAAGCCGGCCGAGACGACGCCGTTGACCGCTCTGGTGCTCGCGGAGATTCTCCAGCAGGCCGAACTGCCCGACGGCGTGGTGAACATCGTGACCGGCGACGGCACGGTCGGCGCCGCCCTGGTCGATCACCCTGGCGTCGACAAGATCGCCTTCACCGGCTCGACCGACGTGGGCCGGCTGATCCAACGGAGCACGGCGTCGAGCGACAAGCGCCTCACCCTCGAGCTCGGCGGCAAGGGGGCCAATATCGTCTTCGAGGACGCCCCGATCGACGAGACGATCGAGGGCATCATCGACGGCATCTTCTTCAACCAGGGTCACGTCTGCTGCGCCGGTTCTCGTCTCTTGGTCCAGGAGTCGATCGCCGACGAGGTGCTGCGCCGACTAATCAGGCGCGTGGAACAGCTTCGCGTGGGCGATCCGATGGACAAGAACACCGACGTCGGGGCCATCAACTCAGCGGCCCAGCTGGAACGCATCAAGGAGCTCACGGCCTACGGGACGAGTGAAGGGGCCACGCGCTACACGAGCTCCTGCGTGCTGCCCGACAAGGGCTACTGGTTCGCGCCCACGGTCTTCGCCGACGTCACCCAGTCGCACCGTATCGCTCGAGAGGAGATCTTCGGCCCGGTGCTCTCGGTCTTGACCTTTCGAACCCCCGAAGAGGCCGTCGCCAAGGCCAACAACACGACCTACGGCCTGGCCTGTGGCGTGTGGAGCGAGAAGGGCAGTCGGACCCTGTGGGTCGCCGCGCGACTGCGGGCCGGGGTCATCTGGGCCAATACGTACAACCGTTTCGACCCGACGAGCCCCTTCGGTGGCATGCGCGAGTCGGGCTTCGGACGCGAGGGCGGACGCCACGGTCTGGAGGCCTACCTCGATGTCTGAGAACCGCCAGGACGTGAGAAAGACCTACAAGCTTCTGATCAATGGCGCCTTTCCCCGTTCGGAGTCGGGGAGAAGTTACGAGGTGACGACGTTCAACGGCGCGTTCCTCGCCAACGTGGCTCAGGCGTCGCTTAAGGACGTTCGCGACGCCGTTTCGGCCGCGCGAGGCGCCCAGCCCAAGTGGGTTGGCGCCACGGCCTACAACCGTGGCCAGGTGATTTACCGGTTGGCCGAGATGGCCGAGTCGCGCCGCGGTGAGCTCGCCGAGCAGGTGGCGCTGGCGGAGGGTCTCAAGCCGGGGCCGGCCAAGGCCAGCGTCGGACGTTGCATCGACCGGATCGTCTGGTACGCCGGCTGGTGCGACAAGATCACCCAGGTGCTCGGCGGGGCCAATCCGGTGGCCGGCCCGTTCTTCAACTTCTCCCTGCCCACGCCGAGCGGCGTGGTCGCCGCGGTCGCGCCCCAGGAGTCGTCGCTCGAGGGATTTGTCGACGTCGTGCTCGCGCCCCTCTGCGTGGGCAACACAGTGGTGGCCCTGGCGAGCGAGGCCCGCCCGATACCCGCGGTGCTGCTCGGCGAGATGTCCGCCACGTCGGACTTCCCCGCGGGCGTGCTCAACATCGTGACCGGCTTCACCAGCGAGCTGACACCGACCCTGGCCTCTCACGAGGATGTCGACGGCCTCGACCTCGAGGGCGTGGACGCTCAAGTCGCGGGCGACCTGGCGGTACTGGCCGCGGGCTCGATCAAACGCGTGCTCCGTCCGAGCCCTTCGAGAGGCGCGCCGTCGTCGATGCGCCGCCTGCGAGCTTTCGTCGAGACGTCGACGGTGTGGCACACGATCGGACAGTGATGGCTGATCCCTACCAACTGGCCGCCCGGGCGAGTGACGAGCTTCGCTCGCGTAGCGGAGTGGACCGCTACGACGTCGCCGTGGTTCTCGGCTCGGGGTGGCGAGAAGGTTCCATCGCGTTGGGCACGCCTTCGAGCGTGGTCCCCACTTCGTCGTTGAGCGGATTCATCGCGCCGACGGTCGCCGGGCACAGCGGCCAGATCCTCTCGCTCGAGGTGGGTGGCTCCCACGTGGCTCTCGTATCGGGACGAGTGCATCTCTACGAGGGCAATTCAGCCAATCAGGTCTGTCATCCGGTGCGCACCCTCATCGCCGCGGGCGCCACCAGGGTGGTCCTCACGAACGCGTGCGGAGGCATCGACCCTTTGACGCCCCCCGGCACGGTGGTCGTCATTCGAGACCACCTCAACCTCACGGGCACCTCGCCCATGGAGGGAACGCCGCCGCCCGAGGGCTATCCGTCGCGCTTCGTCGACCTCACGGATCTCTACAGCGCCCGACTCCGCGGCGTGGTGCGCGAGACGGCGCCGGAGCTGCGCGAAGGCGTCTACGCCGGATTTCGCGGTCCCCACTACGAAACGCCAGCGGAGATCGCCATGGCCGCCACCATGGGCGCTTCGCTCGTGGGGATGTCGACGGTGTTGGAGGCGATTGCCGCGCGCCACCTGGGCTCCGAGGTGCTCGCACTCGGCCTGGTCTCGAACTTCGCGGCCGGGACCTCGCCCGGACCCCTGAATCATCTCGAAGTGCTCGAAGCCGGCCAGAACGCCGCGGGCTCGCTTGGTGCCCTTCTTCTTCGACTCATTCCCGTGCTGTGAATCCTGAGCTCGCCCGCCGGGTGGCACGCTGGATCGAGGGCGACCCCGACGCGCACGACCGCGCGACGCTGACGGCGCTGCTTGACGCTGGCAACGAAGTCGAATTGCGCCGCCGCTTCGACACTCCGTTAACCTTCGGCACCGCCGGCCTTCGCGGACCGGAGATGGCCGGACCGGCCGGCATGAACCGCTATACCGTGCGACGGGCCACCCAGGGCGTGGTGGCGTGGCTCGACGAGCTGGGCGTGGAGCCATCACGCGGAGTGGTGGTCGGGCGCGACGCCCGCCACGGCTCGGAGACCTTCAACGACGAGGTTGTCGCGGTCCTGCTCGGCGCCGGCGTACGGGTGCACGAGATGGCGCGGCCGCTGCCTACGCCGCTGGTCGCCTACGCCGTGAAGGCGCTCGGCGCGGGTGCGGGCATCATGATCACCGCCAGCCACAACCCGCCCCAGGACAACGGCTTCAAGCTCTACGCGCGCGACGGTGCCCAGATAATTCCCCCCGACGACGAGATAGTCGAACGATTCGCGAGCGCGGCGCCGGCGCCGGAGCTTGGCGACCGATCGAGTGCGTTGCACGCCGTGGTCGCACCCCAGGTGCTCGACGCCTACTACGACCATCTGGTCGAACGCTTCGGTGTGCTCGACAGTGCGCTTCGCATCACCTACACGCCGCTGCACGGCGTGGGCGGCGAAACGATGATGGCGTTGTTCGCCCGGGCCGGCTTCGCGGCGGTCGAGCCCGTGCTCGAGCAGTTCGCTCCCGACGGCGCCTTCCCCAGCCTCGCCTTCCCCAATCCCGAGGAGCCGGGAGCGCTGGACCTCGCGATGGAGGCGGCCGATCGATCGTCTTCGGGCCTCGTGATCGCCAACGATCCCGACGCCGATCGTCTCGGGGTCGCCGTGAAGGGTCCCGGTGGCTGGCGGGTGCTGCGCGGCGACGAGATCGGATGGCTCCTGGCGTCGACGCTGTTGACGAGCATGGACGGTCCCGGCGACACGGTGGCCACCTCGATCGTCTCTTCGACGATGCTCGAGAAGATGGCGCGCGACGCCCACGTCCGTTTCGCCGAGACGCTGACCGGCTTCAAATGGATCGCGCGCAGCGCCGGGGACGGCGTGCTGCGCTTCGGCTACGAGGAGGCCCTGGGCTTCGCCGTCGATCCGATGGTCTCGGACAAGGACGGCCTCTCGGCGGCGCTCGCGGTGTGCCAGTTGGTCCACGAGTTGGGTCGCGGCGGCGAGACGCTGCTCGATCGCCTCGACGAGATCGAATCGCGCTTCGGCGTGCACGCCGTCGCGCAGCTGTCGACGCGCTGCGACCAGGGCGACGCGCTCGCGACCATCGCCGCCACGGTCCGTCGGCTCAAGGAGTCGCCGCCGACGAGCCTGGGCGGGCTCGACGTGAGCGACGTGGTCGACCTCGAGGCCGGCTGGCGTGGGCTGCGAGCGACCGAGGGACTGATCCTGCAACTGGGTGGCCGCGGTCGGGTGGTGGTTCGTCCCTCGGGCACCGAGCCCAAGCTCAAGGCCTACGTCGAGGTGCTGGGCGAGCGCGTGGCGGGAGGGTCGCTCGACGAGGAACGCTCGGCCGCGCAGGCGTCGCTCGCGTCAGTGAGCGCCGAACTGCAGCGCCTGCTCACGTTCTAGGGGATGCGCAGCGCGGCGTAGCCGGGCTTGATGACCGTGTCGATCAGGGTCAGACGCTGGTCGAACTGGAAGAAGGCGCTCTTCGCGGCGTTGATGGTCATCCACATCATGTCGTCGAGCGACCAGTTGAAGGCCCTCGCGCAGACGTCGAATTCGCTGCTCATCGTGATGCCGCTCATCAAACGATTGTCGGTGTTGAGCGTGACGCGGAATCGGAGCTTGCGTAGCAGCTCTACGGGGTGCGCCGCGATCGAGAGGGCCGCCCCGGTGTGCACGTTGGAGGTGGGGCAGACCTCGAGGGGGATGCGTCGGTCGCGGATGTAGCTGGCGAGGCGCCCCAACTCGTAGCGGTCGTCGATGAGCGAGATGTCGTCGACGATGCGCACACCGTGGCCGAGCCGCTCGGCGTTGCAGAACTGCACTGCCTCCCACAGTGACGGCAGGCCGAACGCCTCACCGGCGTGCACCGTCAGGTGGAAGTTTTCGCGCTGGATCAGATGGAAGGCTCGCAGGTGCTCCGTGGGCGGGAAGCCGTCCTCGGGCCCCGCGATGTCGAATCCACAGACGCCGTGATCGCGAAAGGAGATCGCGAGCGCGGCGATCTCCTCGCTCATGTGCGCCTGGCGCATCGCGGAGATGATGGTGCGCACGATGATCGTGTGGCCTTCCTCGGCGGCCTGGCGCATGCCCTGGTTGAAGCCCGAGAGGACCGCGTTAACCACTTCGGCGAGGGTCAGCTCGCCGTCGGTGTGGAGTTCGGGCGCGAACCTGATCTCGGCGTAGACGACGCCGTCACGCGCGTGGTCGAGCGCGCACTCCGCGGCGACGCGCTCGATGTGGTCCCGGGTCTGCATGAGGGCGGTGGTGTGGGCGAAGCCCTCGAGGTAGTGCACGAGGTCGCTGCCCTTGGCGTCGGCGATGAACCAGGCCGCCAGCTCGTCGGGGTCGAGGGTCGGCAGGCCCTTGTAATTGCTCTCGCGCGCGAGCTCCGAGACCGTCGAGGGGCGCAGGCCGCCGTCCAGGTGATCGTGCAGCACAACCTTGGGGGCTCGTTCGATGATGTCCCTCGTGAGTGTCGCGCCGACCATGGGTCAACGTTACTAAAGGAGGTTTGGTCGCGGGCTCTCGATGCGCTCGATCAAAAGGGGCGACGCCGCCACCGGTTCGTCGCCGACGGTGAGTGCGCTCTCGATGCTCGATCGTCCGAGCGCCATGTGCTCGATGTCGTCGGCGTGCAGCTCGAAGACGGGCTGGTTGGCCGCCACGGCGTCGCCCACCTTGACGAGGCACATCACGCCCGCGGCAGCGCTGACCGGATCCTCCTTGCGCGCTCTGCCGGCGCCGAGGCGCCACGCCGCCACGCCGACGCGCAGCGCGTCCACGCACGTCACCACGCCGGCGCGCGGCGCGACGATGGTCTCGTGGAACTTGGCCACCGCGAGCGTCGCGTCGCAGTCACCGCCCTGCGCGCGGATCATCCGGCAGTAGACGTCGTAGGCGGAACCGTCGTCGAGTTTCCGCTCGGGATCGACGTCGAGCCCCACGAGTTCGACCATGATGCGCGCGAGCCCCAGGGTCAGTTCGCGCACGTCGAGCGGCCCCGCGCCCTTGAGGACCTCTACCGACTCGGTGACCTCGAGGGCGTTGCCCACGGCCCTCCCGAGGGGCGCGTCCATGCTGGTGAGCTGCGCCACGGTCGCGACGCCGTGGGCCGTGCCGAGCGAGACCATGGTCTGGGCGAGTTCGCGGGCCCGGTCCGGTTCCTTGATGAAGGCGCCCCGGCCGACCTTGACGTCCAGGACCAACGCGCCCGTCCCCTCGGCGATCTTCTTGCTCATGATCGACGACGAGATGAGCGCAATCGATTCGACGGTTCCGGTCACGTCACGCAGCGCGTAGAGGCGCCGGTCGACGGGCGCGAGGCCCTGACCGGCGGCGCAGATGACCGCGCCGACGCTCTCGAGTTGCCGGCGAATCTGCTCGTTGCTCAACTCGGCGCGCCAGCCGGGGATGGTCTCGAGCTTGTCCAACGTGCCGCCCGTGTGGCCGAGCCCCCGGCCCGAGAGCTGGGGGACCGCCGCGCCGCAGGCCGCCACGAGCGGCGCCAGGATGAGCGAGATCTTGTCGCCGACCCCGCCGGTCGAGTGCTTGTCGACCGTCGGCCGTGAGAGTCCTCGCAGGTCGAGCCGTTCGCCCGATGCAATCATGCGCTCGGTCCACGTCCGCAGCTCGTCCGGGGCCATTCCGTTGAAGAAGATGGCCATGAGCAACGCCGACATCTGTTCGTCGGCGACCTCGCCACTCATGTACGCGTCGAAGAGCCAGGTGATGGCCTCGTCGCTGAGCGTTGCGCCGTCGCGCTTGGTGGTGATGATGTCAATCGCGGAGAAGGACGTCACGGGTTCGCGCGAACTCCGAGATCGTCGGGTCCAAAGGCGTCGGGCAGCAGTTGGGAGAGCGTCCGAGGCGCCAGGAGATCTCCCGCGTCGACGAGCAGATCATTGCCGCCGTGCTCGAAGAGCACCTGGCGACAACGTCCGCAGGGCGAGATCGGCAGGCCGTCGCCGGCGACGATCGAGACGGCCACCAGCCGTCCGCCTCCTTGACGGATGAGGTCACTCACCAACGAGCACTCGGCGCAGAGTGTCAGGCCGTGGCTGGCGTTCTCGACGTTCGAACCCTCGACGGTTCGCCCGTCACTCGTCAAGCCGGCCGCTCCGACCGTGACACGCGAATAGGGTGAATAGGCCCTCGAGGTTGCGCTCCGGGCCCGCTCGCGCAGCGTCTCCCACGGAATCTCGACCGAAGCGCTCACCGCTAAAGGGTACACTTCGCGGTGCGTGAGCTACTCTCCTCCCTCCTTCGTGATCGCCAGCGACGAGGTTCGCACCGCCCTCGATGAAGGTCGTGGTGTCGTGGCGCTCGAGACCACGATCGTGGTACACGGCCTGCCGGCGCCACTCAACATCACCATCGCGGGC
>Ga0182030_10023475_pt1 | contig 11402 bp, 7 predicted proteins | sample 812S3MmetaG_FD_121299 | JGI IMG/M metagenome (GOLD analysis project Ga0182030, IMG submission 121299) | Permafrost microbial communities from Stordalen Mire, Sweden - 812S3M metaG (Illumina Assembly) | ecosystem: Environmental > Terrestrial > Soil > Wetlands > Permafrost | place: Sweden...
ATGAGCGGCACGCCGTCGAGCGTGAACATGAGCGCGGAGGCCGCCAGGGCGCCGTTCATGCCGTAGCGTTCGATGGCGCGGGTTTCATCATGATCGTCGGTAATGCGCATGTGCAGGGCGTCCTTGGGATTCTGCGCGCGGCCTTCCTCCCAGGAGCGGCGGAGATTGGAGGCGGGGGCGTCGTGGCTGATGACATCGTTCATGGTCCACATCAGCTTCCACGAATAATCCACGTCGAAGGCGTTGGTCAGCAAATCGGGTTTTTCCCCCTCGTCGAGCAGCATGATGTCCGGCTTCACGGCGGAGAGCTCGGCACGGGCCTGCTCCCAGAAATCGATGGGGACCATCGGAGCCGCATCGCACCGGAAGCCGTCCACGTCGCACTCCTTGATCCAGTACTTGAGCATGGTGATCATGTACTGGCGCAGGGCGGGATTGGCATAATTGAGGCCGGCGACATCGGACCAATCGGGCACGGGGGAGATGACCTGGCCGGCGGCGTCCTGTTTGTAGAAATCCTTGTTGGTCATCATGACACTGTCCCAAGCAGTATGATTGGCGACAAGGTCCATGATGACCTTCATGCCGCGCTGATGGGCGCCGGCGACGAACTGTTTGTAATCATCCAGCGTGCCGTAGTTGGGGTCGATGGCGTAATAATCGCGGATGGAATAGGGACTGCCGAACTCGCCCTTGCGGGCTTTCTGACCAATCGGATGGAGGGGCATGGTCCAGAGAATGTTAACGCCGAGGTCATGCAAGTCATCGAGCCGGGCGGTGACGCCGGCGAGATTGCCGGCGGGCGAGAAGTCGCGCGGGAATATCTCATAGATGACGCCATTGCTGAGCCAGTCGGGCGAGGGGCGGGCGGCGGCGGCGGAAATATCGCCATCCGCCTTGGCGGCGGGCGACCATAAACACCAGCCAACGGCCAGTGACAACAAGCCGATGGTAAAGCGGTGGCAATTCATAAGTATCTAAACCTTGCTGCACCTACCGGTCGCAACCGCAGGAAGATGCGAAAAGCGGAAAATATCCGTCCGAAAGGGCTATGGCAACGATTAATTCGCCGGCGTGTGTTGGGCCAGCCAAGTCCAATCTTTCAGATTGGAAGTATCGCCATTGATAGGCACATTCTGGTAGTAGCCAGTCGTCAAATACCTTACCGGAGTTTGGCAAATGGAACCCTTCCATATGTGTATCTCGGAATGTCCGTCTCCAAAAACAATTCCTGAACCGTTGCCATGCATGGCCCCCGGGACTTCAGTGAAGGCCGTGGCAGTACCGTTGGCATCCTTCGGTTCCACAAAAAAGGTGGCATCGTCATTGCTATCCGGGTGCTCGTCCATCACCACCCAACAGTCCGAGGGTCCGGGGGTATGCATGTCGGTGGATTTCCTAACATTGTAAAAATCCGTCCAGTCGCCGCCGCCTTGGGTGAGGGGTGAGAACCATTTGGAGCCGTCTCCCATCGCCCCGTCCATCGAGCAGGAGCGAACTCGGGAAGTCATTCCAAACTGTGCGGCCACGGTCCCTTGGCCGGATGCAACATACCGGTCAGCCGGACACACAAAGATCTTCACACTCTTGGCGACATAGGATCCCATGAGTGCGGTCACCTGTTTTCCCATCAACACCTTGTCGATGGTTAAATACTGGGGATCAAAATCGGGTTGGTTGGGGTCCCAATCAAGCACCACGCCATTCGGGCAGATCCAGTTTTGTGAATCCGGGGGGACGTTGTGTCGATCGGAATTGGACACCAGTTTTTCATTGTTGTCATTGGCATACATCATCCACGCCAAGCCGATTTGTTTATAATTGCTCATGCAATTGACGGTGACGGCCTTCAATTTCGCCTTGCTCAACGCCGGCAACAGCATGGCGGCCAGGATGGCGATGATGGCAATGACCACCAGCAGCTCAATCAAGGTAAAAGCGCCCTTTGGTTGTTTCTTAAGTGCAAATCTATTCATGTTTTGACTCGGTTGACCTGCCGTTTTTCCTGAATTTCCCCGGCCGGGGCTGGGACCGTTGCCAGCGCGCCCCAGCCGGGGATTTTGAAACTCAGCTCTTCGCCATTATTGTTTCTTCATCAAGCGGAAGAATTCAGCGGTATTGCCGCCGGCGTTGGACCAGTTGGTGGCCTGAGTGCCATCGGTCCCGCCGTTGACATTCCAACTTCCCGTCAACGTGGCGGAGTTTTGCAACACAACTCCCGGACGGCCAAGCCAAGTGATGGGGAGTTTGCCAGCGGACTGGGCTCCGATGGCGAGGTAACCAAAGTCGGGCTCCACAATGTTGGTGGTGGTGATTCCCGGATTAGGATAGGGCTCAACCCCGGGTTGAACCACAGACCAAGAAAAGACGTCCGGCGGCATGTTATAGGTTGGCCCGTAGGAGCGGACTTCACGAATATGGTTGGTCTGGAACCCATTCTCATCATCCTCAGAATCAATGGCATATTTATAATTGAGATGAATTGAATTACCCACCGGAATGACAAAGGAATTGGTGTAAACGTCAGACAAGCCAACTTCAATCATCTGCTGTGCCGCCGGGAAGTTACCTATCGGACCCGGCCAGGAACCGCCGTCCCAATTATTCAGAAAGTCACCGTTGATCCAAAGGGTATCGCTGCTGCTATTGAAGGCGTACCCATTTTGATCGACCGTGCCATTCGTCATAACTAACGTAAAAGTCACGGTTATTGGCGAACCAACTACGAGGTCGTAGATGCTGTTGTCATTGTAATAGACCAGCGGCAACACCTGGTAGTCGGTATTAATGGTTGTCGAACGATTATTGCCGCTGGTGGAAACCGGACTTTCCCAGCCGCCATTCATGCGGAATTTGTAGTTGACGGTATCCGGCAGAAAGCTCTTGATGGGGCAGACTGCGCTGTAAACATTGGTTGCATTGCCGCTCAACGATGGGTTATTGGTCAACGGCAGCCCAGCATCCCAGCCTTCAAAGTCGCCGGAGACGGTAATGGTTCCGGTCCCGGGGATGAAATCTCCCAGCGCCACCTGCGCGGACATATCAACTTCGAAGGTTGCATAGTTGGTGGGGACGGGCCAAGTGGAATTGACATTCCACGAGGTCAGGGGCAGCACTTGGGTCGTGCCCGCCGCGCCGAGCACAAACTCCCGGTTATTGATGCTTTCCCAACCGGCGGCATCTTGAAACTTACACTGTTCAATCGTGCCGGGAGGATCAGTTATGGCAAAACTGTTGCTCCAAAGCGTGCCACTGACATTGATCAGTGCGGCAGCGGGGGTCTGATAGGGCCAGCCATTAAAACTGCCGCTGAGATAACAGGCGGTCGGGGATCCGGTGGTGTCAGTGGACATGTCGATCATGAAACTGACCGTGGTTTGAGCCTGAGCGGCCAGCCCCGCGGCCAGCGACAATCCCACGCCGAGCCAGCGAGGGGAGAGGCATTGATGAATGATTGATTTCATTTTTGTGCGAATTTAGGAGTTATTCAATTATTCAATTTTATGGATAATTCTTTTGGTGACGCAATGAATATCCTTCATCTTGAACAATCCGTCCACCGCATGTTTGTGCGGGGGCGTGGGGACCAAACCTGGCGGCCGCCGGACTCGGATCGCGGGATGACCGGGTCAAAGCGGCGAAAATCCTTTAGCTTCAGCGCGGCTGAGTTTTATGCGCGAGAACTGACTCCAGATATTCCTGCGCAATCTGGTTATCCGGTTCCAGCTTCAGCGCGTCCTGGAAACAGGCAATGGCGGCATCCAACCGGTTGAAGCGCACGAGCAGCACCCCGAGATTAATATGGCTGATAACATGCCGGGGATTAATTCCAATAACTTCAGTATATTCGCGGATGGCCTCCTCCGGTTGGTTGACGGCAACCAATTCTCCCGCCAGCTCAAAATGTGCCTCCCAGATGTCAGGACTCATTTGGATGGCCCGGCGATAATGGGCGACGGCCTCCGGATGCCGGCCCAACTTACCGAGCATCTCGCCAACGTAGCAGACATAGGAAGATTCCTGGGGGCGAGCGCGGGCGGCGCGCTCCATGCAGTCCAAGGCGGGGGCAAACTTCTGCTGCGCCGCCAGGACGGTGCCCAGTTCGAACCAGCCGTCCGGCAGGCTGGGGCGAAGGCGCGCGGCCTGTTCGAGGAACGGTTCACCCTGGCCCGGCTGCCCCTGCTCGCCGAGCAAGCGGCCCAGTTGCAGGCAGGCATAAAAATGATCGGGCACGAGCTCGCAGACCTGGCGATAAGCGGCGATGGCCCCTGGCTGATCGTGGATGGCCTCCAGGAAATTGGCCAGGCCTTCGTAAAGATAATTATCCGCGGGCGCCTGCCGCATAGCGGCGGCGAATTCATCACGCGCGCGCTGGGTGGCACCGGGTTGCGCCTCCTGCCGGCGAAGGCCCGATTCTGCGTCCCGCGCTTGCTGAAGCCGTTCCGGGTTATTGAACTGGGTGCTTAACGGGGGCGCGCCCAGCCGCCGGATCACCGACTGCACGACAAATTGCCGGTTCCAAATGGACAAGCCCAGAGCGCGTTCGCAGGCCGGCTGCGGCGCCCAATTGGTCGTGGCTGGCGCCGTCCCGGCCGCCGTCAGCAATTGTCCGATCTGTTCCGCCCAGATTTGGCCCAGGCAATAATTGCCGTCGAAATTGAAATGGACATGTTCGTAGAAAGTTTCATCGCCCGAAATGCGTGTCGCAGCGGTCTGAGCCAGCGCCTGTTCGGCGTCACAGAGCACCAACCGGTCGCTGGCGCGGGCTTGCGCCACCTGCCGGATCGCGGTGTTGATCCGCGTATCGGCGCGGAACGGCAGGGCGTCGTCGTCGCACGCGATTTGAAATTCGGCCCGGGCGGCGACATTGGTCAACTCCAGCTCGCACTGGGCGAGCCGGAAATGCGCCTCGGCGAATTGCGGTTCCAATTTGACCGCTTGCGTGAATTGTTCGGCGGCCGCCGTATAATTGCTTTGCGCCTGCAACGTCTTGGCCCCGGAAAAAAGCTGGTTGAAACGCTGGCGGTCGGCGGCGGGCAGATTGCTGTCCGTCAGCGAAGCAAACGGCGGACAATCCTTGAGATTCACCGCGACCGTGTTCAAGATCACTTTCGCGCCGGAATTCATGCCCGCCGCGACAATATCGCGCAAATTGCCCTCGAAATTCCGATAGACGGTATCCTTGCGCGGGTCGTTGGGGGCGATCTGGTTTTGGAGGAACATCTCCATGCCGGTCCAGGAGGTATTTTCCGTTTTGGCGCCCAGATGGCGCAAGCCGGAAACCAGCAGTTGTCCGACGCGCGTCTCCTGGATCGCGAGATTGAACTGCGCGGCGCGGCGCGGCAACGCCCGCGCGCCAAAGACGGTGGCCGCACCGAAGGGCCCGACCATTTCATTGTTGCCCATGTAAACAATCCAGAAATCGCCATCCTGCCGGGCGCACTCGCGCGCGATGGGCAGAATGACATGCGAATCGATGGCGGTGATCCCCAAATTGATGACCTCGAATTTTTTTTGGGGGAACCGCGCGCGCAAGAGCACCTCCAGGTAACGGCCCGCGCCATAGGCGGGCTGCGGATCACCCATGGCGGCCGATTCGCCAAAAATAAAAATGCGAATCGTGTCCGGCGCCTTGACCGCCGCCATTTTGAAGGGATCGGGCCAGCGCGCCAGTTGCGGCGGAAAAAAACGCAGGGTGAATTTTTCGTTGTTGAGCAAATACTCCTGGCCACCCACCCGGACGGACCGGAAAAAACCGGGGTCATAACCGTAACCGCCGAGCCGCAGGGCCAGCTCCAGCACCAGGGCCACCAAAATCACCAGCGCCGCCGGCACCACGACCAGCGCGGCAAACCGAAACCACCATTTGCGGCGCGGCGGCAAAGGCGCCGCGGGCGCGCTGAAGGTTTGCTTGCGCTCCGGTTTGCGTCCGGCCTGTGATTTGTTCGGGCGGGGCTTCATGATTGCGCTTCAACCAACCCGGCATTCGAAAGACGAAGTCGCGTTCATGCGTCAGAGGAAGGGATACAGCGCCCAGGCGATGCCGGAGCTGGCGGTAAAGATCAGGATGACGCCCAGCAGCAGCAGCAGGACGACGAGCGGGATGAGCCACCATTTTTTCTCCTGGCGGGAGAATTTCAGAAATTCTTTAAAAAGCGACCACATGTGCTAATGAAGTCAGGATTTGGTTTGCGCGCGGAGTTGTAAATCAATTTTTTGGCTAACGTTGCAGCAGGACCCGGACTTTGGCCAGCGAGTCCCGGGCGTTTTTATAATCGGGTTCCAAGCGGAGGGCCTCGGCAAATTCCCGCTGCGCCTCGTCGAGCCGGCCCAGTTTTGCCAGCAGCACGCCGTAGTTGAAATGCGCCCTTGAATAGCCGGGATTTAATTTCGCGGCCGCGGCAAATTCAGCGCGCGCCTCATCGAGCTGGCCGGCCGAATCGAGTTCGCCGCCCAGGAAAAAATGCGGTTCCCAGTCCGAGGAATTCAAGCGGACGGCTTCGCGATAATATTGCACGGCCTCCGGGCGGCGGTTCAGGAGCGCATATACTTTGCCGAGGTGAAAAATGGTCTGGGCGTCCTGCGGCCGCTGCTGGCGGGCGACGGCATAACCTGCCAGCGCATCCGCGAATTTTTCCTGCGCGGCCAGCACATTGCCGAGTTCAAACCAGCCCTCGGTAAGGCTGGGATGAACTTGCACGGCGGTGCGCAGGTTGGTCTCCGCCTCCGCCCACCGTCCCTCTCCGCCCAGCATATGCCCCATCTGATAATACGGCAGATAATCCTGCGGAGTCAGGTCGCGGATGCGCCGCCATTGGTCTACGGACGACGGCACGTCGCCGTTGGCCTGGAGGAAGAGCGCGAAATTTCCGCGCAACAGAAAGTCGTCCGGCCGGTTTGCCAGTTGCTTCTGAAAATTTTCCGTGGCGACGGCGGCCTCGGCTTTGGTCATTTGCGCATGTAACTGCCGCACGCGCGACTCCAGGATTTCCACGCGGTGCGGATTATTTGGCTGGCTGCTGAGCGGCGGCACGCGCATCCGGCCCAACATGTGGTCGAGAATCAGGGCGCGATTCCAGTCCGATACACCCAAAAGCTGTGCGCATTGTTCCGGCGAAGCCCAGCCGGTGCCCCGGCGCGAGGCGCTGGCTGGCAGCATTTTGTCAATCTGTTGCGCCCAGGCGAGACCGAGCCGGTAGCTGCCGTCGAAATCAAAATGGACATGTTCATAGAAGGTTTCCGATCCGCAAATGCCGGCGGGATTGTTCGTGCCGAGGGCGCCGGCGGCGTCGAACAGCACGAGGTTGCCGCCGGCAGATTTTTCGCCCGCAGCGCGGATGATGCCATTGATCCGGGCGTCGGCGCGGAAAGGCAGGGCATCGTCGTCGCAGGCGAGCTGCAAATGTTCGCGGGCGGCCGGGAAATTATCTTGCGCCAGCAGGCATTCGCCCCAGAGGTATTGCAAGCCGGCGCAGCGGGGATCCAATTTGGCCGCGGATTCGCAAAGCTGCGCCGCGGCGACAAAGTTGCTTTGCGCCGCGGCCGTTTGCGCGCCGGAATAAAACTGTTCAAACTGTGAGCGGTCAGCCGGCGGCAAGTTGTTGTTGGTGACGGAGGCAAAGGGCGGACAATCCTGGAGGTTCACGGCCACGGTGTTCAACAGGATTTTTGCGCCAGAGCCAAGGCCGGCGCGGACGATGTCGTCCAAGTTCTGGCGAAAATTGCGATAGACATTTTCCCTGAGCGGACTGTCCGGGGAAACCTGATTGTTGAGGAACATTTGCATACCCTCCCAGGAAGTGGCTTTGGTGCCGTGCGCGTTGAATTTGCGCGCCAGCACGGTAAAGAATTGCCCGGTGCGGTTGCGCTGGATGGCAGTGGCCAGGCGCACGTACGGCAGCGGCGGCGCCTGCCGCCCAAAGACCGTGGCCGCTCCGAAGGGGCCGACCATTTCGTTGTTGCCCATGTAGATGATCCACAGGTCGCCCTCGTGGCGCGCGCATTCGCGGGCGATGGGCACGATGACGTGCGAGTTGATGGCGGTAAAGGCGACGTTGATGATTTCAAAGTTTGTGCCGGGGAATTTCGTGCGCAACTGGGCCTCAAGGTAACGCCCCGGACCGCAGGCGGGTTCCGGGTCGCCCATGGCGGCCGATTCGCCGAAGATGAAAATCCGGCAGGTGCCGGGCGGTTTCGCGGCCCGCATCCGCAGCACGCCGGGATTGCGCGCTGTCTCCGGCGGGAAAAAGCTGTAGCTAAAGTCATTGTTCTGCACGAAGAAATCCTCGCCACCGATTTTGACGGCTTTGAAAAAGTGCGGATCAAACCCGTAGCCGCCGAGGCGCAAACCGGTTTCCAGTAATCCCACCAAGAGGAACGGCAGCAACACGGCGGTAATCCGGAAGAGCCAGAGCCGCCGCCGCGACGGGGCCCGTGGAGTGCCACCCCGTTTTTGTTTCTGACGAAGAGCCTTCAACCCGGCCAGACTAGCGCCGGGTTGAGTGGATTGGCAAGGGGCGCATGGAGAATTGGGCCGCATATTCATGCGACGAGCCGGGGGCGGGTTTTTATCGTATCCTGTCGCCATGATCGCCAGTTCGCCTGCCGGCCACCACCGGCCATGCTTGTTCCTGCGCGGTTGCGGCCTCTGGCTTTTGCTCGCCGGCGCGGCGCCGGCATTTTCCCAGAACAGCAGCAACAGCGACTGGCAGGCGCAAAGCATTTACCAAGTTATCACCGACCGGTTTTATGACGGCGACCCCGCCAATAACAATGCCGACGGGAATTACAAGCCGGCGAGGTCGCGGTCGGTTCACGGGGGCGATTTCAAGGGCCTGGAGCAAAAGCTGGATTATATCAAGGCACTGGGCGCCACAGCCATCTGGATCTCGCCGATCGTGGAAAACGCCTACGGCCAATTTCACGGTTACGCGGGCCGGGATTTCTCCCGGGTGGACCCGCATTGGGGCAGCCTGGCCGACTTGCAGCAGCTCATTCAAACCGCGCATGCGAAGGGCCTGCGGGTGATTGACGACATCGTCTGCAACCACGGCGCCGACCTGGTGTACAGCCCGGACCCGGGCTATCCGGAGTTCCGGGCTCCGCCGGCCGGCTACACCCTCGCCTATCGCAACGCCCGGCAGTATGCCGCGCCGTTCAACACCAATGCGGTGAATCCGGACCTGACGAACCTCTTCCACAACCAGGGCGAAATCCAGGATTACAACGTGCCGGAGCAATATCAACTGGGCGAGCTATCCGGATTGGACGATTTCCGCACGGAATCGCCGTACGTCCGCTCGAATATGGTGGCGATTTACGATTATTGGATCCAGGCCGCGGGCTTTGATGGCTACCGGATTGACACGGTGAAGCACGTGGAGGATGGCTTCTGGCAATACTGGTGCCCGCGGATCCGCGAATTTGCGGCCGCGCACTGCGGCAAGCCGGATTTTTTCCTGTTCGGTGAAGTGTATGCGGAAAGCGAGTCGCTGTGCGGTTCCTACACCGGCCGCCGCGCCGGCGGACCGTACGAACTGGATTCGGTGCTGGACTATCCGCTGTATTTTCTGAGCCGCGACGTGTTTGCCACGGCCACGGGCGCGACCGCCGAGATTGACCGCCATTACGCCCAAGTGGCGGCGGAGTATGACACCAACGCGCAAATGCGGCTGGTGACCTTCCTCGACAATCACGACCAGCCGCGCTTTCTGCACGCCGGCAGCACGAACCGGCTGGCGGTGGCGCTGGCATTCCTGTACACGGCGCGCGGCATTCCCTGCCTGTACTACGGCACCGAGCAGGCGTTCAACGGCGGGACTGATCCGTATGATCGCGAGGACATGTTCGCGGGGCGATTCAAGGACCCGGGGCTGGCGGACGTGGACAGCTTCAATATGACCCACCCGCTGTTTCAACTGGTGGCCCGGCTGAATAATTTCCGGCGCCTGTATCCGGCGCTGTCGCTGGGCACGCAAGCGAGCCTGTGGCACAACGCCGCCGGCCCGGGGCTCTTTGCTTATTCCCGCCGGCTCGGCACCCAGGAGGTGTTCGTGGCATTCAACACGGCGGATACGCCCCAAACGCTGCCCGGCGTCCGCCTGACTTATGCCCCCGGCACGCGGCTGGCCAACCTGTTCGACCCGCGAGAGGTGATCACCGTCGCCACGGACTCGCGCACCCCCTCGCTCACGGTGCCGGCCACGACGGCCAAGCTCTTCCTGGCGCAAGCGCAAGTGCGGCCGCTGGACCCGGTGGTAACCGCCAGTGACCCGCCGCACAGTGCCGCCGGCGTGCCGACGGGATCGCCCATTGTTTTGACCTTCAGCCAACCGATGGACACCAACAGCGTCCAATCGGCATTCAGCGTGAGCCCGACGGTGGACGGGACGTTCGCCTGGTCGGCGGCGGAAGATGCGCTGACGTTCACGCCCGGCAGCGCGGGGCTGGCGCCGTTGACGGACATGGTGGTGCGCGTGGGGGATTCGGCCCGGGCGGCAGCCACCGGCAATAGGCTGTACGCGGGCTATGAATTGAAGTTTGCGACGGCGGCGGGGAACGCCCGGGCGGCGGCCGCCGCACCGGCCGGATCGGCCCAGTAACCCCGCCCGCTCAACCGGAATGATTCAATTGAAAAATGAATTAACCACAGATGAGCACGGTCTGTAAACCCATATCAGAACACCAATAAAATAGCACAAACCCGCGTAAAATAAAGGGAAATTCGCCATAACGCACCATTTTTTTTCACTACTTTTCACCCCTTGAACTGACACTTTCACTGACAGTCCTACTGACAGTGATTTTCTCCGGCAGGCTTTTAGGTGGTGAATCTATCCAGCGCGAAACGCGCTCTTTCAAAGTTAGCCTCGGCTCCTGTCACTCTCTGCCGCCGTGACGGGCGGCAAATTTGCCCAAAATTTTAACAACGCAAAAAGCCGCGTCGCCGGGTGTTCAACTTCCCTGCTTCAAATTCCAGCCTGAAAGCAATTCTTCGACAAGCTGGCTGAATTCCCGGTTGCCCTGCCGGATGAGGTTCACCTTGGTTTCATCATGCAAGGTTTTCGGGATGTAGGCCGTCACTTGGGCGTAATCGGGATTGCCTCGCTTGCCCTGTCCTCCCGGTCGGCCTCGCTTGGCCGCTGGCTCGGTCGCTTCCCCGTCCTTGCTGGTGCGGAGCATGTCTGAAAACTTGCTTGCCTTCATTGCAATATCTCCCCGGCAATCGCCTTGTAATCTGCCCACGCATCGGCGGCGTGAAGGTCGGCTACGTCTTTGACCAGCACGCCGTCCAGTGCCGCCTTCTGAAACACCTTGTAACGCCGGATGACGGTTTGGAAAAACGGCAACCGGGCATCGCGCAAGGTGTTTAACACGTCTTCCCCGTCCCGGCTCGGCTTGGG
>Ga0182030_10023476_pt1 | contig 11402 bp, 12 predicted proteins | sample 812S3MmetaG_FD_121299 | JGI IMG/M metagenome (GOLD analysis project Ga0182030, IMG submission 121299) | Permafrost microbial communities from Stordalen Mire, Sweden - 812S3M metaG (Illumina Assembly) | ecosystem: Environmental > Terrestrial > Soil > Wetlands > Permafrost | place: Sweden...
AACCAGTACTTTCCCAAGCTCGAAAACCTGACGGCAGCCGTGAGCCAGCAGATGCAGGTGTGGAAGAAACCAAACCCCGTGTTACGGAGATTATGCTGTATTACTTAAGACGCTGTATATAGATTCTTATATCCTGCGGAGGATGGTGGTCGGCGTTCCGTCGAACTCCCTCTTAGGGACTTTCATCTCACTGTGCAAGGCCAAACCGGTTACAGAATCCCCCTCTACATGGTTATCTGCGGCCCTCGGACGTGAAAGTAAAAACCGCCGTTGGCCCGCAGACTCCGAGTTCCTTGAGCGTTGGCTGAGGGCTCCACTCTATAGTAACCGCCGCGTTTGTCAGGTGATCCTAGAGTGCATTGAAGGGCACTTCGGGCATCATGAGAGTATCGTCTCTGGTGACGCAAGTGTCGAACACGTTCTGCCCCAAACCCTGAGCCCCGGATGGGAACAGGCACTCGGTGAGAACGCGGGCGCCGTCCAGTCTGAATGGCTACACACGATCGGCAATCTGACGTTGACGGGATACAATCCCGAACTTGGCAACAAGGAGTACTCGGAGAAGCGAACGATCTTTGCCCGGAGCCATTTCGAGCTCAACACATTCTTCGAAAGCATTGAAACTTGGGGCGCCCCTGAGATACAACAGCGGGCGGAATCGCTCTTCCAAATCGCCCAGCAGCTTTGGCCAAGGCCGGCTACCATCCCCGAGGAAGAACCTGCAGCCGCGCAGCAGCGGCCGGAACCCGCAAATTTCCATGGGGAGTGCATACGCACCGCCCAGAAACGACTTGGCATTGTGCTTTCCAAGCTGTCGCAAACACGTTATGAGGCTGGCGATCAGGGAACGCGTCTTGTCTGCGCAGTTTCAGCCGAGCACAACGAGAGCGGTGGAACGCCATACTTCTGGTTCGCGGTACATCTTAAACAGTTAGAGTTCTTGGATGCCGCCCCTTCGGCTTGGCTGTGCTCGGTTGTGGTTCCGCAGAGCAAACCCTCCTGGTACCTCCCTCAGTATTAAAGCCGTTATTGGCCCAAATGAGTGAATCAACAGGGGACGATCGCCACTATTGGCACGTCGTGGTGCAGAGCAAGAACGGGAAGCTTGTCTTGCGTCTGCTCGGAGCTATCGATGGTCCCGATTTGACGGAGTTTTTGGTATCGAGCGGGTAGGCACGGTCAATCCTACTGTGAACGACCGTAGGCATTTCCCCAAGAGGCAACCCCACGCTCAATAAAGCACCCATTATGGCTAGTTTCATTTATCATATGCGCACCGTGTGACAGGGATCATGGAGGGGTTTATGTGGATACCCAAAGAAATTGATCATATTGCGACGCGCTTGAAAGAAGGGGGCCGCGTACGTGGCATCAATGTTACCGTACGCAAACTTCTGCAAATGTTCAAAGCTGAGCGTCGAGGTCCATACAAGGTCCATGACATACGGACAGCACTAGACAGTTTGGGCCTGGAAACCGAGCCAGACTTCGAGTCAGCTTGGATCGATTCGCCTGTTCGAATTCAAATGAAGAACCCGAGTGTCCCTCCTACCACGACTGCCGAGCCGACTGAGACTGGGGAAGGAAATGACTTGGAGGAGGGTCAAGCCGGCCTGCAAGCCGAGCTTGAGGTTCTTGACTCGCCACAATTGGATATGGATGAAAAGGCCCTACCGCCTATTGTTGTGGCATCCGAAGGTGTGGTTGAGACAGCCCTGAGTGAAGCATCTGACCCCACATTTCGAATCGGAAGCCTGCCCGCCGCAAATAAGGAATTAACCACGGTAGAGCAAGACGATGACCTAAAGAAAGCCATCACTAAGATGTTGTTACGCGATTACTCGCAACTCCCAATCATGCACGGGGAGCGTACAGTAAAAGGAATGATCTCCTGGAAATCTATCGCATCGCGGTATGCGATTGGAGGCGAGTGCCATAAGGTTCAGCACTGCCGCGAAGACGCACAAGTCATCGACGCTAATGGAACGCTTTTTGACGCAATTCCTACCATTGTGAAGCACGGCTACGTCCTTGTGCGCGACCAGAAGGCGAACAAAATAACAGGGATAGTTACCGCCAGCGACCTTAGTCTCCAGTTTCAACAGTTGGCTGAGCCATTCTTGCTCCTCAGAGAAATAGAACTTCACATTCGGCAATTGTTTCAGAATAAAGTCACCGCTGATGATCTTGAATCTCTTCCATCTTCGGGCGATTCCGCCCCGAAGCCCAAGTCGATTTCCGACCTCAGCTTTGGAGGATATGTTAGATTGCCCCAGAGGTCCGAGATTTGGGCAAAACTTTCCTTGAACATTGATCAAGCATCGCTCACCACACACCTGGAGGAGGTCCGTCGATTCGAAATGATGTAATGCATTTTGATCCTGATCCCATGACCTCTATCCAACTTGAAATCCTGAAAGACGCGGCGAAATTCATGCAGCAGCTCTATGACCTCCTTCCGTAACGGGTAAATACAAGCCGCGGCCAGCGCAGTCCCGATTGTGGGCTTCTCTCATGCCCACTCATGCCCGATACCCCATCGGCAACCGCACGTCGTCAATCGGGATGGGGCAGGAGGGCGATCGCAAATTCAAAATTGGAGATTCAAGATAGGGGAGTGCGGGAGGCTGACTCCAAATTCAAAATGGCAGATTCAAAATAGGACAGGGCCAGGGGTGATTTCAAATTCAAAATGGCAGATTCAAAATTTGGCAGGGGAGCATGCAATAATCTCAAGCCGAAGTTCGATAATCGTGAGTCGCAAGTCGCTAATCGACAATCATCAATCCAAAATCGTCAATCGAAAATTTCCCGCCCCTTCACGGCGCCGTTCGCAACTCCTCGCGGATCACGCGCCGCAGCGTTTCCTCGATGGTAGGCTTCTGCCCGCCCTCGATATAAGCGCGCAGCGCGTTGTTGATTAAGGTTTGATAGTTGCCGCCCCCGGCACGCTCCACGGCGTCCCGGAAATATTCCAGAATGTCGGAGTCCAGGCGGATGGTGATGCGTTCCTTGCCGGGTGGCAGGGACAGTACCGGTCCGCGCTTTCCTTTACGGAAGTCGTAGGTTTTCATTCTTGTGCCTAATACTCCTCAAGTTCACGGGGTTCGGCCGTCGGCGCGGAAATAAGCCGTATGTCCTCGCCGCGATACGTGTAAACAACCACCAGCGCACGGCCCTGTGCGTCCGCGCCGAGTGTTACCCACCGCGCCTCGGTGGGATTGGACTCGTTATCGGCTATTCTGATCGCATACGGATCGTCAAGCACTAAAACCGCGTCCGCAAAACGCACCCCGTGCTTCGCGACGTTTTGCCTCGCCTTGGTGCGGTCCCAGACGATCTGCATCCGTAGAGCATACATGTGTATGTACGGCGAGTCAAGGGCAAGCGGGGCGCGGTCAGGGCAGTCCTGAGCATAGGCCTTTTCCTTGCCCCATACGCCACCGGCAGCCGCACGGCGTCCATCGGGAGGGGGCGCGACGCGTTAACAGCTCCCAGCCGACAGCTAGCCCTAGCCCCGAACCCGGATTCCCCACCCCTTTCCGCGGTACCCGCTCAACATCGCAGCCGCGCAGCGGCGGCACAATGTGGCCCATGGCGAGAGCCATGGGATAAATGCGCGAGAAGAAAATGGAGCCCCGGCAGGGGCCACAGAAATAATCAACCACTGTATGGGATTCTGTCGTCCGCTGACGCGGCCAGCAGCGTTAGAAACTGCGGCTTCCCCACGGCTGCCGCCGTGGGCCACATTCTGCCGGCCCTGACGGGCCTAAGGTGGCGCAGGAATTCCGTGGTTCCAAAGCCCACCGGTAGGAAATTGGAAAGAAATATCACACATCCTACTGCTTTCCGCCTACCGGTTGTAGAATGCTGGACAGGTTTCGAGCAAGGCCGATCTCGAAAAAAGCAGGGGGGCATGGGGGGAATATTGCGCTGCTCGATTCGGATTACGATTCTGTCATTCCTTTACCTCCATGTGGTTCCTTTAGCCTCGCCCCAGCAAAGGCCCGAGCCGCCGCCTGCTTCCACTGGACCCGCGAGGGCGGCAATTGTGCGTATCGTTTTGGACCGGACTTTGAAAATCCCCGTGCAGCCCGTTCGCGGATTGGCGTTTGGCGGCGAGCCTCCCACCCTGGCCGCGTGGGGAGATGACGGCAACGTACGAGTGTGGAACGCCGCTACCGGCGACCCCCTCAAGACCATCGCGCTCGCCGACCACCCCAAGTGGGTTTCCTGTATGGCCTTCAGCCCTGGCGGCAAATGGATTGTTATGGGCGAGGGTTTTACCAGGGCAAAAGTTTACACGGGAAGAATCGAGTTACTGGACGCGGTGGCAGGCCGGGAGGTTCGAGCGCTCGCGACACATCATTGGGAAGTGGAGAGCGTTGCCATCAGCCGGGATGGCCGGTGGTTGGCCTCCAGCAATTGGGACCGCAAGGTGCGCCTGATGGAATTCCCGTCGGGAAATCAAGTGCGCGAATTCGAGAGTGCGTCCAAGCCCCGTTGCGTGGCCATCAGCCCGGACTCGAAGGTCATTGCTTCCGGCGGTTCGGATTTCACCGTGTCGCTCTGGGATCGCGAGAGAGGCAAGGATCTCCGCCGCCTCACCGGGCACAGCGGTAGCATTTTGAGCGTCGCTTTCAGCCCGGATGGCCAGCGACTGGCTTCCGCCAGCGCCGACGGCTCCGCGCGCATTTGGAATGTAGTGGCGGGGCGGTCCCTCTGCACACTCTCGGGCCACGTGGGCGCGGTGATGGCCGCAGTCTTTAGTCCGGACGGAGAATTTGTGGTTTCAGGCGGCGCGGACAAAACCGTACGCTTTTGGGACGCGACCACTGGCCAGAACCTTGAAACCCTGGGCGCCCACTCGAGTGTGTGGGGTGTGGCGTTCAGCTCTGACGGCAATTATCTCGCCGCCGGCTACGCCGACGGGACCATCAATATTTGGAAGAAGCAGGAGTAGAGGCGGGTTTCAGCATTCAGCTTTCAGCAATCAGTTCTCAGTCTTCGGAGCAAGCTTAACGCGGACCTGATTCACCAGGCAGGGGTTCGTTAAGAAATACCTAAAGTCTGGGATTCCGCGGTTGAACCGCCTTGGGGCCCGAACGTGGGCGGCTGGTGCCCTCATCCGTTTGACCCGCAGAGATTCAGATGCTAGGCTGCTTTAGCAGGTTGCTGAAAATGAGGCGGCTGCGGCCAGGTGGGAAATGTCAGAAGCTCAAAACCAGTTTGAATTCACCGGCGCCGTCTTAAGGGATGGGAAAGTTTACAGCTCCCTTTGTCTCGACCTTGACGTCGCTTCCCAAGGCAAGACTGCCCGTGAAGCGAAGAAGATGCTCGCCGAAGCCGTTACCTTGTATTTGGAAACGTGTTTTGAGAATGGTATGCCCTATCTGCGGCCCGTTCCACCAACCGAAGACCCGCGGCATCATGCTGCCGAGAATCTCATCGAGATCTTCCCCTTGCGGGTGAATTTCAAGGTTCACACCCTTGCCTGAACTGCCCGTCATTCGTCCGAAGCGACTGGTTTCTGCTCTGAAGAGGAGAGGCTTCTACGAGGTCCGCCAAACGGGAAGCCATTTGCAGCTTAAGCGGGGGAACCTGTTGGTCACAGTGCCAATGCACTCGGGTGACCTGAACCGTTTCGTCCTCAAATCAATTCTCCGCCAAGCACGGGTGTCCGTTGAAGAGTTGAAAGAATTCCTTTGAACAGCGCGCCGCTCCGGCTGAAAGTCCACCGATCCTTATGGGGACGGGACCATAGCCGCTTATGAGGAGGCGAAAACCCACCATGTTTTCGAGACTGATTCTGGTTACCTTTTTTTCCCTGGTATGTGTAGCCACCGTGTGTGCGCAGACGAATACCACAGTCGTTCGTCCTAAGGAGATCGATGAGGTATTGGTGAATCCGGGCATGGGGATCGAGACTTTCCAGCGCTTCAACGGAAATGCGATCAACCCCGCCCTCGACTGGTCGGAGGAAGGCCCTATCGGAAAGCTGGCGCCGGCAGCGGGAGCGGTGAATTTCCCCACGTCCTCAATTTCCTATTGCCGCTGGTTCTGGGAAACGCTGGAGCCGGAGCAAGGGAAAGTGCGCTGGGAGATTCTGGACGCGGCCTTGCGGGAGGCGCACGCGCACCATCAAGCGCTGGCAATTCGGCTGATGCCCTACGATGAGAAGCACCCGCTGCCGGAATGGTACCAGAAGTCAGGGGCGCGGCGCGCGAACCAACCCGCGGACAAAGACGGGGAAACCTGGCAGCCGGACTTTGCCGACCCGTTGTATCTGAAGGATTGGGGAGCGTTGGTGGCGGAGGCAGGGAGGCGCTACGACGGGCATCTGGATTTGGACAGCGTGGACATTTCCTCCGTGGGGTACTGGGGTGAAGGTTGGAGCCCTTACATGCCGGGGTTCGAGGCGCAGAAAAAGCTGGTGGATATTTGGCTGGATGCGTTCAAACGCACTCCGTTACTCATGAATTTCGACGAAAAAAAGGCCTTGGCGTATGGAACCCAACAAGGCGCGGGCTGGCGGCTGGATTGCTGGGGTGACATGCGAACCTCTTCCGACGATCCTTTCTTCCAGGCGGAGATGCTGGATATTTACCCGCAACAGATCGTTCGCGCCGGAATACAGAACGTCTGGCAGCGCAGTCCGGTTTCGCTGGAAGCCTGTTGGGTGCCGGGCTACTGGAAGCAACAGGGGTGGGATGTGAATTACATCATCGCGCAGGCGCTGCGATGGCATGTGTCGTCAGTGAACATCAAGTCGACGGCGATTCCGGCGGAGTGGAAAGAAACCTTCGACGAATTTCAGAAAAAAATGGGCTACCGATTCATCTTGCGGCGGCTGGAGTATCCCCAAGCCGTTCAGGCCGGGAGGATGGAACCTGTTCATATGTGGTGGCTCAACGCGGGAGTGGCTCCGGTTTACCGTAAGTACGAACTGGCCTTGGAGCTGCGTGCCACCAGCGGCAGCGCGGAAGTCATGCTGCCGGTGGACGTCCGCAAGTGGCTGCCCGGCGACGCGGTGTTTGACGGCACGATTTATATTCCCGAAGGCTTGAAGCCGGGAAGCTATCGCCTGCGCGTGGCGCTGCTCGACCCGCGAACGGGGCAGCCCGCCGTCAAGCTCGCCATCGAGGGTCTCGGTGCCGACGGCTGGTACGACGTTGCGCCGATCGAAGTGCAATGAAATGGTATTGGAAGCCCGAAGGGGTTCCCATTGAGTAACCGTGGGCAAGGGAACGCTTTTTGTGCCCACCGCCCAAGGATCGCATCGCTACCCATTTTACCGACCTTGAAGGGGTCGAATGGTTCGACCCCGCCGGGGCCGAGAGGTTCTTCCAAACACAGTTACCGTAGGTTTCACCTACAGCTACTCACGGTGTTCCCCTTGCGGGGAACCTGGCAACGGTCAAACCTCTTGGCGTCTCGCGGGTCGAACCAGTGGCTTACCTCCGGGACAGTTAAACCTTATCCGCTGCGGCTACGGGGGTCACTCAAGGAAACCGCCGAGCGGCTGCCACTGGGATATCGGGCATGAGAAGAGACCACGGCCAGAATCGCACTGGCCGTGGCTAGGGTGTGCGAAGGTTAATTGATGTAATCTGATTGGATCTTAAGTTTCTTACCGGAGATCACGTTGATCTGCTCTTTATAGTACGATTGCCCCTTGACATTGCGCAATTCGATGGTGTGAGTTCCGGTTCGCAATGAAAACTTTTTCAGTTCTCCCGTACGGCCTGCGAATCCGCCATCAACGAAAATCTGATTACCTTTTTGCTTCGTCAAAATCTGGACTTCGCCCACCTGTGAATATCCCTGTCCGTACCAGGGGCCGTACCCATAATACCCCCCCGGGTAAAACCCCGGACCGAAGCCACCGCCTACATAGCCCCCACCGTAGCCCCCACCAAAATACATTCCGCGTGCAGACGCTGCCGGCACAAAGGTTAGAAACGCCAAAAGGGCAATCGCTGAATACTTCACAAATCGTGTCATGTTTGATGCCCTCCTTCCAACGCCGGCCTTGGAAACCTGCTCGCTCTTGACCAGCATGCTCTATTGGATGCAAGAAATGACAAGTTTGGTGCTTTAGATAAGTTAAATAATATTAAATATCTATAAGCAGGGTAGCGCGGACCTGTTTTTTAGGTCCGCGGCTTTTCCTTGTCCATCGGGGACGTGCCGCGGACCTAAAAAACAGGTCCGCGCTACGCCTGCTGAATACCAAGGACTTACGCGTCGAGTTTCTGCAGCGTGCAGCGAAGAATCTCGCCCTGCCCGCTCAGGGTAAACTACGCGGAGGATCTCGTTCTGAGTATTTTCAAGGCAAGGTGAGATTCTTCGTCGCCGCTGCTCCTTAAGTAATGACGGCGCTTTCGAATTTTTCCGCAAGCTCTTCTGCCCCGCCGAAATCGCGCCTTCCGCCCTCTATTCGTCCCGCGCCCCCGCGGCTTGCGGCGGGAAGTTGCGGGGGCGCGGGACATGGGAATATTCAAGAACACCTTGTAACGGCGGGGCTCAAGCTCCCCCCCTTCCGGACTCGTGGTGAGAAGTCCGGATTAGCAGGTCGGGTCGTCGGGCGGTGCGAACCGCAGGTTAAAACCTGCGGCCACTGCCGCGCCCTACTGCCTACTGTTTTTCCTGCCGGTAGGAATCTGCAAATAACGGTAGTGACGTTGGCGGGCAAATTGCTAGCCTATAAGATGGGCGAGGGCTTCGCAGTGAAATCGCACACCCAGGGGCACGACAGACCAATGGGCTAAGCAGGGGTGGGGCCTCCCTTTGGGGCTTAGAATTGGTGCTCACCGAGAAGGAAATTGGCGCAAGCTCCTCCCGAAGCCGATATGTTGATGAAGAAACATGTGGTTAGCGAATAATGGGGAGAATTCTAATGACCGGCGCAAGAAATCAAGTGGCTGAAAATAAGGAAGTTAGGGTCATCGAGATCGAAAACGGGGAACCCGTCCGGCAAGATGAAAAAAACGTACATTCGAAGCCGGAATGTAATTGAAAACAAAGTAACCTTAATCGGCGTGTCGTCATCTTCCCGATGAGTTTATGAAAACAAATGAGTTACCTGAATATGCCGATGAGTTGTTGAAAACGCACGAGATAGATCGATTTGTGACCCCCGAAATCGCGAAAGATCCCCCAAGCTCACGTTATGCCGATAACCTACAGTAAACAAAAAGCTTGTATTAGGGAGCAATCCGTCCAGTTGACGCTACCTCGATAAGTTGATGAAAAGGTGGGATATAGCCGCGCGGCCGGATTTGAGATGGCAAATGTACTGTCCAAGAAATGGCTGGACGATGCGTCGGCGGCAGCCCCGGATTTAGCCGGCCGGGAGCGCCTCGTAGGGGCTGCCGAGCTGGAGGATAAAGGCCTCCGCTCGTTTGTATCCGCTTTCGACACCCCGGAACCGGGCTACGAGATCCTGCAATTCGTAGTAGCGGTCGGGGGTCTGGGAAGCGTGCGCATAGCAGGCGGCGCGCTTACGGGGCTCCGTCGCACTGATGTCCAAGTAGTGGGTGGGAGCGAATTGCAGCGTGTCCTCTCCATTTGAAACTTCATAATAGTAAAGTGCGAATTTCTTATCCAGGTGCTGCCAGGCATCGAATGCCAGCGCCGAAGTGGCGCGATGGTCCCGGTGGCCGTCGAGGGGCCATTGGGTAAAGAACACGTCGGGGCGTTCCGCCTCCACCAATTCCCGGAAGGCGTCGAAGTGCGCGGCATCGAGCACGGCGTGACCGTTCACTTGCCCGGCATACAGGGGGCGAGCCTTTAGGATTTCGCAAGCTTTGCCGCCCTCGGCCATGCGGATGTTGGCAGGCGCACCGCCCTGTGCAGCCGGCCATTCACCATTGTTCAAGTAGAGGAGAACCACCTCGTGACCAAGGTTGCTGTAGCGAGCGATGGTGCCGCCACAACCGTACTCAGGGTCACCGGGATGCCCGCCCGCGACAATGACCTTGAGTTTGCGATCGGCAGGTGTTTGCGAGTCCTGCGGAGTCTCCAGGGCGTCGCCCGTCACCGGTAGTCCTACGGCCAGAGCGGTTCCTATCTGCCGGGCGCGGGTGAGAATTTCACGCCGTGTGATGGAATCCATTTTCCCTCCTATCCATTGATCGCAATCAATCTTTCAACGCCAGGATGGCGTCGAGCGGGGCGGTGGTCACTTTTCCCTCGACTTGAGTAAACCCTGTCTGGCGCAGCAGGGCGGCATACTCGGCGAGGTTGCGCTCCTTGCCTTCGGCGCAGACCAGCATATTGAGCGATTGCATCAGCGCGGGCACGGGACCGTTCTTGTCGTCGTCGAGGAGTTTCTCGGCGATCAGGAGCCCGCCGCCGGAGGGTAGGCGCTCCCAGACTTTCCTCAGCAGGGTGCGAACCTTTTCCTCTGACCAGTCATGCAGAATGCGGCCGAGGGCGAACAGGTCAGCCTCCGGGAGCGGATCAATAAAGAAGTCGCCGGCGATCAAGGCGACGCGGCTTCCCTGCGGCGAGCGCTCCACATACCCGCCCGCAGTGGAGATTGCGGCAGGCAGGTCAAACACCACGCCTTGAAGTTCGGGGTAACGCGCACAGGCGGTCAGCGCCAGATGGCCCGTGCCGCCGCCCAGGTCCACCAACCGGTGAAACCTGCTCAGATCAAAGGCCGCGATGACGGCGGGCGAACTCAATTGGCCGAAGCCATTCATGCCGCTCAGAAAGTCCTGGCGGGCCTCTTCCGTGCGAAAGAAATGATCGAAGATCGACGCTTCACCCCCAAAGGTCTGCACCCAGCGATTGGTGCCTTCGCGAATCGCCGCCTCCAGGTTTCCCCAAAGCGGGTAGAGCGCGCGGTCGGAATAGAGAATGTAACCCGTGAGCGTGTCCGGGCTGGACCGTGTCAAATAAGTCCTGGCCACCGGCAAGTTGGAATAAACCGCGTCTTGTTTCTCGATCAGGCCCAGGGCAACGCAGGAGTCCAGCAAGCGCTCGACTGCGTCGGCGTTAGCGCCGAACTCCTGAGCCAGCGTTGGGGCATCAGCCCCGCCGTCGCCCAGACGGTCAAAGATCCCCAGGGACACCGCGGTGAACATGGTTTTCGAGCGCCGAAAGGCCTGGATGACATCCAGCACCGGGGCCGGATTGGGAAGCTCGATCATTTCAAACCTCGCTTATGGATTTGTTCTTTGCCACGCTTGGGGCGCAAAGAAACAATCGTACATGCCGTCGGATTGATTTGGGAAGAGAATTGGTGGAAACGGTAGTGGTGTCATTTACTGTGGCACGGCCATCTTGGCCGTGACCATTCACGGGCGGGAGAAGCTGTGAAAAAATCAAAAAATCCTTGACTAGCGGTATGGCTATGATATACTTCCTCTCCGATGGCCGGAGGGAGGTCCAGC
>Ga0182030_10023477_pt1 | contig 11401 bp, 8 predicted proteins | sample 812S3MmetaG_FD_121299 | JGI IMG/M metagenome (GOLD analysis project Ga0182030, IMG submission 121299) | Permafrost microbial communities from Stordalen Mire, Sweden - 812S3M metaG (Illumina Assembly) | ecosystem: Environmental > Terrestrial > Soil > Wetlands > Permafrost | place: Sweden...
CCGGTGACATAGAAATTATTGGCTTGGTCAACGGGGATGGCGGTCCCAACACTCTGCGCGATGGGTGGGGAGAAATAAAGATTAGTCCAAATGTAATCCCCGTTGGAGTTCAAAGCGAAAGTGCCAATCGGATTCGGACTCGTAGGATAAAGCACCGTTAGTTCTCCGGCGATGAAAGTGTTGCCGAATTTATCGAGCGCGAGGGCACGCGCGAGGCTCGCGCCGTCGTGACTTGGATTATAGGCGGTCCACCCAACACCCCCGTTTTTCGAAAACATTTCGGCCTATGCTCCCATTAGCGGAAATTCGCGTTATTCGCGGAGCCATGATTTCTCTTGGCCTCACGGCCCCCGCTTGACAACCCCTGCCTTAACCACTATACTACCTCCGTGGATAAGGTCAGGGACATGGCCGGGAGAAACGGGCGCGGCCGTTGGCGCCCCGTCGCGCTCTGCCCGGTCAAAAACAACACCCCGCCCCGGCTTCTTTTTGTCATCCGCCCCAAGCCCAACGCCCTCCGGGTTGAAATCCAAGCGCGCCGGGAGCATGATCCCATGAATGGGTCTTCGGCCCCAAGCAAATGAAAATAGCCCTGGCACAAATCAACACCACCGTAGGCGACCTCGCCGGCAACGAAGCCAAAATCCTTGACGCGGCCCGCCGCGCCGAGGCCGCGCAGACGGACCTCGTCCTCTTCCCGGAACTGACCATCACCGGCTACCCCCCGCGGGACCTGTTGCTCAAGAAGGACTTTGTGTCTGGCAATCTGGCCGTTCTCCAACGCCTGGCCGCCGCCAGCGGACAGACGGCCTTGGTGGTCGGCTTTGTGGGAGAAAACAAAGCGCAGCCCGGACGCAACGCCACCAATGAAGCCGCCGTTCTTCAGCACGGCAAAATCATCGCCACCCGCCAGAAAACCCTGCTGCCGACCTACGATGTGTTTGACGAGGACCGTTATTTTGAGCCGGGCCGCGAGAACGCCCCATTGGCCATCGCCGGAACCGCCTGCGGCCTGAGCATCTGCGAGGATATTTGGAACGATGAGGACTTCTGGCCGCACCGGCGTTACCGGGCCAATCCGGTGGCGGGGCTGCTTTCCGCCGGGGCCGAGCTCATTCTGAACATTTCCGCCTCTCCCTGGCATGTCGGCAAGGAAAAACTGCGCTACGACATGATGGCCAGTCTGGCCCGCAAGTCGCGCCGCCCCGTCGTCTTCTGCAACCTCGTGGGCGGCAACGACGAACTCATCTTTGACGGCGCCAGCCTCGCCTTCAACGCCGCCGGCGAATTGATCGCCCAGGCCGCCGCCTTTCAGGAGGACTTCGTCGTGGTGGACACCGAAAAAAGCCCCGCCCTCGCCCCGAAAACGGCGGCGGATGAGAAAAGCCTGTATCACGCTCTGGTTCTGGGACTTCGCGACTACATGGCCAAATGCGGCTTCAAGACCGCCGTCCTCGGCTTGAGCGGCGGAATTGACTCCGCCCTGGTCGCCTGCCTCGCCGCCGCCGCGCTTGGCCCCAAGAATGTGCGCGGAGTTTCCCTCCCTTCTCCGTATTCATCCCAAGGCAGCCTGGACGACGCCCGCCTGTTGGCCGAACACCTCGGCATTTCCTATGAAGTCATCCCCATCACCGAGCCCTTTGCCAAGGTTTGTCAAGGATTGCAAAGCCAATTCAAGGACCTGGCCGCCGACACGACCGAGGAAAACATCCAAGCCCGCCTCCGCGGCCTCCTCCTGATGGCGCTGTCAAACAAATTTGGCTCCATCGTCCTGACCACCGGCAACAAGAGCGAACTGGCCGTCGGCTACTGCACCCTTTACGGCGACATGTGCGGCGGGCTGGCCGTGATCAGCGACGTCCCCAAAACCATGGTCTATCGCCTGGCCAAATGGATCAACCGCGAGCGCGAGATCATCCCCGTGTCCTCCCTCGCCAAAGCCCCCTCCGCCGAGCTGCGCCCCAACCAAACCGACCAGGACTCGCTGCCGCCTTACGAGGTGCTCGACGGCATACTGGAGCAGTCCGTCGTGCAGGGAAAATCATTGCGCGAAATCGTCGCCCTCGGCTTCGCCGAAGCCGATGTCCGGCGGGTGGTGCGCTTGATCGAGTTCAACGAATACAAACGCTGGCAGGCCGCCCCTGGATTGAAAGTGACGACGAAAGCTTTTGGCGTGGGCCGGCGCATGCCCATCGCCCAACGTTACCGCGAGGCGTGAACCATTACATCCGGCTTTTCCACAAGAAGGTCGGGACAGAGACATGGATGGTTTTCCGTTGTGCGTGGCTGTCGGGCGTGTAGAGGGCATAGTCAAACGGCTTCTGGGAGTAGACGTCGCCGAGGAGTCGGCGCAAACGGTGCTGCGCGACCAGGGCCGACTTGAGGCGCCGCGCCCAGGCCGGGGCGGCATCGAACATGGCCTGCTTTTCGCGGTGCGCGTTCGGGCTGAGGTTCATGTTGTTGCCCGTGTCGGCGAAAGTGGAAGTAAACCGCCGCATGACCGCCATGGGGATTCCCGCCTCCAGCAGCCGAAGAACCCATTCGGCATCTCCAAGATCGCGCCACTTCGAATCGAAAAAAAACCCGTGTTTCTCGATGAGACTTCGCCGGAAGAAAGTGGCGCAAGTGAAGGTGGGAAGGTGGGAAACCATGACATGGAGTCTGGAGGGCAGCAAAGCCTTGCGGTAACAAATGAATTCACCCGCCGCATTCACCACCACACAGTCGCCGAAAACCGCTTCCACTCGCGGGTGGTTGTCAAAATAGGCGGATACGGCGGCCAAGGTTCCGGGAAGGTACTGCTCGTCACAGTTCAAGTAAGCCAGCAGTTCCCCGGATGACCGTTTGAGCCCGCGATTTACCGCGTCATACATCCCGGCGTCCTTCTCAATAAAGGCCCGAACTCGGCGGTCGGCCGGAAGCCAGTTTTGGGTTCCGTCATCCGAACAGGAGTCTTGGACAATGTGTTCCAACTCAATTTGTTGATCCGCAACTGACGCGATGCAGAGTTTGAGAAAGTCGGAACTCCTGAAGCTGGGGGTGATGATCGAAAATCGCATCGGGGAAGCGGGAACAATATATTGAATCAGAGGGGATGATTGATAAGCGAGGAGCAGTTCGCTTCGAGTGGGATGAGCGTCATTTTTCCGCCAGTAATACACCCGGCGAACCCGATCAGCGCAAGGTCAAAACCGTGAAAGTGGCGTTGCACTGAAAACCTGGGCGCGGTGCAAATCCTGCACATTTTTGAGGAATGCCTTTGGTTCCCGTCGCCTTGGGTGTGCCTCCGTTAGATTCAAGTCGCTTGGCTGTAATAACTTGTGCGAGATGGCGGTTGTTCTGGCACGAGACTTGCGATAATGGGTGACGGAACTGAATTGGCGCCCAATGTTGGCGCGGGGATGACTTTAACCAACTAAGACAGGTCAACCATGAAAAAGATGATGCAGAACTTGCTCGCGTTGCAGAAACTCCAACTGGAAACTGAGCCGCTAACCATTGAACATGAATCCGAGATTCTCAAACTGCGCCAGGAAGTGCCGGCACCCGTCCTGGCCCACATGGACCGGCTGATCGCGCGCGGCAAGAAGGCGGTGTCCGCCGCCCGCCACGGGGTCTGTAGTGAGTGCCATTTGCGCATCACTTCCGGCACTTTGGCGAGTCTGGCGTATGCCAATGACATTCATTTATGTGACAACTGCGGGCGGTATCTTTATCTGGCCGAGGATGAACCGGTCGCCGCGCCGGTGAAGGAGTCCTCCCGAAAACCCCGCCGATCCATGGTTGCTCACGCGGTCTAAGCTTGCAGTTAACCCACCCGCTTCCATGACACTGGCTGAATTCACCAGCGCCGGAATGATCGTCCCGCAATTGAGCGGGGGTGATCCGGCCTCCGTGATTCAAGAACTCTGCCAGGCGTTGCAGCGGGAGAAGCGGGTGACGGACCTGCTGCCTTTTTACCAGGCCGCCCTCAACCGGGAATTCCTGGTCAGCACTGACATGGAGGCGGGCATGGCCTTTCCCCACGCGCGTCTGCCGGGCTTGAAAAGCCTCGCCTTCGCGCTGGGCCGGAGCGGGCTTCCGCTCAACTGGGGGGCGAAGGCCGGACAACCGGTTCGGCTGGTTTTCCTCCTGGCGGTGCCGGCGACGGAGTCCACCCGGTACCTTTTGCTCATTTCGGGTCTGGCCCGATTGGCCAGACAAAGCGGCCAAGTGGCCAAGCTACTGGCGGCGCCCGACGCGACCCGGATGTTCGAAGTGTTGCAAGAAGTCCAATTGCGTTCCACCCCGCCGTCCGAGCCGGGGCGGCGGGAAGAGGCGCACTTGAGCCACCCTCCCGCGCTGGTCGTGCCGTCCGATTATTGACATTCCTATGGCTTTCTCTTTTCGTCCGCGACTCCTTGATACGCTGAAAAATTATTCCGCCCCGGAATTCAAGGCCGACTTGATTGCCGGCGTGACTGTCGGCGTTGTGGCCCTGCCGCTGGCCATGGCGTTTGCCATCGCTTCCGGGGTTCCGCCGCAGGCGGGGATATTTACGGCGGTCATCGCCGGCTTTATCGTTTCGGCGCTGGGTGGGACGCGGGTCTCCATTGGCGGGCCGACGGGGGCTTTTATCGCCATACTCTATGCCATTAATTTGAAATACGGGGCGGAGAATCTGGCCATTTGCACCATCATGGCCGGGGTCATTCTCTTCGCGATGGGAGCCGCGCGGTTGGGGACGATGATCAAGTTCATTCCTTACCCGGTGACCATGGGATTCACCTCGGGCATCGCGGTGCTGATCTTCAGCACCCAAATCAACGATTTCTTCGGATTGAAAGTGGAGAAAGTTCCTTCGGATTTTTTGCCCAAAATGAAGATGCTGGCGGAGAACTTTCACATCAACGCGGCCAATGGCCCGACCCTCGCGTTGGCGGCGATATCCCTGGCCATCATAGTTTTCTGGCCCAAATCATGGCAGCGCCGAGTCCCAGGCTCGATGGTCGCGCTGGTGGTTGGAACGGTGGCGGCGGCCTGTTTCGCGCTTCCGGTGGAAACCATCGGCAGCAAATTTGGCGGAATTCCGCAGGGCCTGCCCAAGCCGACCATCCCGGCGTCACTCTGGACGAACCCGTCGCTGGCCTGGGAAACGATCCAGCACCTCATGCATCCCGCCACAACGATCGCGCTGCTGGCGGCGATTGAGTCTTTGCTTTGCGCCGTGGTGGCCGACGGCATGACGGACGACCGGCACGATTCCAACCAGGAATTGATGGCACAGGGCTTGGCCAACATCGTGAGCCCGCTCTTTGGCGGCATCGCCGCGACCGGGGCGATTGCCCGCACCGCGACCAATGTCAAGAACGGGGGACGGTCGCCCGTCTCGGGCATGATCCATGCGCTGACGCTGCTCACGATTATCCTTGTGGCCGCGCCATTGGCCAAATTCATTCCGCTGGCCACATTGAGCGCGGTGCTGGTCAACGTGGCGTTGCACATGGGTGAATGGCACAACATGGGCCGTCTTCGATTCTGGCCGCGCTCCGACACTCTGGTGTTTTTGACCGCGTTCAGCCTGACGGTGATTATAGATTTGACCGTGGCGGTGGAGATCGGGATGGTGCTGGCGGCCATCCTCTTCATCAAGCGAGTCTCCGAAACCAGCCAGATTATGGCCGTGGATGAAGCCAGCGAAACTGAAGGCCCGCAGCATTCCTTGGTGGGCAAGCAAATTCCCGAAGGGGTGATGGTCTATCGCATGTTTGGGGCGTTTCTGTTCGGCGCGGTGGACAAACTGGAGAGCGTTTTACGGCGGGACAAGGAAGAGCCGGAGGTCTTGATCCTGCGCATGAGAAAAGTCGTGGCGATGGATGCCACGGGGCTGAACGCCTTGGAGGATCTTTATGAACGACTCCGGAAAAAGGGCAAGCACCTGGTCCTTAGCGCCGCCCATACCCAACCCCTGTTTGTGATGGAAAAAGCCGGCTTCCTGGACCGCATCGGTCGCGAAAACGTCTGTGCCGACGTGGATGCCGCCCTGGCCCGCGCCCGCGAAATACTGGGGCTTCCCAGCGCGCCGCCGACCGATCCATTGCGGGCGCAACGCCAGCAATTAGAGTCCGTCCGCGATGAACTCGCAGTCGCCCTCGATCACGCGCGGCAGTCCCTTCAGCCATTGGACAAGAACAACGGCAAACCCCACGCGGATTCTTTCGCGCGCAATGGAAAGCCTGCGGGAGAGGTTGAGAAATAAGACTGCGGTGGCTCGGCCGGTGAGATTCTGTCTGGACAGACGATGCACAAACGGGGAGCATTTTGCCGCCTAATGCGGTGATTGGGCAGTTTGTGTGCAAAAACTCGGCAAAAATCAGGGCGGCTATCACGGAGAGACCATCGACATTCGCGCCACTTTGGGCAGGGTGGAAGTGGGAGCGCGGCGTGGCGGATGGGGCGCGGAAGTGTACCATGCAGAGGCCGATTTCCGCTGGTTGGGATTGCATCGCGCCGTTTTAGGGGGCGGGCCACGTCGGCGGGTCTATATTTCGGCGGGAATTCATGGCGATGAACCGGCGGGGCCGCTCGCGGTCTTGCGGCTGATTGAAGAAAATCAATGGCCAGCGGGTATTGAACTCTTTCTGGTGCCTTGCCTGAATCCGGTGGGATTTACTTTGAACCGCCGCGAGAACGCCGCAGGGTTGGACCTCAATCGCGATTACCGCAATTCCCAAGCGGCCGAGTCCCGCGCCCACATCGCCTGGTTGGAACGACAGCCGGAATTTGATTTGCAGCTTTGTCTGCACGAGGATTGGGAATCGCAGGGGTTCTATCTTTATGAGCAGAACCCGGAGTCCAAGCCCTCGCTGGCCGAAAAGTTAATTGAGGCGGTGCAAAAGGTTTGTCCGATTGATCTATCCGGGAACATCGAGGGGCGGGAGGCGCACGGCGGGATCGTGCGCCCCAATGTTTCGATCATGGACCGGCCGGACTGGCCGGAGGCGTTCTATATCATCACGCACAAATCGCGCCTGGGTTACACTTTGGAAGCCCCGTCGGATTTCCCGTTGGCCACGCGGGTTGACGCGCTGGTGGCCGCCGTGCGGGCGGCGCTGGAGTTGGTATAATTACACTAATCCTGCTTCCCCTCGCCCTGATTTTGCGCCATAATGTCCCGTCTCAACATTCATGGACGATAATATCCTTAAAGTTCTGGGTCGGCAGGATTATGTGCCCTCCAACGTGCCGGAACTCCTCCGGCACCTCAATCTGCGCCCAAATGAGCAGCAAGCTTTCCAAGACGCCTTGCTTGCATTGGAGAAAAGCGGGCGCGTCGTCCGCACCAAAGGCAACCGCTATATTTTGGCGCAACAGGCGGATCTGGTTCCGGGAATCATCCGCATCACGCGGCAAGGCCGCGGTTTTCTTCAGCCCGATGATCCGAACGTGCCCGAAATAGCCGTCCCCGAAAGCGGAACTTCGACCGCGCTGCACGGCGACCATGTTCTGGTGCGGCGCGACGCCCGGCCGGGCGGACGCCGCCCTGCCGGTGAACCGGCCTCCGGCACCGTGGTGCGCGTTCTGGATCGCAAACGTTCCCGCATTGTCGGCACCCTTCAGCAGAGCAAGCAATTCCTCTTTGTCATCCCGGATGATCCCCGCATTCCGCACGATATTTATGTCACGCCGCCGCGCGACACCGGACGACCCGCGCGCGTGGGGGACAAGGTGGTGGTTGAACTGGCCCATTGGGAGTCACGACATACAAATCCCGAGGGCGAAATCGTGGAGGTGCTTGGCGCCGCTGACGAAGAGGGCGTGGACATGCTTTCGGTTCTGCGGCAATACGCTTTGCCCCTGAGTTTCCCCAAGAATGTTTTGCGCGAGGCGGAGTTGGTCGCCAAAGGCCGGCTGCCGGGCGACCTGGCTCCTTCTGACTTGGAAGGCCGGGTGGATTGCCGCGCCCATTCGGTCATCACGATTGATCCGGATGACGCCAAAGATTTCGACGACGCCATCTGTTTGCAACCTCAGGGGGAACACTGGAAAGTCTGGGTGCATATCGCGGATGTTTCCCATTACGTCAAGCCCGGCGGCGCGCTGGACGAAGAAGCCCGCACCCGGGGCAACTCCACTTACCTGGTGGACCGGGTCATTCCCATGTTGCCCGAGGCGTTGAGCAATGAGCTTTGCTCCCTCAAGCCTGGCACCGACCGCTTGACCAAGTGCGTGGAATTCGTCGTGGCTGAAGACGGGCGTGTCTTGAATGCAAAATTCTATCCCGCCGTCATCCGCTCCGCGCGGCGTTTCACCTACAAGGAAGCTTTGGCGGTCATCCAACTTCCCGCCCCAACCGACGCCATCGAACGAATGCTGCAGCAAGCGCATGCCCTGGCCCAATCCATCCGGCGCGCGAGGTTCAAAGCCGGTTCGCTGGACATGGATTTTCCCGAGGCGAAAATCAGGCTAGATGAGCATGGCCGAATTTTACGAATCGAGCGCATCGAGAACGATGTCTCGCACCAGTTGATCGAGGAATACATGCTCCTGGCAAACGAGGCCGTGGCAGCGCGGCTGATGGCCTTGCGCCGTCCTGGCATCTATCGTGTGCATGAATCGCCCAGCGAAATTCGTTTGCAGGAATACCGGGAGGACGTTTTGAGCCACCAAATTCCCTGCGGCAACCTTTCGCAGCGCGGCGAGGTGCAAAAACTGTTGCGCCGTTTGAACACACTGCCGGTCGGGCCGGCATTGAAGATCGGCTTTCTCAAGTCCCTGATGCGGGCCCGTTACGCCGTGGAACCCTTGGGGCACTACGGCCTGAGCAAGGCCAAATACACCCACTTCACGTCCCCCATCCGCCGCTATGCCGACTTGCTGGTTCACCGCGCCCTATTCGACCGGGTCGGCCCGACCTTGAGTTCGCTCAAGGAAATCGCCGCGCATATTTCCGAGACGGAGCGCAACTCCTCCGACGCCGAGCGCGACAGCAAGGATGTCAAACTATTTGCCTTTCTCAAGGCCCAGCTCAAGTCCGGTCAGAGGGAAAAATATCCCGCGCTGGTCATTGACGCCCGCAACTTCGGCTTCTTCGTGGATGTGCCGGGATTGGGCCTGAGCGGACTGGTGCATCTTTCGTCACTGCAGGACGACTTCTATATTTTTGACCAAGAGCGCGGCCATCTGATTGGCCGGCGCACCCGTCGCATCATCAAGCTGGGCGACAAGGTTGCCGTGCAAGTTTTCAAAGTGGACTCCTTCAAGAAGCAAGTGGACTTCCAACTGGTTCCGGGCGAGGCCGCCGTCTCGCCGCGTCCCCAAGCCGCGGCGCGTCCGCAACCTGCTCCACGCTCGCAGATTCCTTCGCGGCCGCCGTCGTCCGCGCCATTGCCATCTTCGACGCGCCCCCCGGTGCCGGTGGCGCGCCGTCAACCGTTCCCGGTGGCCAATGACTCGCGGCGTCGCCCCGGTGAATCCGCGGCGCGCCGACATCCCGGCGGCAATTTCAAGCCGAACCGCCGTCGCCGCTAGAACTGGCGCGAAGCGGTTTCAAATTGCGCCGTGAGCTTTGCGCCATTCAACAAGACACCGGGGACCTGTTTCTGCGCCGCTTCCTGACCCGCGCACAACCTGACTTGGACCGATGGAAAGACAAATGATGAAGACGCAAACCCACGGCCCCCAGGCGCTTCGCCAACCACGCGGCCGTTCCCAAGACTTGCGGCGATTTGCGCCTTTGGCTAAAGCGGTGAAAACCACGTTTTCCTGAGCCTTGCCGATGAAACGAAGCCTCTTTTTTGCCGTCCTTGGCCTGGCTGGCTTTTCCCTCTGCTACTTCCTTTTCTACGAGATTGCCGACGGTGTGCTCGGCGGCTTTACCACTCTGCCCGCGCTGAAAGGGGAAGCGTCCGACCTGGCCCTGACCATGAGCCTTTTCCTCACGCTGATCGTTGGCATGGCTCTGCATCGGTTTCTCCGGAATAAGCGCTAATTGAAGGCGCAGTCGAAATGGCAGCGGGCATTCCAGGATTGCCGCTCCCTTTCCTTGATTCTCCAACTCAGCGCGTTCAATTACCACTGCAGGTTATTTGATTGTCGTCGCGTTTACGTCAACCGGCTATGCCGGCTGGGCGCTGACAAACTCCCGGTGCAGCCGCGCGTAGAATCCGCCCTGCCGCAACAAACTCGCGTGCGTCCCCCGTTCCACGATCCTTCCCTGATCAAGCACAAGTACCAGGTCCGCCTGGCGGATCGTGCTCAAGCGGTGTGCGACAATGAAGGCCGTCCTCCCCTTCAGCAACACCTCCAGGGCGCGTTGCAACCGCGCCTCGGTCATGCTGTCAATCGCGCTGGTCGCCTCGTCCAACACCACGATCCGCGGATTGGCCAGGAGCGCCCGGGCAAAGCAAACCAACTGCCTCTGCCCAAACGACAACGAGGCCCCCCGCTCCGACACCTCCGTTTGCAACTTCCGGGGCAGGGCATCCAGCAAATCCAGGCAATCCAGCGAGGCCAGGACCGCCCGCACATCCTGTTCCGTCGCCTGCGGCCGGGCGAAGCGGATGTTGTCCAGCACCGACCCGGAGAAGAGATAGTTGTTCTGCTGCACACTCCCCATCTGTGACCGCAACGAATGGCCTGTCACTGAGTTCAAGTCCACGCCATCCACCAGCAACCGTCCGCTCGCCGGCAGATAGAGTTTCTGGAGCAAACCCACCAGCGTCGTCTTGCCACTCCCCGTCTGCCCCACCAGCGCCACCGATTGTCCCGGCTCGACGACAAAGGAAATGTCGCGCAAGACCGGCCGCCCCGGCTTGTAGGCAAAACCCACTTCTTGGAACTCCACCCGCCCCCGGATCACGGGCAGCGGCCTGGCGTCCGCCGCGTCGCTCCATTCTGGTTTTTGGTCCAGCAAGCGGAACAGCCGCTCCGCTCCCGCCATCGCCATCATCGCCTGGTTCAACTGGTTGCCGATCACCTGCACCGGATCAAAGAACAAATTGGCCAGAAAGAAGAACATCACCAAATCCCCCACTTCCATGTGCCGCCAATCATGCCAGCGCAACGCCCCGAAAGCCCCCAGCAGCGCCATGGCTCCCAGAAATAGTTGACTCTTCAGTTGCAGCAGCGGCACAAATACCGCCGACGCCCGCGCCACCCCCACGTTGTTCTCCCCGTGCGTGTCAATCAACTGTTGGAAGAACCCCATATTGACCTCATGCCGCACAAACGCCTGCGTCACCCGGATGCCGCTGACCGATTCCGCCAGGGTCGAAGTCACCCGGCTCCACGACTCCTGCACCTTGCGGAGGCGCCGGCTCATCTCGCGCCGGTATTGTTCGTTGACCAGCCAGATCAGCGGCGCCAGCACCACCATCAGCGAAAACAGCTTCCAATCATACCACGCCATCAACGCCGCCGA
>Ga0182030_10023479_pt1 | contig 11401 bp, 6 predicted proteins | sample 812S3MmetaG_FD_121299 | JGI IMG/M metagenome (GOLD analysis project Ga0182030, IMG submission 121299) | Permafrost microbial communities from Stordalen Mire, Sweden - 812S3M metaG (Illumina Assembly) | ecosystem: Environmental > Terrestrial > Soil > Wetlands > Permafrost | place: Sweden...
TCCGCCGGCCACCCGGGCAATGAATTCCGGGAAATTACGCTCCACGCGGTCACGGATCAGCTTCTGCCCTGTTTTGGAGGCCCAAAACTCCTCCTCCAGCTTTGAGAGCGCAATGCCCGCCTCCTCCGGCGACAGGTTCTCACGCTTGGCCAGCAACCACACCAATTCCTTGTCGCCGGGAAGGCAGACAGGGAAGGGCACGAATTTCAAGATCACTTCCTGCTCTTCGCCGGCGGCCGCGCCAACCGGGCCGACTTTGATTTGGCTGGCGAACTGGCCCCCATCGGGCAATGCCACTTCCACCATCAGACTCTGCTCCTTTTTGTTGGGCTTGAGGGTGATGTCGCCGTCGCCGAAGGAGGCGGCCAGTTGGAGCTTCACGTCCGCCACGGTTTTCGGCTCCAAGTTGGGCAGTTCGATGCCACCGCAAAATTTCTCAAAAGTCAGGGCGCGGGCCTTGGACTTGAGTTCAAGCTCGATGGCCTGGTAGATCTTGCCGGCCAATTGCGCGTCGTCAGTGGCCTTGGGAAGGACCCGTTTCAGCAAATCCAGCAATTGCGCCTCGTTCGATTTCTTTGCTTCTTTTTTCATAATCAAAAATGGGCTGGAGAAGTGCCGGATTTTTGGGCAGAGTGCAACGCCGCATATTATAAAGAGTTGAAAAAGTCCATTGCCTGCGAAGTTAACCCCATCTTTCGACGTGATAGGAGCGGCCAGTTGCTCGGCAGCATGGTCGGCGACACGAACGATTCATCAAGCCCCGCCCATCGGCAAACTTCCTGGTGCGTCTTTTTTCCGTAAAGGGCCGGGCGAAAATTGGGATAGAGCGCGCCGGTCTTGAGGGCCTGGAGGACGGCTTCCTTTTCGGCGGGAATGCCCGCGTTAGAGAGACAGCGGTTTGCCTGCGCGGAAAGGCCGTTTGAAGAGGGCTTGAGTTTCATGGCACGATTCGGTGTGTGCGGTTCGACAGGACGGCAGCAGGAGGCTGAGATGAGGTGAAGTGCGGAATTTGGCAGAGAATCGCTTCTTCCGGTTGCGCTGCCGGCGCTCGCAGCGACGTTCATATGCCGGGTTGCAAATTGGCGAGGGGTTTTTCCTCTTGTTTAGGCCGTGCGACCTCTCCCGGCTTGTAATCGGTCGGCACAATGGCGGTCGGGGCGACCTCTGCTGCCGGCTCACAGTGGACAGCCTGGTCGTCAAAGAAAATGTGCGGGTTAAATGCCTTGACAACTTTTTGCTTCGACACGCCCCCCATGAAAAACATTTCGTCCACCTCCACGCGCCATGAGCGGAGTGTTCGGATGACGCGTTCATGCGCGGGGCTGTTGCGGGCGGTGATCAACGCAGTCCGAATTCCGATTTCGCCCTTATCTTTTGAGGATTGAAGAAAGGACAAAGCCCTTAACAGCTTGGCGAATGGACCTTCCGGCAAAGGTTTGCGGGCATTTGTTTCCTCATAGAGCAGGAAAGCGGCCAAGCCCTTTTCCTTATAGACTCGCTCCGACTCGTCGGAAAACACGACGGCGTCCGCATCAAATGCGATGCGAATTTCATTCAGGGGTTCAGTATACGAGGGTGGACTCGCGTATAAAAGGCCCGCCGCAATTTTAGAGTTCAGTGCTGTCCGCACATCCTGGCTGTGCCTTGAAAGAAACAGCGTCACGGAATAGGCCTCCAGATACCGGGAGACAGGCGTGCCCTTGCAGAAGGCTGCGCGCGTGATGTCGAGTTTCTGGTGTTTAATCGAGTTCATGATTCGGAGCGCCACGCTTGGACCGGCCCGGGAGATGATGACGACCTCGGCCTTGCGTCTTTCCTTGATGGTGGAGTTCAACTTGAGAATTGCCTGCACCAGCGGGAAACCTGGGCCTGGCTTCAAGACCTCCTCTTCATGCTCGATTTGGTATTTCTCATAGGCTTCCGCCCCTTCTTTTTCAAAGATGGCGTTTTCCATCTCGAGGTCGAAAAGCGCACGCGATGAAACCGCGATTACGAGGTAATGTGAAAGATCTTCTGCCATAACTTTGAAATCATGCCGCCTATTGAATCGAGAATGCGCCACACCGGCGAAATCATCGTCCATCTCGCCATGATCCGATTGATCCTGGCACGCCAGACCAAAGTTTGACGAGCTTTCAAACTGGCGCTTACAGTCTATTCTTCCCTGCCGCTTTGGCTTTGGCCCAACGCGCCTTCGCGGCGACTGCCATTCTCGCCCTGGCGACGGCGCTCATCTTCCGACGCCTTTTTGGCTCGGCCTCCGCTCTTTTGGCCCTCACTTTAGCCCACCGGGCAGCAACAGCAACGCGAGCGGCTTGAGAACGGGACTTTTTTCTTCGGCCCCGGCGTTTCAGGGGAGCGGTTGGAGAGGGGGACTCGCCGCCCGCGATGAGGTCGATCTCGCCTTGAAGCGTCTCGATCTGTTCCCTTATCGCAACCAGTTTTCGCAGTTGTTCCACAGTCAAGTCTTGCAGCGGTGTCATAGTGTCGCGCAGGGTGCTCTGCCCCCGAGAGGCTGTCAAGACAGGATGCCCCCCGGGTTGGGCATCGCGCCGGATCAGACCCGTGCCAAAGAGCAGGTCAGCACCGGCTGCCAGAGGATCCCCGATCAATCTTCGTATCCACCCGGCTGCCGTGCCGCAACAACGTCCCACGCATGATGGCGACGACAGCGCAACGAGCTGCTGGCCAGGTGGTTTCCACGCATTGATCCCATGAAAAGCAGGCTGGATGATCAGCCCCAGTTCATTCAACCCTCACATGGCTGACCAGATACCAACCGTCCTTTGCCGGCGCGTCTATCGCCAAACTCAGCGTTCGCCCAGGGCTGGCTGGGTCAATCAATGCGACGGCCAGGGTGTAATCGCCTCGCTCCAGGCTTGCCGGTATCTGTACCACCACCGCGACATCGCGTTCGCCGGGCAGCCACTCGCGCGGGTCAGTATTGGCTTTACCGGTGACGACCGTTTGGCCGGCGGCATCGCGCAGGGAAAGACGCAACTCGAAGGGATGATAGAGTCTGCCCACGCCCACGTTGGCCCATTTCATGGTCACGTCCAAGGCCGCGGCGCGCCGCACGGACTTTTCGTGCGCCACTTCCCGCAGCACGAAACGATAACCGGCCAGACGGGCGAGCTTTTCCAGTTGCGGCATGGCCTCGGGCGACACCCGGCCAACGTTGTCATTGATCATGCTCACATGGTTGTTGAGCATGAAGTTGACCGCCGCGTCAAACGACCAGCCTTGTGACTTCAGGTAATCGTAGTCGCCATACCATTCAAAGACCACCGGCGCTTTTTTCCATGTGTCCGCCATGCCTTGAACACCCGCGTAGCGCGGCGAGCCAATCCAGTTCTGCTCGTGCCAGGGCGAACCGACGCCATCGCGCCGGATGCCAGCCCCGTGCGCCAGCGCATAGGTCATCACCTCCACATCGTCGGACATGAAAACCAGCGGAGTCTTTGGGAAGGCCTGTAGATACATGTTTACGATCTGCTTGCGCACGGCGACGGGCGCGGGATGGGTCGAGTGCCACTCGCCCCAGATGCCGTAGGAACCGATGTCGAGGAATTCCACGCCCGGTATGCCGTCATAACGTTTCCCCATCGCGGCAATGAAGGCGCCGTGTTTGGCAAGGTAGATCGGGTCGGCGTAATCCGGTTCGATGCGCGGGATGGCGTTGCCGCCGCTGGTCGGATCGCTGCCGCCGGCATTGTATTCAAACCCCTTGCAACCGGCGTCAAAAAGCCATTTGGGCGAAGAGTAGTAGCCGCCGCTATGCGCGTTGGCGGTCATGACGCGCATCGCCACGGCGGCGCCCCGCGGTTTCCAGGCCGAGATGACGTCGTCAATGAACTTCCAGTTGTATTGGCCCTCCTGCGGCTCGACGTCCGTCCAGTCGAACCGGATGTAGGCGACCGAGCAGGGGAAACGCGTCACCCGGTTTGGACTGCGTTGCTGGCTCATCCACCCCTGGCCGGGATTGGCGAACAGCGTGTCCACCTCACGAAAGCGAACCCGTTGCAGGTCGTCCTCGGCGGCGCGCGTCAAGAGCGCAAAAAACGTCAGGCCGACGAGGCATATTGGCCGGAGAATTCTCATGAGTCCGGTGCTCAATTACACTCATCCGTGCTGTGCATCAAGGAACAGTTTTATGAAGCGAGCATCGGTCGACCGAGGAGCGGGGTCCAGGCTCTTGTTGTGCTGGATTGGAGTCTCAGAATCAGAACTCGAAAGTCGGGGTCCAATGCTCTACGATTCGGCCATGAAACCTTCCGCCCCTTTGTTGGTCCTGGGCCTCTTGCACCAGACTCTTTGCGGCCAAATCCCCCCAGCCGTCATTCCCGCCAGCGTCGGCGTCAACATCCATTTCGTCACCGGACATGCGCACGATCTGGACCTGATCACGAACGCCGGGTTCCGGTTTGTGCGCATGGATTTCAGTTGGGAGGCAACGGAGAGAAAAGCGGGCGTCTATGATTGGACAGAGTATGATGAATTGACGGCCCACCTGGAGCAACGCGGATTGCGGGCGCTTTACATCCTGGATTATGTGAACGGCTTATATGAGCCGATGGTGGATGCCCGGCGCACGGGCGGAGAACCAGCGCCGGAACGGCATGTGGCCTCTCCCCGCCATCCCGAGAGCGTGGCCGCCTTCGCGCGCTGGGCCGCGGCGGCGGCGGTTTATTACCGGGGCCACCATGTCGTGTGGGAAATTTACAACGAACCGAACGGCGATTTCTGGCGGCCCAAACCGGAAGCCGCCGAGTACACCACGCTGGCGCTGGCGACCGCCCGGGCCATCCGGGAAGCGGAACCTTCCGCCACCATCATCGCTCCCGCCATGTCGGGTTTCGACTGGAAATACATGGAGAGTTTCTTGCAATCGGGCGTGCTGGAATTTCTGGATGGCGTCAGTGTTCATCCCTATCGTGATCCCAATCATCCCCCGGAAACCGCCGCCACGGATTACAAAAGGCTGCGCGAGTTGATTGACCGTTGCGCGCCGGAATCCAAGCGCGGAAAAATCGCCATCCTCAGCGGCGAGTGGGGTTACGCGTCGAATATCAAGGGCGTCTCGCTGGAAACCCAGGCCGCTTTTGCCGTTCGCCAGCAACTTTGCAATTTGCTCAATGGCGTCCCGCTCTCGATCTGGTACGACTGGAAGAATGACGGACATGATCCCGCCGACAACGAGCAAAACTTCGGGACCGTCAAGGAGGATTTGGAACCCAAACCCGCCTACACCGCGCTCAAAACGATGACGGCGGAGTTGAGCGGCTACCGGCTGGAACGAAGGCTGGCCGACCTGGCGGAAACTGACTTCGTGCTGGTGTTTGTCAACGGGGCCGGGGCGCGCAAGGCAGCCGCGTGGACATTGGCGGCCCCGCATGTCGTCCACCTGACCGGCTGGCAGCCGGAGATTTCCCTGGAGCTTGGGCCGCTCCCGCGATATGCGGTTGCGAAGTGACAATGGCGGTACTTCGGCCTGGATTTTGCAGTTCAAGGGGCCCCGTTCCAGGTTCACTCCGCAAGAGCCGTTGACCGAATCCTGAGTTGCTGGTAGCGCCCGCGCTGAGACGAAACTTCCGCGCTGAAATCCTGCCTGGGATCGGCTTTTGCTGCTACGCAAGCTGACCGGAGCAACACGAAAGGATGTAACGCATCGAAGAATGAGATGGCATTGGAGGATGGCCATTCACCATCTTGACCTTGATCGACGCAGAGCGGTTGGAAGCGAAGTTATCGCAGACTGGCATCCAGAATCATTGCCCGAACCTTGATCCGCGCTTTGGACAACTCTGCTGCTTTGGCGTCAAGGCTCTCCTGCAACGCACTTTTGTCGGAGGGCGTCAAGTGCCTGCGGCGGTAATCTCCATCGTCCCATTTGTCACTGGTGAACCATCCCACCAAATAAACTCCATGCCGGCATGGGTTGTCTTGAAGGTAACGTCCGGCCAGTTGCGATTCCAAGTCCGTCTCCAATTTGGGGTTCCAGGAACATTTTGTCTCGATAATGACACTGACCGTCTCATAAGAGCCGCCCTCCTCTTTCGCCACCGCATCCACATGGATGTCTGTCTCCTGGCCGCGTCGAATCTCAACTTCACGTTTGGGAATGATGCCGCGTGAAATTAGATCGGTCTGGAGATGCTCCTTGGCAAGGTCCGCAAACGCGGCTTCGTCCTTCGGTCGAAATATGTTCTTGGCAACCTCATTCCAGAGATACTGGCGGAGAGGCGTCTCGCCTTGCAATTTTGCTCCCAGCTTGGAGAGGCTCTCCATGACAGCTTCCAGCAATTCATCGGCATCCCGGACGAGGCGGGCATCCCTTTGGTCGGCAAAAGCGAACAACTCGCCGGGGATGGGTGGCCGCCAGTTCTTCTTGCGTGTGATCGCCTTGGCGTGTGACAGCACTTGGTTGAGACCCAATTGGGGCAACCTGCTCTGGATGGATTCGATGGCAGAAAGGGTCGCCGGTGTTCCACGCTCGGAAAGATGTTGGAGCACTCCATCGCGCAATCGCTCGATCTTTTCCTCAGGGCCAACGAAATGGGCACGGGTGCGCCTGTTGTCCTTTTCATGCGGATAGTGCTCGACAAGCCAGCAATATAGTTCTGCAACTTGGTCTTCACTCAATCGATTAAGGAGCACGGTCGGCGTGAGAAAATAAGTGTAAGCAAGTCTTGCTACGAAATTTCTCCCAAAAGGGCCATCCTCGAGAATCAAAGGCCACAACGCATTCCAACTTCCTGGGGAATGCTCGACCAAGATTCCAGCGGCAGCCAACGCTTTCTGACGGCTGGATTCATCGGCGGATGAGCGGAGGTCAAGCAGCGATGAACCAAGTGAAACTGCATCGGTCTCCCTGTGCGCCAACAGGGCTTTGAGGAGGTCTGCCAGAGTATCCGGGCTGGTTTCCGGGTCTTTGGCGGTTTGGAGAACGAGGCCGGCAATCCGGCTGTCCCACAAACCGCCCAACTTCCTCAAGACGGCCGGTCCTGCGGATTCCCGCTTCTCTTTTTGCAAGACTTTCGCAAACCATAACAGTGTGTCTTCCGGGACGACCTCGTAGGCTTTTCGCGTCAAAATCGTGTGGGGTTCAAGTTCATCAAATACTGGATAACCCAGAATGATTGCGACCCACTTACTCCAGACACTGACGGGCAACGCGGGAAACAGGAGTGGTGCTTCCTTGTAAAGGAGATAAAGCGCCTTGAAGCCGGCTGCGGCCGGAAGATGGACAATGTTTGGTTCCGTAAACCAGGCATCGGGATTGGCGTCTTTGTCCCGGATATAAGTTTCCGCAGCTTTGATGATCCGGCCTCGAACTGACGAATCCGCCTGCTTCCAACCAGGCAATTGTGTAACGTCGGAAGCTTCTTCATTATCGTAATAGCTGCTCTTCGCTGTCAAGCAGAGTTCCCTGACCAGCAGCCAAAAGACATCTGTATTCCCGCCTTCGAATTGCTCCAGAATTGAAAGGACCCTCTTATAGGGAGGCGGATCCAGTGGTTGTTGTGCTTCCGCTTCGTCTTGGTGGATGCTGGCGAGAGCTTCATACTCTTCACGCTCCCTTTTCGCTCTTTCTGAACCAAGTTCAATCGGACTCAAGTCGGGCAAGAATCGCTTGTGTGCGGCAGGGATTTTCTCCGCAAGACTCATGATCCTTTCGGTTTGCGACCAATCCATTTTGATCCAAGCCAACTGCAACCACTGCACCAGCACCGCCTGGCGCTCGCGGTTGTCTTCTCGCTCCAGATGATCCGCCAACCAGTTGAAATCATTTCGAGTCAGTATCGGACACTCCCCCATGAACATGGTCACCGCCCCCTGGCTCTCATTGGCTTGCGAAAGTTCACACAGAATTGTCTCGACAATATGCAACCTCAGTTGGTCGTCAGTCTTGAGCATCTGCAGCCACTCGTCAGACCGGATGTCCAAATCATGCTTTCGCAGCCGATCCAGGATCGTTCTTGAAAACTCATCAAGCACATCAGGTCCCTCCAGATTATTAGCAGCAATTTTGAGGATCTCCTCTAGTAGTTTGCCAAAGGAAGGACGAAGCCCACGTCGTGGCTTTTGCTGTCGCACCCATCTGAGCGCCTGTGGCAAATGTTCCGCCTTTATGTTGCCGATGAGCCGACGCGCTAGGAAATGCTTGTACGTGCCATAGAACCCGTTCTCTGGTGGAAGCGTCAGCACTGAAAAAAGTTCAGCACCGGACATTTGCTCCGGCCAACACGCTTCGAGGGCGCACCCCTTTAAATCGTTTTTTGGGTCTTCTTCGGCGGATAGGTGGACCAGGGGCTTCAATCGCCCTTTTTCGGTCGCCAAACCGAGGTGGGCCACAAATAAAGCGGCGCCTTTGCGAAGCTGACTCTCCTCGCTGTGGTCCAACGCGATTTCCGCCAAGTCGTTGGCAAATTCCGTCAGTTCACAAGCTTCAGCGAGGTTGATTGCTTCCAACCGGGCGTTCATTGACTTCGACCGGTCCAGGATGTACGGGCGGAGTTGGTCTGCCATTTTTGGATGCTTGAGTTTTGGCCACCTTTGACGCGAGGGAAGGCTGTCTAAGACTCCATCGTTGAGTTGTTTTAACAGGACTCTCACAAGTCCTTCTTTGTCTTCATCGCCTGCGGACGAAATGTCGCTGCGCAACAGTATATCCGGCTCGGTCTTGAATATAGCCTCACGGATAGAGGCATCCATCGTCGCCAGCCAGGCTGCGGTTTCATGGAGTTGCGGAACCAGTTTTCCCTCGGCATCTCCGTGATAGACCAACAACTTGAGCATTTTCTCAAGCGACATCTTGCTGTCATGAAGAAACTGAGCGGCCAGGAACTCGGCATAAGTTTGATGCGCCCATCCCAATCGGTTTTTTCCGCGAGAGCAGAACAATCCCGTATCGAGCGTTTCCTTCAGATTTTCATGGGTGACCGGAATTCCGGTTGCGGAAAAAGGCCCCGCACACAACTCGTCCAAAGTCAGGTCTGATTCCAACGGATCGCCGCAATTTGCTTCCGTCCAAATCGCGTCCCGTTGGCACAAAATGGTCGCGGCCGCAATGCGCGTGGCGATTTGAAACCGTTGGTCGCGCGTGAGCTTGCAAACTCCTTTCGCCCGTCTTCGGCCAGGGCTTTGCTCCTCGCAGAGAATGCGGCAGCCATCTGCATACAGTTGCTTTTGGCTAAAACCATGCAAAGTGCCGCGTTGGAAGGCCAGAAGCAGGAATTTGAGCGTAATCGGTTTGAAGGCCAAAGCAACCAAGTCATGGTCGTCAATCAATCGCTGGAGAGCATTTGCGTCAATACCACTGCCTTTGGCTGCTTCGCTGACATCGTTTCTGGTCAGCGGAGCCAATTCGTACACGCCGAAGTCGGGTTCGAGCCATTTCGATTTCAGGGCTTGCTCCAATTCCGTCGGCCAGTCCGCCGTCCGGCACGCAATGCGGAGAGACAGACCTTTTACTGAGGGGAGTTGGCCGATCTCATCAGCCAATAATCCGGCGATGGTTTGCTGGTTCAAGAGCGCCTCGTCCAAGCTGTCGAGGAAAAGGTGAAGTTGAAATTCGCCGTTGGACCATCCCCGGAACTCGGGTGAACCAAACAAATCTTTCCTCAACCGTTCTTCGTTTCCATACGATTTAAGATCGAGAAAGAGCGGCTTCACCTTCGTGGCTTTCATCGAAGCATGAGCGGCTTTCACCGCCGCTCCGATGGCATGGCTCTTTCCCATCCCCGGCTCGCCCAACAAGACAAGGCATGGAATGGAGGCGATGGACTCATACGGCACCACTTCAGGTCGGGATTTGTCCCATGGAAATGAAGCGAGGTAAGGAAATCCGCCATCCGCGAGGCTGACTCTGCCTCCGCGGACCACCCACAATCGTTGCCAATTGAAGTCCCCGGCCGCCGGCAAGGTCCTTTGCATCGCTTCAATCAGACCGCCGGGTTTTCCCGGCAGAAGGTCAGCGCCGCCTCGCCTGGTGACGGGACGTTTGGGGATCGCCCGCAGCAGGTCATTTTCCACCTCGCGGAGGATTTTATCCTGTTCCGATTCCAGAATGTAGGCCGTTAAATTCTCCTCGCGCATCGCGAAGACGCGGCGCCATACCGTGCTCAATGCCCGGGCTTGAGTTCTCCAATCAAACCAGCAAATCCCTTCATCGAGAGCGCCAAGAAAACGCAACACCCTTTCGGAATCCGCAAAATACTCCTTTGCATTGCCGATATTCCGGACTTGGAAAACACCGGCGGATGCCATGTCCAACAGAGCATCTTGCACGCGACGCTGGGAATAGCCGAGTTCGCGGGCGATGCGCGTTGGATTAGAGGCTCCTTGCAACACGACGAAGGTAAAAACATCCGCGCGAATGCTCACACCAAACAATGCCCTTGCTTTGAACATGAAGTTCGCGGCGCTCCACTCCGATGCCGGCGACGCCAAGACAGGTGACGAAAGACCACGCGTTTCCACAGGCGTGCGGAGCAATCCATAGGATTTGAAAGTGGCGTCTGGCTCCGAACCGGGCAGGAACAGCGGTTGGCCGTTTTTGCGGAATAGCGCCTCAGCCGACTTGTCCGGGAGTGGTTTTAACCTGGCTGCCAAGTTGCGCCATTTGGGTGTCTTGTCGTGACCCGACAGGGTGGCCGCGACAGCTCCCAACACCTCTGGGGCGCAAATCCTGTCCGCATCAGACAACGCTGAAAGTCGGGCGACATTGATCCATCGGCCGTTCGTAATAAGCCAGTCGAGAACCTCGTCGAAGGTCCGCGGATCGTGCCGGGCGACCTCCAAGGTCAGCAGCAACAACGGCTCTGGGTCTATGACACGCGCTTGCTCCGGGGCGCGGGTGGCCATGACGCCGACGGCGGCCCACTGCTCAAGAACGAAGTTCAGTACCAGTTCGCTCAGTTTTTCCCTAAATTTGTTCAGCGATTCGCTCATAACCAATTCGTTCCAGCACTTGGCAGAGGGCGGATTTGAACTCCGGACTGGCTTCTCGCCCGAGCAGCCAGGAGACTGCGGCCCTCACTTCATGTTCCTTCGGCTTGAGATCAAGCAGGTCGCTGAGGTGCCAGGTGCCTTCCTTCGGGTCCATGGCCGCGTACATTTTGAAATGCACCTGGTCAAAGCGGTTGATGAAATAAACTGTCAAACATGCTCCGTAGGATTTCTTAATGAGCCGCGTGGTCATGTTCGGCGGAAATCCAAAGGCGATCAGCGGACTGGCATGGAAGTTGAACCAGTCTTTCCGAATGTCTAATTCAATCGTGTCCCTCCGGTAAGATTGTGTGACCGCTTTTGGCCCGGCGGCTAGGCTCTGCTACAACAAAACGTAGTGGAGTCAGCAATGAAATCGAACCGGTCATACTCGTTGGATATTGAAGAGGCA
>Ga0182030_10023480_pt1 | contig 11400 bp, 10 predicted proteins | sample 812S3MmetaG_FD_121299 | JGI IMG/M metagenome (GOLD analysis project Ga0182030, IMG submission 121299) | Permafrost microbial communities from Stordalen Mire, Sweden - 812S3M metaG (Illumina Assembly) | ecosystem: Environmental > Terrestrial > Soil > Wetlands > Permafrost | place: Sweden...
CCGCAACCGCACCCAAGCCGCCACAATCTCCCCCAGCCGCGCGTTGGGAATCCCCACCACCTGCGCCTCGTCCACCTTGGGGTGCGTATACAAAAACTCCTCAACCTCCCGCGGATAGATATTCTCGCCGCCGCGAATAATCACGTCCCGCGAGCGGCCCGTCAGGTGGATACACCCATCCTCATGCATGATTCCCAGGTCTCCTGTGTGCAGCCAGCCGTCGGCGTGGATCACCATCGCCGTTCCTTCCGGATCGCCGTCGTAGCCCTTCATCACCGCATACCCGCGCGCGCACACCTCACCCTGTTGCCCCACCGCCAGCGTCTCCCCGGTCTCGCGGGAAGCAATCCGGATCTCCGTCTGCGGCATCGCCCGCCCCACTGTCTTCACCCGTATCTCAATCGAATCGGCCGCGTCGCTCATCGTCACTACCGGCGAGGTCTCCGTCTGCCCGTAAGCAATCACCAGTTCCCGGCAGTGCATCTCGTTCAGCACCCGCTTCATCAGCTCCACCGGGCAGGGCGCGCCGCTCATCATCCCGGTCCGCAGGCTCCTCAAATCAAAACTCGCAAAGTCCGGCAGCGCCATCTCCGCCACATACATTGCCGGAACTCCATACACCGACGTCGCCCGCTCCTCGTGAACCGTCCTCAGCGTGGCTTGCGCGTCAAACGTCCAGTTCGGCAGCAGAATCGCCGCCCCTGTATTCACCGCCGTCATCGTCCCAATTACGCACCCGTAGCAGTGAAACAGCGGCACCGGCACGCAAATTCGGTCCAGCTCCGTATAGTGGAATCCCTGTGCCAGAAACTGCCCGTTGTTCACAATGTTGTGGTGCGTAAGCATCACGCCCTTGGGCAGCCCGGTCGTCCCGCTGGTGTATTGAATATTCGCCACATCGTCCACGGCTACGCGCTCAGGCAGCCGTCCCGGCGCATCCAGCAACGCTCCCCACTCCGGCGAGTCGAAGTAGACCGTATGCTCCAACTCCAGGCTCAGCCCATGCCGGGCCCGTCCCAGAATCTCCTCGTAGTCCGCGCGCTTGTCCCTATGCCACAGAAACAGCACCTTCATCCGCGATTTTCCCAGCGTGTATTGCAACTCGTGCGACCGGTAAGCGGGATTCACATTCACCAGGGCTGCTCCTGCGCGCGCTGCGCCCATGTGCATCACAATCCACTCAATGCAATTGGTAGACCATAGGCCCACGCGGTCGCCCCGCCGTATTCCCAGCGACCAAAGCCCCCGCGCCGCCCGGTCAGCCTCGGCGCTGAGCTCAGCCCAGGTAAGCCGCTTGCCCTGGTGCATCGCAGCCACTGCCAGGCGATCCCCGAACCGGTCCGCGGTCCGCTGCAGCAGGTCTCCAATCGTCAACTCCAGCAGCGGCCTGCTGGGTCCGCGCACATAGCTCTCGGTGCAAGTTTCTTCTTCCACTGGCATGGTTCCAACTCTTCTTGGCACAACGAAGCGAAGTGTACACCCAGGGGCCCTGCGATAAAGTGTGATCCAGACCACATCAACCGGGGCGTGCCGCCCAACCCTTAACCCGCCACCAAAGGCTGGGTGCTCCATCCTTCTCTTTGCCGGAGCCCTCACGGACGGGCTGGGACCATCTGGGTGGTGCTTGGGATGATCAGGCGAAGGTAGGAGGCGACCCCATAAGCGCTGAGGTTATGGAAATTGCTTCCGGATTGCAGGTAATCCGCCCGGAACCCGCAAATTGCCCGTCCCAAGGCTCCCGATGAGCGGTTATGACGGATTTATCAATAATTGACTTGAAGGAATCGCGGACCCCGAGAGCGAATCAGCTGAACCCGCCGCAGAGAATGTGGTCGATGAGATGCCAGTTGGAGAGGCGCTGTGACTACTGCCCCGACAACCGGCTAAAAGTACGAGAAACGCAGTCACCGAAGCTACGCCAAAGCTACAGAGATTCGAAATGCTAATCATGGATAGTACCAGCTTTGATGAATTATCGATCGCGCCTTTCGAGCTTCGACATCTCTCCTGAAGGTGTATACCATGTGCGCGGAGTATCGCCATACATACTATACACCTTCAGGAGAGACGCTCTAAGCGTGTAGCGGCTGCTTGTCCGCCGGCCGCCTGGAATGCGAAATCAGGGAGTCTACGTGGCTCGATCCACCAGCCAATCGATGGCCGCCGACTCATCTTCGATTTCGACGCGGAGTTTGGCGGTCAAAAGCGGCGGCGATTCCGGGAAGGCAGACGTGAGCTCACCGAGGCGGATCCGGTCTTTTTCCGTTGTAATCAATGCGACGGCTGCGGACTCGTGCGCTGCGGTCTTAAGGCGATCGAGGCCGGGGGTGGTGCAGCGGTGGTGGTCGGGGAAGGCGATTCGGGCGGCGATGTGAAGGCCCGCGGCTTCAAGGCCGGCAAAGAACTGCTCTGGGCGGGCGATGCCGCAGAAGGCGAGGACCGGGCCATCGACGGCCGGGATCGCCATTTTGCGCGACAGGCGCCAGATTGGACCTTGCCAACCCCAGGCTCTCAGCTCCGTCTCGAAAGCCGGATCGTCCGTTGGAATCGTGATGACGTCTGCGCGGTGTGCCGCACGCAGTGCCTCGCGCAGGTTTCCGGCCGGAAGCAGGCTGTCGTGCCAGTCCTGCCGGCTGAGGAGCAGAATGTCCACATCGCGGTGAAGCTGCCGATGCTGAAAGCCGTCGTCGAGCAGATGGATGGCCGATTTCACTCGATCAGACATTGCAGACTCGGCCAGCAGGCCTGCCTGGTAACGCTGACGAGCCACATAGACCGGCACTCCCGTGGTGCGTGCGATAAGGAGCGGCTCGTCGCCAAACTCTTCCGCGGTTCCGTTGGGGTCGACGAGGGCCGGCTGCCAGCTCATGCGGCCGTAGCCTCGCGAGAGCACATCGGCAAACAGGCCACGCTGCGTGAGAGCCCTGGCGAGCGCAATGGCCAGCGGCGTTTTTCCCGCGCCGCCAGTGGAGAGATTGCCTATGCTTACGACCGGGAAGCGCAGACGCCGAACTGGCTCCCAACCGGCGCCGAGCCTCAAACTGCGGAGGGCCAATCCGGCTGCATAAAGCGGCGTGAATGAAGCCAGCCAGGGCCGTTTCATTGGGTCCGGCCCGTCTCGGCGAGCAACTCCAGGATTGCGGCCACGCACCGCTCTGTTGCTCCGGCCTGCTGGTTGAAGACCTTTCTTGCCCGCTCGCCCATCGCGGAGGCGGCAGAGGTGTCGCGCAGCAATTCAATCAGCGCGGTGGCCAGCTCTTCTTTGCCGGCGATATGAATGGCGCTGTGGGTGAGCAGATCCACGGTAATGGCGCGAAAATTCGCGTAGTTTGGACCCATCACGATGGGGACTCCAAACTGAGCCGGTTCAAGCGGATTGTGGCCGCCGGCCAATACCAGGCTGCCGCCGACAAAGGCCGCAGCGGCCAGCGAATAAACCGAAGCCAGCTCGCCGATGGTGTCGAGCAGAACGATTTCGCCGGGGACGAGCGGTTTGGGCGGCATGGACTGCCATTTGGAGCGCCTGCTCCACGGCAGCCCGCTCTCTGCCAGCAGCGCAGCCACAGCGCCAAACCGCTCTGGATGGCGGGGAGCGAGCAACATGGCCAGTTGCGGATGAGCATCGAGGATGCTGGGCCATGCGTCGAGGAGCGACTCTTCCTCGTCTTCGAGCGTGCTGCCGGCCACTACAAGCCTCAGATCGCCGGCCAGCGCCCGCAATTGGCGGGTGGCGTCCGCCTCGCCGGCTACGCGCACATCGAACTTCAGGTTTCCGGCCGCCGTGACGCGCTGCGGCAAACAGCCGATGGCCTTGAGACGTTGCGCATCCGTCTCGCTCTGCGCCAGGACACACGATATTTGTTTGAGAAGATGCCGGAAGAAAACCCGCGCAAGCCGATAGCGCGGCCAGGAGCGGTCGGAGATGCGGGCATTCACCACCCCCACGGGGATTCGGCGGCGGAAGCAGCCGCTTAGCAGGTTGGGCCAAAATTCGGTTTCCGCCAGCACCAGCAGACGGGGCTTGAGAGTATTCAAGTATGCGCGCACGGCCCAGGGCAGGTCGAGTGGGCAATAAAAGACACAGCCCGCCCCGAACCGCTCCCTGGCAAGCTGTTGCCCGGTGCGGGTGGTGGTGGAGATGGCGATGAAATAATCGGGCAGCGCGGCTTCAAGCGTGTTCACCAGCCGGCTTACGGCCAGCACTTCGCCCACCGAGACGGCGTGAATCCAGATCAGCGGCCGCTCGGCGTGGGTGTTGCCGGTGCTCCGGCCTTCAAGAGACGGAACCCGGCCGAGGCGTTCGCGCAGCCCTTCGCGGTATTTCCGCGTGGTGGCCATGCGGAAGAGCCACCACGGCGCACTCAGGACCAGGGCCGCCAACAACGCCAGATTGTAGAAAAAAAGAATCATGCGTAACGGATTTCCTAATCCCCCGGTCTAACCCTCAAATGATACAGTCGTCCACGATGAGGTTTTCATGGAGATGTCCGCTGCTCGTGTTCTGGCTGGCACTGCCGGCCGTAGCCAGCGACCATTCCCCGCCTCCCGTACAGCCGGCTACGTCGTTTGCCGCAGTCGAAGTGCATGACAGCGAGAAGGTGGCCATAGCCGCCGAACCCTACGATACGCGTGAAAAGGTATCCATTTTTCGCGTCGACTACCTGAAACACGGAGTCATGCCGGTGCGCCTGATCGTGACCAACAGCGGCGACCGGCCGGTTTCTTTGCGCGACGCTCGCATTCTGTTCCTTACCGCCGCGGGCGAGAAGATTGAGGCTGCCGAGCCCGAAGACGTGGAGCGGCTGATGAGCCAGAAGGACCGCCAGGGCAGCAAAATCCCCATGCCTGGCCCGCTGCCCCCTATCAAAGTGGCGCCCAAGGCCAGCGACAAAGACATCGAGCAGGACTTCGACACATTCGAGTACCAGGCGCTGGTGGTAGAGCCGCACACCACGCGCGCCGGCTTTCTGTTTTATGACGTCTCGCAGCTCGACCACCCGCTGATGGGCGCCAAGTTTCTGGTGCGCAAACTGCGCGACGCGGATGGCAATGAGCTTTTCGCCTTCGAGATTCCCTTCGACAAGTACCTCAAATCGAAGTCCAGTTCGATGAATTGAGTCCAGCATTACGCGGGAATTTGAGCTGGCTCGCGTTAGCGTAGTAAGCGCGGTTGGTATTTCCCTACTCGTAGTAAGTTGCCGTGGTGGTGTCCGTCTCCCAGATGGTGCAGTCCTTCACGCGAACCCGTCCGCCGGTCATCGCGGCGAGTTGCTCGCGTGTCTCGTCGTAGAAGTATTTGGCAATGTTTTCCGCCGACGGGTTTAGCACAGTGAATGGCTCCAGGTCGTTCAGCATCTGGTGGTCGATGCGGTCGATTACCGGCCTCAGCACCTGCTTGAGAAGCTTGAAGTCGAGCAGCAGGCCGGCTTCGTCCAGCGCGGCCCCGGCAAGCGTTACGCGCACCTTGTAGTTGTGCCCGTGCGGGTTTTCGCACTTGCCCTTATAGTTGCGGAGATAGTGACCGGAGGAGAAACCGGCTTCCACAGTAACTTCATACATCGGCGTCTTCTCTTGTCCAGCGGGAAGAGTCCCAGACTCGATTCTAGCCGCCGTAGCCAGGCTTTACTACCTGAGACCGCCGCGGAGTCTTCCTGGGCTGCAGAGGATGATCTACTCGCGGTCGCCGCGACGCTTGCGCCGTGCGGACAGCCGCGCATCTTCGCTGCGCTTATCCACTTGTTCAAAGAGGTGTGTCATCACGCCCAGGAGCGCAAAAACAAGCCCCACCAGAAGAAGGAACATCGCGACTGTGCGCCACAGCGATCCATTGGCCGGCAGGCCGGGCTGGAAGCTCGAAGGGACCAGCGACATGGCTCCCGAGAGCACGGCAAAAAGCGCGAGCGTGGCGGCCAGAATGTAAAAGTTGCGGGACATATGTGAGTAGCGGGAAGTCCGCTGAACCTGTTGCGATTTTAACTGGGCTAGGCGGAGAGGCAGGTATCGGTCACCGAGCATCCGATGCCGCAAAACGCCTTCTTGCACCGTGGCGAATGTGAAGCACCTCGACCCGTTTCTGCTTTTCCAAGATACGGAAAATCACGCGATGGACGTGTGGCTTGTTTCCGTAAAAGAGGTGTCTAAGTTGGTTGTTCTCAGTCGTAACCGGGCAACGGTTTGGCATTTGCTCCAGGCTGAGAACCGCCTCTTTGAGTCCCCTGTACCATCTCAGTGCTGCTTCAGAGTCTTCGGCGTTGATCTCCTTGTACAGACTGACGAAATCACGCTCGGCCGGGCCGCGATTTTAACCAGGTATGCCATGGGAGGTCTCAAATTCGTCGAAGAAGTCCCTCGCAGGTCGAATCTTTCCTATTCTGGTGTCCTCCAGGCCCTGACGAATTCCTTCGTCGGCATCGGAGCGCGCGGCAATATCGGGCAGGCGCTGATGCGCTTGGGCGTCCTGCGCGACTGCTGCTTTGCCCCGCGCAGTAAGAACCACGGCGCGCTTTCTCCCCTTGCACTCATTCATTCTGCGATTCTACCCGTTAGAGTTGGCCTGAGCCTGCAAGCTCCGCACTCTCCATCAACACGACTCCAGCCTTTTCAAACTCGGCCTCGATTCGCGCCACCGAGCCGTCGAGGTTGATGGCGCGGCATGCATCGCGCAGAATGACCGCCTCGAAGCGGAGACGCCGAGCGTCAAGGGCCGAAAAGCCAACGCAATAGTCATAGGCGAGTCCGCCGAGAAAAACTCGGGTAATGTTCTGGTCGCGCAGATAATCGCCGAGGCCTGTCGAAGTAACCCGATCGTTTTCAAAGAATGCGGAATAGGAATCGATTTGCGGTCTGAAACCTTTGCGCAAAATAATCTCCGCCTTTGACAAATTCAGCGCCGGGTGAAACTCCGCGCCCTTGCTGCCCTGAACGCAGTGGTCGGGCCACAGGGTCTGCATTCCGTAGCTCAGTTCGATTTGTTCGAAGGGCCGCTTGCCCGGGTGAGCGCTGGCGAAGGAAGCGTGCCCGGCAGGGTGCCAATCCTGGGTAAGAACAATGTGGTTGAACGCCGGCGCAATACGATGGATGACATCGATTACCGCGCCGCCATCGGCCACGGCGAGCGCGCCGCCGGGACAGAAATCGTTTTGCACGTCGACGACTACCAGGACATCTTGCGCGGTGATCTGCATGGGTCTCCTGCGAATAGTCAAAATGGGAAAAGCACCACCTATGCCGCGTCAACCATTTCCAACCGCAAACGCTTCCCAACGGCTCGGGCCGCTTTGGCGATGGTTTGCAGGTGAACAGCGCTGTTCTCCGGATCGAGCAGGCGGTCTAGTTGCGAGCGGCTGGTGCCGAGGCGCTCGGCCATCAGCTTCTTGGTGATGTTACCCACCCTCATCGCTTCTGACAACTGCCAGGCGATCACCCTCTTGATTGCAACGGCCTCGACCTCGTCCAGAATGCCTTCCTCTTCAAGAAAGCTATCAAAAGTGGAGCCACTGTGGTCGAATGCGGGTTTCTCTAGAGTACTCACTTCAATCCCTTCTCATGCTTCCGCATATTCTTGCGCGCTACATCCAAATCAGAGGGCGGAGTTGCCCGCGTTTTTTTGAGAATCCCGTGCAGCAGGACCATCCTCTGCTTTGTATCCACGTAGAAGAAGACCCTTGAGATACGGTTCCCAGGTAAATCTGTTCGAACTTCATATAGTCCGTCGCCTAGCGGCCGGCAAGTCGGCATCCCAATTGGCCAGCCAAATTCGACCGACTTGATATCTTCGCCAATAAGCCGACGATCCTCCCGAGCCATTTCCTTCAACCATGAACGAACCGGCTCACTTCCCGCTTCCGTTTGAAAAAAGATGGCGGGTATGCGCTTTATCAGGCGACTTGGACTAAGTGTACCATGCGAGGTACTTTTCGGCAACCCGCCAATCTGAGAATTCTTCGGACTATCTTTCACGAATTTGTCCTACTTGATCCGCACCGGCGATGAAGCACCGTTCAAGAAAGCCGGGTCCATGGCGGCAATGTCCACACGGAAGCTCACCGTATCCGCGGTTGGAAACCCGGCCGGGACCTTCTGCGTAACCTTCCCCGTGGCGGCCCACTCCGTTCCGCGCTGAAAGATGGTCATAAATCCCACACAGCTCAGCGCGGCCACGTCATGTCCCAGCGTGGTGTGGAAGACGCGGCCCTTTCCAAACTTGAGCACCATGACCATGGGTTCGTCGTGGTCCGTTCCTCTGTTCTTCGGGTCAGAGTGCGCGGTCGCCAGAACCGTCATATTTGTGCCGGGGCCCCGTAGAGTGCCGTAAAGCTCATCCGCCGCGTGCATCCAAACGGGGGGCAATCCCTTCATAATCGGATGCTCCGGCTGCCGGGTTACCATTTGAAACGGCAAGCGCGCCCCATGCGCTCCTGCCGGCCCGGGAGAGGAGTCGGAGACCAGCTTGCCATCTTTGAAATACCACATCGGTCCAGCCTGCTCGTTTCGCCCTCTCCAGCCGCCAACTCCGATCATCGAGTTATAGGCTGGCCAGTTGGGAAACGCGTTGTCGGCAGCGTGAACCACCACCAACCCGCCGCCGTTGCCGACAAAATGCTCGAACTCCAGGCGCAGGTTTTCCGGCCAATCGGGGGCATCGTAATTCAAGACAATCACCTGGTACTGGCTCAACTCCGGCTTGAAGTCGGTAAAGTCTCCATTCGACTGCGGGGCAGTTACAACCGTCACTTCGAAAAGCCCGGTCTCGTCCAATTCGGCCTTCAGCACAGGGGTAGTCAACCGCCAGTTATGGTAAGGGCCGCCGCTCGCGCCATCCATTAGCAGCACTTTGATTGGAGTTGCTCGAATGCCTCGTTGCTGAGCGCCGGCGGCATTGGAGATCCAAAGCAACTCAGCTAGAAGTATTGCAAAAAAAGCGCGCTTCACGGTTTCATCCTCGCCGGCTCAATGAGTTCCTGCCTGAATAGGAAGGATACACCCGGCGCATCTGGTGCTTTGAGCCACCGGAATCGGTGCATGCCTCGCGAAGCTTTGCGAGGCATTTCTCAAGAAACGCTAATGCCAGTTAGGTTGCTGCCGATAACCAAGGTGCGGATTTGCCGGGTTCTGGCCCCTCGATCGGCACAGCCGCATGCGCATATCTCGCTTCCCTTTCACCGGCGGGAACGATACGCGCAACTCGCAGGCGACGGTTCTATCATGGCGACCACTGTCCAAATTCGAGAGGAGCTGATTGCCGGTGCATTCAATGTAGCGCTGGTCAGCCCGCATGAGCAGCGCCGGGCCACGGCGGCAAAGGCTCTTGCCCTCCATGGGAACTGCAGGGTCCTGGAGTTCACCTCATATCCGCCCAGCCTCGATTACGTCGCGTACATGCTGAAGGGAAACTTCGATGCGGTTCTGGTCGATATCGACAGCGATCCCGAATACGCCCTCGATGTGGTGGAGACGATAGCTCAAATTGGCTCGGCGATTGTGATGGTCTTCTCGGAAAAGGCAGACCCGGCGATGTTGATGCGCTGCATGCGCGCCGGCGCACGAGAGTTTCTCACTCTGCCCTTCGAGCACCGAACCATCGCCGATGCTCTGGTGTGGGCATCCGCGCGGCACCCGGCCACTGCCGCGCCACCAAAGACAGACGGCAAATTGCAGGTATTCCTTGGCGCCAAGGGCGGTTCGGGCGTCACTACGCTGGCATGCAACTTTGCAGTCTCGCTGGCAAAGGAGTCGGGCAAGAAAACTCTCTTGATCGATCTCAATCTTCCGCTTGGCGATGCGGCTATTAACTTCGGAATCGATCCTGCATTCACGACACTCGATGCACTTCAGAACCTAAACCGGCTCGATCCGGTCTTTCTCTCCACCATGTTGACCCAATGCGACGCCGGGCTACATGTGCTCGCTGCGCCGGATCGATTCAACCCAGCGCAAGCCCCTCATAACGGCGTTGACAGGCTTCTCGAGGTTGCCCTCCAGGCGTTCGACTATGTGGTGGTGGATGCGGGAAGAAGGCTCAATCTATGGCGGACAGATTTCCTCGACAAATCCGCCACCTGCTATCTTGTTACGCAGGTGGGCATTGCCGAGCTTCGCAACGCAAACCGCCTCATAGCCCAAATCTCGGATCACGGCGGCCTGAATCTCGAAGTTGTGATCAACCGGTACGAGTTCGACTCTCCTGAGCTTGAAGATGAACAGGTTACCAAGGCTCTGACCATGCCGGCCAGGTGGAAAATCCCCAACAATTATGCCGCGGTGCTGCGGATGCAAAACACCGCCAGGCCGCTGGCGCTTGAAGACTCATCCATTTCGCGAGCCATTTGCCGGATGGCCAGGTCAGCCTGCCGAAAACCCGATCTACCGCGGAAGAAGAATTGGTTCCGCTTCCTCCAGTGAGTTCTTGCGCTGCGGACTGGGCAACGTGTGAAGAACTGAACCGAAAAGATTGCCTCCTCAACAGACTCCGGACCGGAGACTTTCACGGCCACGCTCCGATTCTCTGGGCTGCATCGGCGTTGCTTCGGTAGCTCCTCATGAATGGGGCGGTTGAGTTTTGTGGTCTCCAACCCATACGAGAAGAAAACAGCGAATGGATAGGGCGCCCGCGTTCATTTCTGTCAAAACTCGATGCCGCGAGTCCGGTGCTCTTTATAACCGAACGATTGCTCCTCAGCGGATTAAAAAAGCCGCAGCCCCTTCCACGGCTGCGGCCTTCTACGGCTAACTTGCAGCCGAAGCTACATTTCTTTAACGCCCTCGACAAACGCCTTCAGCTTGCGGCTGCGGCTGGGATGCCGCAACTTGCGCAGCGCCTTGGCTTCAATCTGCCGGATGCGTTCCCGAGTTACCTGGAAGCTCTGCCCAACTTCTTCCAGCGTGTGCTCGGACCCGTCTTCAAGACCGAACCGCATCTTGATGACCCGCTCTTCGCGCGGCGTAAGCGTGCGCAGCACCTGTGAGGTGTACTCCTTCAGGTTCACGCTGATAACCGCTTCGGATGGCGAAACAGCTTGCCGATCTTCGATGAAGTCTCCAAGGTGCGAGTCTTCTTCCTCACCGATCGGCGTCTCCAGCGAGATGGGTTCCTGAGCGATCTTGAGTACCTTGCGCACCTTGGCCACCGGAATGTCCATGCGGCGCGCAATCTCTTCGCTTGAAGGCTCGCGGCCCAGCTCCTGAACAAGCTGGCGGCTGGTGCGGATGAGCTTGTTGATGGTCTCGATCATGTGCACCGGAATGCGGATCGTCCGGGCCTGGTCCGCGATGGCGCGGGTGATGGCCTGCCGAATCCACCACGTTGCATAGGTCGAGAACTTGTAGCCGCGGCGGTACTCGAACTTGTCCACCGCCTTCATCAGGCCGATATTGCCCTCCTGAATCAGGTCGAGGAACTGC
>Ga0182030_10023482_pt1 | contig 11399 bp, 10 predicted proteins | sample 812S3MmetaG_FD_121299 | JGI IMG/M metagenome (GOLD analysis project Ga0182030, IMG submission 121299) | Permafrost microbial communities from Stordalen Mire, Sweden - 812S3M metaG (Illumina Assembly) | ecosystem: Environmental > Terrestrial > Soil > Wetlands > Permafrost | place: Sweden...
ATCCGCCGCCGGCAAAGGGACCACCGCGAGGCTCGAAATCCCGCTCGCGCGCCGCCGCATGTGGTAGGCAGGGACGAGGGATGCGGACGCCGGCTATTGCACGATCGAGGCGCCGGCTTGCGGCTCCAGTTTGATTTCGCCGAATGCCGACTCGTACTGGGTGACGTTTTCCCGCAGGACGTTGAGCAGCGCCTTGGCCTGCTGCGGGCTGACGAAGACCCCCTGGAAGTTGTGAATGGTCACACTGTCCGGCGCCGTCTGATTCACCCGGCCGAACATCAGAAAGAAGTCCCACAGGTTGACCCGAATCTGCACGCTGTTGGCGTAGTTCTCGCGGTACTCCGGGGCGTTAACGAGTTGAATCTTGGTAGCCGGTTGCTGCGTCATGACTTTCAGCGTAGCACCCCGGCGGCTGCCCGCTTCCGGGCTTCCGGTGGCTGCCTTTAAGAATATTTACGAAATTGGTACAACCCGTGCATGGGTTCTTGCGTCCGATGGAGTGAAGAGGGACCAGAATATGAAAACAGTCGTCGGAAAACACACACAGGGATTGGCCCACTGCCCAATCTGCACCCACACGGTTCCGGCCGATATCGATCTGCGCGGAAAATATCCGCGCGTGACGAGCGGCCAGAAGTGTCCCCGCTGCCGTTCGGCGCTGGATGTCGCCGCGGTGGTGCAGATACCCGAAGCCGCGTAGACCGGCGCGCGCTTGTTTCCGGGCCGGGGATCTGCCATATTGAGATTAGCCACTGGGACTTCATGAAACGCAAGGCGCAGGCAAAACACGAGACGGTAGTTCCGGCCGAGATTCTGGAGCAGGCCAAGCGCTCCATTTCACCGGACCGTTTGACCAAGGCGGTGAAATGTTCGGTTTGCGGCGCGGACACTACCATCGTGGCCGCCGAGCCCTTGTGTTGGGTCTGCCGGCGGCTGAAAATCAGCGCCTGGCGCGAGATCGATCAGCAGATGCCCGCCCAGGAATAATGGTTCGAGTGCCCGCTTGTCTGGTGTGGGGCGGCAAATTCCGCCTGGCCACGCCGGATATACAGACGGACCCCACCGAAAGCGGAATCGCTTGGCCCCACATTCCACTCATCGTACTTTCTGCCGGAAGTCTTAATTAGTTTCTGCCGCAAAACTCACCTTCAATGGCAAACACCGTTTGCTGACGCGTGCGGCTCGGTAACGCTTCGGAGCCCGCGCTCAAGCGTTCGCCTCAATCGACTGGACCACGTCCTCCCATTCCGCCAGCAGCGCTTCCAGGGCCGTCCGCCGCGCGCTCAGGAGGTCGTTGAGGCGAACGGTTTCCTCCACGCTCACGAAGTTGCCCAAGGCGATCTCCAGTTCGGCAATCTCCCTCTCGGACTGGCTCACTTCGGCTTCCAGGGCCGCGCGCCGGTCTTGCAACTGGCGCACCTTAATGGGGTTAACGCGCCGATCGGGCGCCTTGGATGCGGACGCGGGCGCCGCGCCGTTGGCGCCGGCGGCATCCTCGGCGGGCAGAGCGCTGGCCATGGCAGCCGGGCCGCCGCTCTTGCGCCACAGGTAGTCCTCGTAGTTCCCCGGGAAGACGTGGACCTTGCCCTCCTCCACCTCAAACACGCGCGTGGCCAGCTTGTCGATGAAGTAACGGTCGTGGGAGACGAAGACCAGCGTTCCCGTGAACCCCTGAAGGGCGTTGAGCAGCACGTCTTTGGCGCGCATGTCGAGATGATTGGTGGGCTCGTCGAGCAGCAGGAAATTGGAGGGCTGCATGAGCATGCGGGCCAGGGCGTAACGGTTTCGCTCGCCGCCCGAGAGGACGCCGATGGCTTTGAAGACATCGTCCTCGGAGAAGAGAAAGCTCCCCAGGATGCTGCGCAGTTCGGTGTTGGAGGCGCGCGGCGCGACGGTGGAAAGGTCGTCGATCATGCGCGCTTGCGGGTCGAGTTCCTTGTACTGGTCCTGGGCGAAATAATCGGGTTGCGCGTTGTGGCCCAGGGTGTACTCGCCGGCGCTGACCGGCTCGGCCCCGGCCAGGATCTTGATCATGGTCGATTTGCCGGCGCCATTGATGCCCACCAGCGCCACGCGGTCGCCGCGCTCGATGTAACAGTCGACGCCGGAGAAGACGGTGTGATCGCCATAGGCCTTGGCGACTCCCTTGAACTCGGCCACGATGCGGCCGCTCGGCTTGGGCTGGGGAAAGCGGAAGTGGATGGCTTTCTCCTCGGGGGGAATTTCGATGCGCTCGATCTTTTCCAGCTCCTTGATGCGGCTTTGCACCTGCTTGGCCTTGGTGGCCTGGTAGCGGAAGCGGTTGATGAAGGCCTCTAGCTGCTCGATGCGGTCGCGCTGGTTCTGGTAGGCGGCCATGAGTTGCGCGCGCCGCTCGGTTTTCTGCACCTCGTAGCGGGTGAAGCCGCCGGTGTAGAAGTGGATGCCCTTGTTCCACAGCTCGGCGATTTTGCGCACCGTGACGTCCAGGAAATAGCGGTCGTGGGAAACCAGCACGACGGCGTTGGGGTAGTCGTGGAGGTACTCTTCCAGCCAGTTGCGGGCTTCCAGGTCGAGGTGGTTGGTGGGTTCGTCGAGCAGCAGCAGGTTGGGCTTTTCGAGCAGCAGTTTGGCCAGCGCGATGCGCATCTGCCAGCCGCCGGAGAACTCCTCGGTGCGGCGTTTCCAGTCGCGCTGGGGGAATCCCAGGCCGGAGAGTACGGAACCCACCTGGGTCTCGACGGTGTAGCCATCGCGCGCCTGGAACTCAGCTTGCGCCATGTGGAAGCGGTCGGCCACCTGGGCGTATTCGGGGCCGGCGGGGTCGAGTTCGGCCATGCGGTGGGCGAGTTGTTCCTGCTCGTCTTCGAGCGCGCGCAGATCGGCGAACACGGTCATGCATTCGGCGAAGACGGTGCGGCCGGAAAGCGAGAGGCCGTCCTGCGGCAGATAGCCGAGGGTGACGCCCTTTTGGGTGGTGACGTTGCCGGAATCGAGGCCTTCGATGCCGGCCAGCACTTTGAGCAGCGACGTTTTGCCGGTGCCGTTGGCGCCGACGAGGCCAGTGCGCTCGTTAGGCGTGACCATCCAATCGACACCTTCGAAGAGAATCCTGGGGCCGTAGCGCTTTCCCGCCCCGTTGAGTTGGATCATGGAGGACTAAAGACTATTGTAGCGTGCAGGCGGCGCGGGTTCGGGGCCGCGTGCGGCGGTTGGGAAACACGGGCAAGCTTCTTAGATGAAGGAGGCGTCTGCGCAGTGGCGCCAGCCTTCACGAGGATTCGTTCCCGCGGGCAAGTGACGTCAGTGGCAGGCAGCGGCGGAGATTTTCCGCCGGGCGCCTCTCAGCTATCGAATCAACCTGGCAGCCTATCGGGAAGCCGGACAACGGGCGCCTCAAGCGGCAAAGCGGTTCAAGCCATCTTGAAAATCCGGAATTTCGAGATTTGCTGTTCGCATACGTCGAGGTAGCCGAGCCTCAGGGGAGAATCGACGCCTAGCGGACCGGCCCTAAGTATCGGTCCAGCCAAGCGAGGCTCTCGCGCGTGGTGGCGGGAAAGCCCACCATCGCGTGACCGGTTTCCAGGATGACAAGTTTCTTGTCGGCGCGGGGCGCGCCAAACAGGTTTATCAGCGGACGCCCGCTGGCTTCGAGCGGGAAGCGATTATCGTATCGGCCATTCATCATCAGGACCGGCGTCTTGGCCCGAGAAGCGAAGTTTAGCGGATCTGTTTCGGGGGGAACCCCGGTGACGCTCAGGCCGCCAACCGCCAGGATGGCTGCCTGGAACCGTGGTTCCACCGCCAAGGCGATGGGAGAGAGCAGGGCACCCGAGCTGAAACCGAAAAAGGCCAGCTTGCGCTGGTCGATGTCGGCGCGGGTGTCCAGGTAATCCAACGAGCGGCGAAGATCCTGGATCTCACGAATGGTGCGGAGGCCTAGCTTTTGCGCCACGCCCACCGGCAGGTTTTCCCGGCGCTCGTAAGTGCCCCACAATACCGGATAGAGCACCGCCCTGCCGCTGCGGATGAGCGGGCTCAGGTACCACATCTCCAGGCGGCTGCTGGATTTCTCGCTGAATGCGATGCCGCTTGGGTAGTAGACCACGGTCTGGTACGGCGGCTTGGCGCCGCGCGGGATAAAGAGGTACGCTGTCACGCGCTGATTACCGTAGGTGGCATCGAAGCTGACTCGCTCCGTGCGCCAATAGCGGTCGGTCTCATCGGTAGCATCCACGCTCGCCCGCAGGGGCGTCGGGGCGTAGTCATAGAGCTTCTTGAATTGCGTGAACGTCGCATCGTCTACGGGCTTCTCACGGGTGAAGTCGCGTTCCGGGCCAAGTTTCACGCGCTCCGTGAACGCTTCCGTTGGCGGCACGATATATTTGGCGCAGCGGAAGCCGATGTTGGAGCGCCGATCCATGGGCGGCGCCACGTCCGGTTCGGCGGACGCGTAGTAGGCTTCGTCCCAAGCTCCTCCCAGGACCAGACGCATGCCCGGCGCGGCCTCATTCCAGATCCACTCCTTGGCGTTGCCCGCCAGATCGTAAGTTCCGTAGCGGTCCATGGCTTGGAAACTGCCCACGGGAGCGAGTCCCTTGCCCGAAAAATTGCTGGCGAGGACGGGATCGGCATAGAGCGCTTCGGAGCGGGCGGCGCGGCGCCAGTGGAACCAGGTCGGCAGGCTCTTGCCGGCAAAGCGGGCGTAGGCGGCAGCCTCGTACCAGCTCACGCCGGTTACGGGAAAATCGGCCTTGCCGTCGGGATAAGTTTCCAGCTCCCACGTAGCGGGACCCGGGCGGCCGGTCTGATCGTGGAACGATTCCATGGCCTGATCCCAGGTGAGGGTCGCGCCGTCGCGTGCGAACGGTTCCTGCCAGAACTCGCGGCGCCGGTAGCCGCCGGCTTTCACGAACTCAAGATATTGGCGATTGGTGACCTCGAAACGGTCGAGCCAGAACTCCGGCACATTCACATTGCCGCCCGCCGGGATCAGCACCATGTCCGGCGGGTTGCCGGCGTCGGGGTAGAGGGTGAAATGGATAGTGGGTTGAAGTATGCCCGTTTCGGCGAACTCGCGAGTGCGGTAGGCGGGAGCGGTCACGCGCCAGCGAAAGTAACCCAATGGAATGGTCGCCTTCGGCAGCGGCGCCTTGCCGAGAACGCGCCAGGGCGCGTTGGGGGTGGCGTAATCTTTGATCGCCACCTCGGCGCCCGGCGGCGTGGTGAGGACGGAAGTGACCAGGCGGTAATCGCGCCGGAACTCCCGCACAGGGGCATCGGTGGGAACGATGGGCGCGATGCGGCGCACCAACTCGTCGGCGGCGTTGTAGAGATGTTGCTCGACAAGACTCGCGATCTCGGGCTCGATGACTTGACGCGCGTTGCGCACACGCATCCAGCGCATTCCCCAAAACGCCGCTCCGCACAGGAGCGCGGCGAGCAGCACCAGGGCCGGCACGAGAATCCGCGGACGGCGGAGAAACAGGACGGCGCGGTAGCGCGGACTGCGCAGGCGGGCCTGGCAGGCGAGCAGCGCGTCCTGCGCCTCGGCAGCCGTGCGAAATCGCTTGTCGCGGTTCTTCTCGAGGCAACGTTCCACCAGGCGGACCACGTCGCGTGGCGTTCCAGGGCTGAGCTTGGACACCGAGGGCGGAGTATCGCGCAGGATCGAGGACAGTGTTCCGGCCAGCGATCCGCGATCGAAGGGCTTCTCGCCGGTGAGCATCTCGTAGAGCACGACGCCGAAGGAGAAGACGTCGGAGCGCGCATCCACGGGAAAGCCTTCGGCCTGCTCGGGTGAGAGATAGCAGGCCGTGCCGATGATCTGCCCGGTGGCCGTACCCAAGGAAGCGGTGAGGCGTTCGTCGCTGGGACGGGAATCCGCGCCGGCGGATTCGGCGCCACCCTCGATCATTTTTGCCAACCCGAAATCCAGGATCTTGACCTGCCCGGAGCAGTCGAGCATCAGGTTGGATGGCTTCAGGTCGCGATGGACGATGCCTGCCCGGTGGGCCGCGGCCAGCCCGTCGAGGATCATGCGGGCCAGATCGAGCGCGCGCTCGATGGGCAGACCGCCAGTGGGGATGACGGCGCCCAGCGTCCGGCCATCGACGTAGTCCATAACCAGGTAGTCACGGTCCCCGGCCTTGCCGACGCGCTGCACGCGCGCGATATGAGGGTGATGAAGGGGGGCGGTGGCGCGGGCCTCTTTCAGGTATCGGCGGCGCTGTTCGGCGGTTCGAAACGGAGGGAAGATCTTGATGGCCACATCGCTGCCGGTCTCGGTGTCGCGGGCGTGATAGACGGTTCCGGTGGCGCCCTGGCCGCAGGCTTGCAGGATTTCGTACCGGTCCAAGCGCACCCCGGGCGCGGGGCCGGTAGGGGACACAAACGGCGTGGGCAGATCGCGATCGCTGCTATCGGCGGAGAGAAGTCCCTCGACCTCGTGGAGCAGCACGGCATCGCCGGCACAGGCGGACGCAAGAAAGGCGCTGCGTTCGTCGGGCGCGCGGTCCGATGCCTGGTGAAACAACTCTTCGACTTTTTGCCAGTCCTGTTTCAAAGGTACGCTCCAGTATAGATCGGTTGCTACAATTTAATAGCGCGCCATCCTGGGAGGAATTCCCTCACGCGAGGCCAAGACCATGCCGGCGGATACCGATTCCGTACTGAACGCCGTTTACGAGGAATTGCGGCGGCTGGCCGCATACCACCTCAGCCGGGAGCGCCCCAATCACTCCCTGCAGGCGACGGCGCTGGTTCACGAAGCGTATCTCCGGCTGGCGGCGCAAGAGAACTCGCAATGGTCCGATCGCACGCAGTTCATCGCGGTGGCGTCGCAAATGATGCGCCGGGTCCTGGTGGACCACGCACGAGCGCGTTGCCGGGAGAAACGCGGCGGCGGCCTGCAGAAGCTTTCACTTTCCGAGGCCGCCGAACTCGCGAGCGGGCGGGATGTGGAGGTGTTGGACCTGGACGCGGCGTTGGGGCGTCTGGCGGATGTCGATCCGCGAAAGGCCAAGCTGGTGGAACTGCGTTACTTCGGGGGGCTCACCACGGAAGAGGCTGCGGCCGTGCTCGGCACGTCGGTGGCGACGGCCGAGCGCGACTGGAAGTTTTCGCGGGCGTTTCTGATTCGCGAACTGGCCGGCTGAACAGCTTCGGTCTTACTGGATTCGGCCGCTGCCGTTGGCAACGATAGTCGACGGTTTCGTGACCGCGAACGTGATAGACCCCGCGTCTTTGGAGACCTGGAAGTCCATCGACAAGCCGGACGAGCTGAGCGTCCCCTGGCAGTCGCCGTCCAGTGTGTAAGACATTGTAAACGTGCGGCCCGAAAACGGCGAGCCGCCAATGTTTCCGGAATCCAGGACGGTAACGCCTCCTTTGCCATCGGCGATCAGGAGGCCGCTCTCCCAGTAAGGAGCGAAGCCGACGAACCCGCCGTTGATCGCTCCGCCGAGCTGGAACATATAGGTCCCGTTCAACGTGGCCACGCTGCACTGCTGTGTGGACGGAGTCAGCGAAAGGGAGCCTGCTCCGGCCGCAGTATAGAGCCCATAGACCGGCGAAACGGACTCGATGATGGGACCGAATTGCACGGATGAGCCAGTATTCCGGTAGCCGAACGAGATGGTGATGCCGGCGCCGGTGATGTTGCCCCAGGGAGTCGCCACGTCATTGGACGTGACGTGACCGATCAGGACTACCGAGGGGCTCGGCGACGATGTCACGTTGGAGGCATCCACCTGAACTATGTAGTGGTCCGCTAACGGCGCGGCGCTGGGATTCGGAAAGGGCACGGGTGAGTTGCCTGGAACCACGAAAGCCGTCTGCTCCACAGTTCCCTTGGCGGAGCTGTAGGCGAACACCTGATGAATTTCAATGGCGCCGGCTTGGAGTCCCGCCAGGACGGGCGGCGGGAAGTTCGGCGCAGTGGGAGCAACGATGCTGGCGAGAGTCAGCACGCGCTCGATGGTGAAGTCTCCGGTTGAGGCGACGGTTTGAGCGTGGAGCGCGGGGCCACTTCCGAGAGCCGCGGCGGCTACGCTGAAAAGTACAATTGGTTTCATTTCGATTTCCTCTGAGTTAGGCTGGATGCCCTGTTCTACTAGAGGCGCGCTGTATAAAGAGAAAACCCCTCATCTGAAAATGGGCGTGCGCTGGCGAGGCCCCGCAGGCCTGGAGATGCAGGTGGCTTCGCGTTGCACAGATGCCGTCCGGTTAGCCCAACGCCGGTCACTTGGGTGGCCGCGGCCGGAAGAGTTTTCGTAGAGCGTGTACCGCTCTTTGGAGAAATCGGTGCGGAATCCTTGCAACAGCAATCCCGGAAACACCTGGCTCGCGCAACCCGCGAGTGATGCCGTAGACAGAGAGAAAAGCGTCGCCCAGGCCGGGGCGACGCTCCGGATCCATGAGTGCCATGCTCTGCCTCCCATCGGTTCGACGTTGACCGGCAGCTTCCAAGTACAGTCGGTCATAGCCAGTATTGGAACTGGCCGCTCGATAGGATGTAGGCCGAGAGCAGTCCGTTGGTTACAGCGTGCGCGACGATGCAGTCGGCCAAGTTGCGCGTGCGCACCATCCACCAGTTATAAATAATACCGGTGGCGAGCCCCACTTCCCAATACGGGCCGTGCTCGGCGGCGAACATCAGCGCGACCAGCCAGAAGGCCGAGGCCTGGTATGTGCCCAGCGGAATCTTGCGGAAATCGCTGTTGACGATCCAGCGCATCAGCCAGCCGCGCCAGAATAGTTCCTCCACCGGCGGCACGAGCAACGTGCAGGACGCGGTTCGCAGGGCCAGGAACCAGAAGCTGTGTTTCAGGCCCGCGGGGATGGAACTGGCGGCGGCGCCGGTGAGGGCGTTCTGGAATACCCAGGAGTGGCGATAGCCGGGGCCGAAAATGACGTCGGGTCCGACCCAGAGCGCGAAGACGGCTGCGCCCAGGGCAGCGCTCAGCAGCAGCCGCGTGGGGGGCGCCGCCAGTTGCTGGCGCGAGAAGGCCAGTAGAACCGCGGTGGTGGCCAGGACGCGGAAGGAATACATCCACGCGGTGGGAAGTCCGGTGGCCTTTTCGATCGACATGACCGCGATGAACGCCACGAACGGTGCGATGTAAGTGAGGGTGGGATTGCGCCAGTTCAAGGATCAATGATAATACGGTGACCAGCTCTTGCGACAGGAGGTTATGGGAGGTGGACCTTGCTTGCAGTCTTGGGGGCGGCTTTCGGTACGGCGCTCAACTCTTGCGGCGGGCGGTTGTGGCCGGCGGACGGGCGTTGACCACCGGGATCAGCCAGGTGCGTTCCTCGGACGCTTGCGGGCGCGCCGTGCGGAAGGCCAATTCGCGGTTGAGGGTGGCGATGAACTCCTGGATCTGGGCCTGCATTTCGCCCATCTTTTCGCGCATGTTGAGGATGATATCCACGCCCGCCAGGTTGACGCCCAGATCGCGCGTGAGGTGCAGGATGATTTCCAGGCGTTCGACGTCTTCGGCGGTGTAAAGGCGCGTATTGCCTTCGCTGCGCGACGGTTTGAGCAGGCCCTCGCGCTCGTAAAGGCGCAGGGTCTGGGGGTGGACGCCGTACTGTTCGGCCACCGCCGAGATCATGAAAGCCGCTTTGGATTTCGCTCGTGCCATAAGAAACTCCGGTCAGACCTTGGCCCACATAGCGGCGCGCGGGTCTTCGGGATGCAGCTTGGCCATTTCGCGCAGCAGTTCGCGGGTGCGTTCGTCGCGTGGATCGGGCGCCGCGATGGCCACTTCCACGATCTGATCGCCGCGTTGATTGGTGCGCGAATTGGCGACGCCCTTCTCGCGCAGGCGGAACTTCTGGCCGTTGGTGGTCCCCTGCGGGATTTTCAGCAGGGTGCGGCCGTCGATGGTGGGCACCTCGATCTTGGCGCCCAGGGCCGCTTCCCAGACCGCGAGGGGAACCTGGATTTCGATGTTGTCGCCCTCGCGGCGGAAGAACGGGTGCTCCTCCACCTTGGTAGTGATGTAGAGATCGCCGGGAGGCGCGCCCATGGTCCCGGCATTGCCTTTGCCTGGGACGCGCAGGCGCGAGCCGTTGCGCGCGCCCGGCGGAATGCGCACTTCCACGGCTTCGGTCTTGGTGACACGGCCGTCGCCGCCGCAGGTGGGGCAGGCGTTGCGCAACCGGCCGGCGCCGCCGCAGCGCGGGCAGGTGAGGCTGAATTTCATGGCGCCGGCCATTTGCGTCACATTGCCGGTGCCCTTGCACTGCGGGCAGGTGACTTCGCCGGCGCCGGTCGATCCGGAGCCGTGGCAGGTGCCGCAAATCTCGTAGCGGGTGATGTTGAGACGGGCTTGCGTGCCTTTGATGGCCTGCCAGAAATCGATATCCATCACGTATTCGAGGTCGCCGCCTTTTTCCGGCTCGACGTGGGATTCGGGGGCGCCGCCTTTGCCGCCGAAGAACTGCGAGAAGATATCGCGGAAGCCGCCCGTGCCGGCGGCGTTCTCGTGGCGCCGTCCCGCACCGCCCGCACCGGGCTGGCCAGCGAAGTAATCGGAAAAATCGAAGCCGTTGAAGTCCATGCCCGGGTGCGGAGCTTTACCCGTGGCGCCGCCGGGGTTGGCGGCGGCGAAGCCGCTATCGGAGTAGAAGCCGTACTGGTCGTACATGGTGCGCTTCTTGGGATCGCTCAGGACATCGTAGGCCTCCTGCACGTTCTTGAAACGATCTTCGGAAGACTTGTCCCCGGGGTTGAGGTCGGGGTGGTGCTTGCGGGCCAGCTTGCGATAGGCTTTGCGGATCTCGTCCACGGAGGCCTTCTTGGGCACGCCCAGCGTTTCGTAGTACTCGTGCTTAGGGGGAGACATAGTTCAAATGGGGCAGGGGATCGCCCTGCCCCGGGACCGCGTTTACTTCTTGTTCTTGTCGTCGACGTCCACGAATTCGGCGTCCACTACGTTATCTTTGCCCTTGTCGCCGCCGCCGTTGCCGGAGGACGGACCGTCGCCCGCGGGCGGCGGCGGGCCGCCGGGCTGCTGCGCGGTGGATTTGTACATGGCTTCGGCCAGCTTGTGGCTGGCGGTGGTGAGGCGGTCGACCGCGCTGTCGATCTTGGCGGGGTCGTTCTCCGTCATGGCTTTCCTGGTCTCTTCGAGGGCCGACTCGATCTCCTTGGCTTCGGCCTCGCCGACCTTGCTGCGATGCTCCTTCAACGTCTTTTCCACGTTGTAGACCATGGCGTCGGCGCGGTTGCGGGCCTCGATGGTGTCATGCAGCTTACGATCGTCGGCGCCGTGCGATTCGGCGTCTTTGGCCATCTTTTCGACCTCGTCCTTGGAGAGGCCGGAAGAGGAAGTGATGGTGATCTTCTGTTCGTTGTTGGTGCCGCGATCCTTGGCGGTCACGTTGAGAATGCCGTTGGCGTCGATATCGAA
>Ga0182030_10023485_pt1 | contig 11398 bp, 7 predicted proteins | sample 812S3MmetaG_FD_121299 | JGI IMG/M metagenome (GOLD analysis project Ga0182030, IMG submission 121299) | Permafrost microbial communities from Stordalen Mire, Sweden - 812S3M metaG (Illumina Assembly) | ecosystem: Environmental > Terrestrial > Soil > Wetlands > Permafrost | place: Sweden...
CGTCGCTTCGTCACCACGCCCTCGCAATCAGGAACCAGAAAGGCCAGAATGACCAGCATGAATGAATCCAGCTCCCGGGCCCGCGCCGTCATCATCGGCGCCGGTATTGTCGGCAACTTCCTCGCGGGCCACCTCGCCCGGCTCGGCTGGCGCGACCTGGTGCTAGTGGACAAGGGCCCGATGCCTAACCCCGGCGGATCGACCGGGCACGCCTCCAACTTCATCTTCCCCGTCGACTACTCGCGGATGATGACCCTGCTCACCAATGACAGCACCGCGCAGTACAAGGAGCTCGGCGTCTTCACCGAGAGCGGCGGCATCGAGGTCGCGCGCAGCGAGGCCCGCCGCCAGGAACTGCGCCGCAGGGCGTCGGCCGCGACCGCGTGGGGCGTGCCCCACGAGCTGCTCACCCCGGCGGGCGTCGCGGCGCTGGTGCCCTACCTCGACCCGGACTCGATCCTCGAGGGCCTCTACTTCCCCACCGTCGGCGTCGTCGACTCCCTGCGCGCTGGCACGCTCATGCGCGAGGAGGCGCAGCAGTCGGGCGCGCTGGAGGTTCGTGCGAACACCGAGATCCTCGGCATCGACCTGAGCGACGACGGCACCAGCGTCAAGGCCGTGCGCACGAGCACCGGCGACATCGCCACCGACGTCGTGGCGATCTGCTGTGGCGTGTGGAGCCCGCGCATCGCGGCGATGGCCGGGGCCTCGATCCCGCTCACGCCCATCGTGCACCAGATGATCAGCGTCGGACCGATCCCCCTGTTCGCCGACACCGTCGGCGAGATCTCCTATCCCATCGTGCGCGACATGGACACCAACATGTACGAGCGACAGCACGGCGGGGACATGGAGGTCGGCTCGTACGCGCACCGGCCGATCATCGTGCGCCCCGACGAGATCCCCTCGATCGAGGAGTCGGTGCTCTCGCCCACCGAGATGCCCTTCACCCAGGACGACTTCGACCCCCAACTCCAGGACGCGCTCGAATTGATGCCCGAACTCCTGGGCGACGAGAAGGTGGGCGTGCGCTACGCCATCAACGGGCTGATCTCGATGACCCCCGACGGTCACCCCGTGCTCGGCGAGACGCCTGAGGTCAAGGGCCTCTGGTCGGTCGCCGCCAGCTGGATCAAGGAGGGTCCGGGCATCGCGCGCTCGGTCGCGGAGTGGATGAACGGCGACGTGCCCGAGATCGACCTGCACGAGGCGGACATCGCGCGCTTCTACGGCCACCAGCGCACCCGCGAGCACGTCACGGCTCGCGCCCGCGAGGGGTTCAACAAGATGTACGGCATCGTGCACCCCGCCGAGCAGTGGGAGTCGGGACGACCGATCCGTCGCGGCCCCGTCTACGAGGAGGAGCGCGAGCTGGGCGCGGTGTTCTTCGAGACCATGGGCTGGGAGAGGCCCTTCTGGTTCAAGAGCAACGAGAACCTGCTCGAGCGTTACGGCTCGAGGGTCCAGAGTCGCAGCGCCGAGTGGGACGCTCGCTGGTGGTCGCCCATCATCAACGCGGAGCACCTCGCGATGCGCGACGGCTGCGCGTTGGTGGACCTGTCGGCCTTCGTGGTGCTCGACGTCACCGGTCCTGGGGCGCTCGCCGCGCTCCAGGCGCTCGCCGTCGCCCAGATGGACGTCGCGGTGGGCCGGGTCGTCTACACCTCCCTGCTCGACGATCGTGGGGGGTTCAAGTCCGACCTGACGATCATGCGCCTGGGATCCCAGTGGTTCCGCGTCGTCACGGGCGCGTCGACGGGCATGACCGAGAAGAAGTGGCTCATCGACCACCTCCCCGAGGACGGTTCGGCGCAGCTGAGCGACCTGACCTCAGCCTGGACGACGTTCGGGCTCTGGGGGCCCAACGCCCGCGACATCCTGTCCGCCTGCACCGACGACGACGTGTCCAACGCCGGCTTCGCCTTTGGCACCTGTCGAAGCATCGAACTGGGCGCCACCAAGGTCCTGGCCTCGAGGATCTCCTACGTCGGCGAACTGGGCTGGGAGCTCTACGTGCCGATCGAGCAGGGGGCCAAGGTGTGGGACACCCTCTGGGACGTGGGTCGCGAGCACGGCCTGACCGCCGTCGGCATCGGTGTCTACGCCACCACGGGACGACTCGAGAAGGCGTACCGGGCGCTCGGCAACGAGCTCACGGCCGAGTACAACATCGTCGAAGCCGGCATGGCCCGTCCCACGGTCAAGAAGCAGGACTTCATCGGCAAGGACGCCTACCTGCGCCAGCGCGACGAGGAGCCGGTCGCGCTGCTGTGCACGCTGACCGTGGACGACCACCGATCCTCCAGCGGCGAGCTGCGCTACATGCTGGGTGGCGAGCCGGTGCTGAGCCTGGCGGGCGAGCGCCTCGTCGACGAGAAGGGTCGGCCCTCCTTCGTGACGAGCGCCGGATCGGGGCCTTCGGTGGGCAAGCACATCCTGCTGGCGTACCTGCCCCGGGACGTCGCCACCGCGGGGGCGAAACTGCTCGTTGAGTACCTGGGTGATCGCTACCCGGTCACCGTCGCGACCGTCGGTGCGGCCCCGCTCTTCGACCCCGAGAACGAACGGGTCAGAAGCTAGGCAACGTGAACGTACTGGTCTGTGTCAAGCGGGTGCCGATGGTGGGGGCCAGGATCGCCCTGACCGACGACGGCCTGGCGGTCGACGCCCGCCAGCTCGGCTTCACCATGAGTCCCCACGAGGAGTGCGCGGTCGAAGAGGCGGTGCGCATCGTGGAGTCGCACGGCGGTGTCGTCTCCGTCTTGACGCTCGGCCCCCTCGAAGCCAGCGAGCAGCTTCGTGACGCGGCGGCCATCGGCGCGAGCCGACTGGTGCACCTGGTGGACGCACGAGAGTGGGACCCGATCGCCACGGCCGACGCCATCGTCGACGCGGTGCGGACCCTCGAAGAGGGCGCGGAGGTGTTCGACCTCATCCTCTTCGGCAACGAGGCCCCCGACACGGGCGACTACCAGGTGGGCATCCGAGTGGCCCACGCGCTGGCGCGCCCCTGCGCGAGCGGCATCAAGAACCTCGAAGTGGACGCGAACGGGGTGCGCGCCCGGCGCGAGTTTCGTGGCGGCGATGAGCTGTTCGAGCTCACGGTGCCCTGCGTGGTGAGCGTGAAGGAGGGGATAAACCTCCCTCGCTACCCCTCGTTGCCGGGACGCGTGCGGGCCAAGAAGGCGGCGATCGAGGTGCTCGAACCTCGCTGGCGCGAAAGCCCCCTGCACCTCGAAGCGCTCCGAGTGCCTCAGGTGACCCGCGAACGCGCCGAGATACTCGGCTCGGGGATCGACGCCGTCCCGGCGCTGCTCGCGCTGCTCGAGCGCTTGGGGGTTCTCACGTGACCTCGAGCGTCATCTGTCTCGTGGAACATGACGAGAGTGGGCTCATTGAGGCCTCGCTGCGGGCGCTCAGTGTGGCAGCGACCCTCGCCCAGTCGTCCCACGCGACTCTCTGCGCCGCGCTCTTCGGCGAGGTCGGCGACGCGTCCTTGGAGGATCTGGCCGATTTTGGCGTGGACGACGCCTACCTCGTGACCAGTGAGACGTTGACCGCGTTCGCCCCGGTGGCGTGGGCGCGATCGCTGCTCGAGCTCGCGGCACTCGTCGACGCCAGCGCCGTCGTCGCCTCGGGCACCGATCGCGGCAACGAGGTGATGGCACACGCCGGGGCCCTGAGCAACCTTCCCATGGTCGCCAACTGCTTCAGCGCGGCGAGGGAGGGCGACTCGGTGCGCCTCACCCGCCAGCGCTGGGCCGGCAGCCTGATCGAGGAGTCGCGCCTCGACGCGTCGATGGCGCTGTTGAGCGTGGCCTTCGACGGCGTCACGGCTGAGAGGGCCGCCCAGCGCACGGCACCGATCGTCCACGACCTTCATCCCGAGCTTTCTGACGGCGACCTGGTGCTCAGGGTCGCGCAATGGAGCGACCGCAGCGCCGGCATCTCGCTCGCGGACGCGCGCGTCGTCGTGGGTGGCGGGCGCGGGGTGGGCAGCGCGGAGGGATTCGCAGCCCTGGACGAACTGGCTCATTTGCTCGACGGCACGGTCGGCGTGTCACGCGCCGTCACGAGCCTCGGCTGGCGCCCCCACAATCAGCAGGTCGGCCAGACCGGCACACGAATCTCGCCCGAGCTCTACCTGGTCAGCGGTATCAGCGGCGCCACCCAGCACCTCGCCGGCTGCCAGAGCGCCAAGCACGTGGTGGCGATCAACACCGACGCCGACGCGCCGATCATCTCGAGAGCCGACTACGCCGTCATCGGCGATCTCAACCTCGTCATCCCGGCCCTCGTGGCGGCCATAAAGCAACGAGCATCGAGCGGTTCCTAGCCGCGGGTCGTCTCCTGGCCCGAGTCCGGGTCCGCGTGCCGATAGAAGCCGACCGTCGACGGCTCGAGCGGGGTGTTGCCCAGGATGAGGTCGGCGGCCTTCTCGGCGACCATCATCACGGGGGCGAAGATGTTGGCGTTGGTGACGTAGGGCATAACCGACGCGTCGACCACCCGCAATCCCTCGAGGCCGTGCACCCGCATGCTCGCCGGATCCACCACGGACATCTCGTCGATGCCCATCTTCGCGGTGCACGAAGGATGCAGGGCCGTCTCGCCGTCTCGCGCCACCCAGTCGAGTATCTGCTGATCGGTCGAGACCTGGGGGCCGGGCGAGAGTTCGCCGCCGTTGAACTGGTCGAAGGCCGACTGGGTCAGGATGTGGCGGGCGACGCGCACCGCCTCGACCCATTCGCGCCGATCCTGCGCGGTCGAGAGGTAGTTGAAGCGCAGGGCCGGATGAACCGTCGGGTCGAGCGACGTGATCTTGACCGATCCGCGCGAATCGGAGTACATCGGACCGATGTGCACCTGGTAGCCGTGCCCGCCCGCCGGCGCCGAGCCGTCGTAGCGGATGGCGATCGGCAGGAAGTGGAACATCAGGTTGGGGTACGCGACGTCGTCGTTGCTGCGCGCGAATCCCCCGCCCTCGAAGTGGTTGGTCGCCCCCGGGCCGGAGCGCAGGAACAGCCACTTGGCGCCGATCAACGGGCGGTTGCGCCACTTGAGCGCCGGCGCGACCGAGACCGGCTGGGTGCACGAGTACTGGATGTAGACCTCGAGGTGGTCCTGGAGGTTCTCGCCGACTCCGGGCAGGTCGGCCACGACCGGCGCCCCGAGCGCGCGAAGCTCGTCGGCGTTGCCCACTCCCGAGAGCTGGAGCAACTGGGGCGAATTGAAGGCGCCGCCGCAGAGGATCACCTCTTTCGCGAACACCCGGCTCACTTGGCCACGCTCTCGAACTTCGACACCGACCGCCCGGTTGTCCTCGAACAGGATCCGGTTGACGAACACCCGGCACCGGACCTCGAGGTTCTCGCGACTCATCACCGGGTGCAGGTAGGCGCGCGCGGCGCTCAGTCGCCGTCCACGGTGGATCGTCCGGTCGAAGGGCGCGAAGCCCTCCTGGCGGTAGCCGTTGACGTCACTGGTGAGCTGGTAGCCGCCCTCCTCCACCGCGCGGAAGAAGGCCCGAAAGAGTGGGCTCGACGCCGGTCCGCGTTCGAGCACCAGGGGGCCGGTCGTGCCGCGATACTCGTCGCCCCCGGCCAGGCAGTTCTCCATCCGCTTGAAGTACGGCAGGCAGTGCGCGTAGTCCCACGTCGACATTCCAGGGTCGCCCGCCCAACGCTCGTAGTCCATTGGATTGCCGCGCTGGAAGATCATGCCGTTGATGCTGCTCGAGCCGCCGAGCAACTTGCCCCGGGCGTGGTAGATCCTTCGCCCGCCCATGTTGGGCTCGGGCTCGGACTCGTACTTCCAGTCATAGAAACGGTTCCCTATCGGGATGGTGAGGGCCGCGGGCATGTGGACGAAGACGTCCCACTTGTAGTCGAGGCGCCCCGCCTCGAGGACCAGGACCTGGTTCGAGCGATCGGCGCTCAGCCGGTTGGCCAGGGCGCTGCCCGCCGAGCCGCCTCCCACGATGATGAAGTCGTACTGGTCCCGCTTCATGATCCCCCTCGTGACCAGACCCCATCTCGAGGCTTCAGAGGGCGAAGTTGCCCATCCGTTGGCCTATAGGTTTACGCGCGATTTCCTCGCTCGTCAAATGTCGGGGCCCGGGCGCAATCATCGCCGGCCCGAAGAGACGGGTGAGACGCCGTTCATGACCGCGATAAGCGAAACGTAAAGATCTTGCTCACGATGACGCGCTGATCGGGTCTTCGCGGTCGAGCCACGTCTCGAACGATGGCCCCGGCCTGGGCACGTAGTGCTCCGGCATCGCGTCACTCAACGAGCGATCTCAATCACCGTTGAGGCCCAAGAGCTCGCCATTTCCTGCTTGGTCTCGTGCATTCCTCGGTCCTCCACGGCGATGAGTCGTTCCCCGAGGCGCACCGCGCTCTCGCATTGCCGGCAAAAGGGCTCAGCGCGGCTCGCAGATCACCAGCGGTATCTCGCGAGACGTCCGTCGACGGTAGCTGCCGTAGGGCCGGTAGGCGGCCACGATTCGCGGCCACAACTCGGCCGCCTCCTCCTCGCTGGCGACGCGCGCCTTCATGGGCCGTCGACGTCCGTGCATCGTCACTTCCACGTCGGGGTGCGCCACCAGGTTGCGATACCAGTCAGGGTCCCGGTCATCCCCGCCCTTGGACGCCACCACAATGACCGTCTCGCCGTTGACCACGGGCGCCGTCAGCATCGTGGAGTGCGTGCGGCCCGATCGGCGCCCGACGGTGAACAGCTCGACGGCCGGCATTCCGAACGCGGATCCCCCGACCCTTCCTCGACTCAGGTGAACGATGGTGCGGTGCGACAGATTAAGGGCCCGAAAGCCGACGTCCTTGACGAGAGGTGGTAGCGGCACGCGACGACGCTAGCCGCTCGGTGCGCCGGTCCTCACGAGCGTCGCTGCTCACTCACGCGGCAGCCGCGAGGGATCGTTCGCCTTCTCCTTGTACATGAGCCGGTCGGCCTCGGCAATGATGTCCTCTTCACTCGCCGTCTCTTGATTTATCTCCACCAGCCCGATGCTCGCCCCCAGCTTGATCCTCGGAGCTCCGGCGACGTCAACGGAGCACGCGTTGATCAACGTCTTGAGTCCGTCCGCGATGCCCTGCGCGTTGTCGACGCGGGCGTAGGGCATGACGATGGCGAACTCGTCGCCGCCGATGCGCGCCACCATGTCGCTGTCACGAAGTCGGCCCCTTAGGGCGGCAGCGACGGCCTTGAGCACCTGGTCGCCGACCTTGTGGCCGTGAAGGTCATTGATCTTCTTGAACCCGTTGAGATCAATCATCATCAATACGGCGTGCTCCCCGTATCGATGGGCCCGCTCGACTTGGTCGGCGATGTCTCGCTCGAACCTGCGGCGGTTGCGAAGGCCCGTCAAGGCGTCGCGCTCCGACAGCGCGATGAGTTGTTCTTGATAGCGCACGCGCTCGGTGATATTTCGGGCAATCGTCGAGGCCCCCGTCACCTCTCCGCTCAGCGTGCGGATCGGCGACACGGTGAGCGACACGGTGACCTGCGTGCCGTCCTTTCGCGATCGCACGGTCTCGAGATTCTCGATCACCTCGCCCGAACGCACGCGGCGCAGAATGTCTGGCAGCGGGTTTTCGTAGTGCAGGGGCACGAGTATCGAGGTCGAGCGACCTATGACCTCGTGCGCGGCGTAGCCGTACAGCCGTTGGGCCCCGCCATTCCAACTCACAATGATGCCGTCGAGGTTCTTTCCGATGATTGCGTCCTGAGATGACTCGACGACGGACCTGAAGTGCGCGGCTTCGACTTCCAACCGTCGGCGCTCGGAGACGTCACGAATGAAGCTGGTGAAGAGAGTCCCACGCTTGGTCTCCAACGAGCCGATGGAGATCTCGACCGAAAACTCGGTTCCGTCGCTGTGAACGCCGTGCGTGTCAATGCCGTCGCGCGCTTCTCGATTCGATGGATCCTCGAGGAGGTTTGCGCGGTGGGCACGGTCGAGACTTCGAAGCAGTTCGGGAACCAGCATCTCGACGTGCTGGCCCAGGAGACTTTCGCGTGGGTAGCCGAAGAGCTCTTCGCTCTGGGCGTTCACCATGATGATGACGCCCTCGGCATCGAAGATCACGACGGCGTCAGGGGCGGTTTCGATGAAGCCGCTGGCCAAGCCCAGGTCGTACATTTCAAAGTCGATCACTGCCATATGTGACACTTTCACTCTCTCGACACCTGAGCTTCAAGCATCGCGCCTCTCTCAGGGTGATCCTTGATCCGAGGTGCAGTTCGTTCGAAGTGATTCCTACGTCACCACTACCCAAACGCTACTTGAATGAATCAGGTTTTCGTCCGGAGATTCGCGATTCTCAGACACTTCGCAGCATTCAACCAGTTGGTCGAACCTCCGGTTCGGCAATTGTTCTGCGATTGCGACGTTCGAGTGAATTGACGTTCGCGCCGCTCAACTTTCTCGACCCGAAGGAGAGGAGCGTTCAAGTACCTTCCAACTGCGTAGAGCTGGGGTTGACTCTCGCAACGAGCGATCGGCGTTCTGTCACGATCGTGGATGAAGACTCGAACTCGCCCGACGAATGCCCTCGTTGTACAGCGTGCTGCGTCGTGACCGCCCGAACAAACCTTTCGTGGAGCCACGTCGTTGACTGGGCCGGCGAAAGATCGCCCCCTGCTCGCCGGCGATACCCCCGTTCGCTCCGTGATCGTTTGGCCGCACGAAGCGCCCGACGCTACGCGAGCGGCTCGAAGCGCGCGGTGAAGTGGCGAAGCGCCGACGGCTCGTAGGTCATTCGGTAGCCGGGCAGCGACGACGCCTCCTTCGCCACCGACGTCACCACCTCGATCACGTAGTCGATGTGGCTCTGGGTGTAGGTGCGACGCGGGATCGCCAGTCGCACCAGCTCCATGGCGGCGGGAACCTCCGTGCCGTCGGGTTGGCGTGCGAACATCACCGAGCCGATCTCGCAGCTGCGGATCCCGCCCGCGCGGTACAGGGCGATGGCGAGCGACTGACCCGGGTAGTGCAGCGGCGCCACGTGCGAGAGCAGCGCCTTGGCGTCGATGTAGACGGCGTGACCGCCGATGGGCTTGACGACCGGGACGCCCGCCGCATCGAGGGCGTCACCCAGGTACGCGGTGGAGCGGATCCGGTAGCGCAGATAGTCCGGATGCACGGCCTCCTTCAGACCCTGGGCGAGCGCTTCGAGGTCGCGCCCCGCGAGACCCCCGTAGGTGGGGAAGCCTTCGGTCAGGATCAGCACGTTGCGGCAGTTCTCGGCGACGACGTCGTCGTTGAGCGCGAGCCATCCACCGATATTGCCGAAGGGGTCCTTCTTCGCGCTCATCGTCATGCCGTCGGCGAGCGAGGCGATTTCTCGCACGATGTCTGGGATCTCGCGCCCGGACTGACCTTCCTCACGCTCGTGGATGAACCACGCGTTCTCGGCGAACCGGCACGCGTCGAGGAACAGCGGCACGCCGTAGCGATGGCAGATCTCGCTCGCGGCCCGGATATTGGCGAGCGAGACGGGTTGTCCCCCGCCCGAGTTGTTCGTGATCGTGAGAAAGACCACGGGCACGTCCGCCGAGCGCTGCGCCAGCAGCGACTCGAGGGCCTCCAGGTCGATGTTCCCCTTGAAGGGATGGATGGCGGCGGCGTCGTGGCCTTCGGCAATCACCATGTCGCGGGCCTCGGCGCCGGACGATTCGACGTTGGCGCGCGTCGTGTCGAAGTGGGTGTTGTTAGGAATCACCTTGCCGGGCCCCCCGAGCACCGTGAAGATGATCTTCTCCGCTGCGCGGCCCTGATGGGTGGGAATCACGTGCTTGAACGGGAAGAGCTCCTTCACCGCCGCCTCGAAGCGGAACCACGAGGGTGACCCGGCGTAGCTCTCGTCACCGTGTTGAATCGCCGCCCACTGGTCGCGCGACATCGCACCGGTGCCGGAGTCGGTCAGCAGATCGATGAGGACGTCCTGTGAGTGCAGATTGAAGAGGTTAAACCCGGCGCTCTCGATGGCCGCCTCGCGCTCTGCCATAGTTGTCATGCGAAGGGGCTCGACCGAATGAATGCGGAACGGCTCGATGATGGTCGTGAAGGTCTGATCCACACCCAAGGGTAACAGTGCAACTCCTAGGGGCGAATGTGGGCGCCCGAACATAAATCTGTGAACCTCAAAGAGGCCTACGCAAGTCCATCCAACAGGTCGAGCATATCTTCAGCGTGCTCCTCCTCCACCGCGAGAATCTCCTCCAACATTCGTCGAGTGGTCGGATCGCCGTCACCGAGCCACGAGATGATCTCGGTGTAGGAAGCAATGGCCACTCGCTCCGCCACGAGGTCCTCACGTATCATCTCCTCGAGTTCCGATGAATCGTCGTACTCAGAGTGGCTACGCGTGGTCAGCGTCTTTGGATTGAAGTCCGGCGCGCCTCCTAACTGCGTGATGCGGGCGGCGATCATGTCAGCGTGGTTCTCTTCTTCCCCAGCGTGCTGAAGAAATTCGTCAGCGGCCGATTGAGCGTTGATTCCCTTCGCGGTGAAGTAGTGACGCTTGTAGCGAAGCACGCAGACGAGTTCGGTGGCCAGAGTTTGGTTGAGTACGTAGAGAACTCTCTCCAAATCGGCGCCGTACGCGTCTGTCACCGAGCCCTTTTCCATATTCGCGCGAGCGTTCGCACGCAACGTCGTGACGTCCGTCAGGAATTCCTCCATGCTCACCCCTTTCTCTTCTCCATTAGCGACGCACTGTGGATATCGCGTCGGTCCATCGATGACGCGAGGGCTTCATGGGCATTCCTCTTCATCGCCACAGCCATTCTTATCAAACAAAGGGGGCATCGACCTTCTGGCCAACCGGAACGGACGCTACAAAGATCAGTGGCGCGAAACGTCGTCGTCATCCCGCAATCTTCATCGGTGCCCTCGATGCCTGCAACGAACCTTGCTCCCGCCGCTTCAGCGCTGTTGTTCATCAGACGCTCGCTAGCCCCGAAGCAACGAGGTGAGTGACGTGAGAACCTCCAACGGGTGGTGACACAGGTCCGACTCCGTGAAGGCAGAGACGTGAAAGCGAACCCGCTACTCGCGATCCGGCGCAACGATGGAGACACTCTCGAAGGCATCGAGTGCCGAGAATTGCGGCGCAATGACATTTTGCCCGCATCTCGTGGGAAAGGTGTCATTCGAAGTGGCGGCCGCACGTTATGTAACGTGTGATCAGGGAGTGCCTCACGACAGGCGATCGGTGACAAAGCCAGTATCTCTGTGAGACGTTGCGGTTTCCGGTGTTACACTCTGAATGAGGACGTCTGGACCCTGCATCCTTCTCCCCTGACCGTTGGTCGAGGCGTACAGAAGAAGGTGTGAAGTGGGTCTACCGGGAATGGTGCTCAGCGCCATCGC
>Ga0182030_10023487_pt1 | contig 11397 bp, 6 predicted proteins | sample 812S3MmetaG_FD_121299 | JGI IMG/M metagenome (GOLD analysis project Ga0182030, IMG submission 121299) | Permafrost microbial communities from Stordalen Mire, Sweden - 812S3M metaG (Illumina Assembly) | ecosystem: Environmental > Terrestrial > Soil > Wetlands > Permafrost | place: Sweden...
GACGCCGCAAACCTCGCATAACCAGATGGGCATGGCGACGCTGTCGGGACGATTCGAGCTGGCGCCGACCTGGAGCCTGACCGCCGCGGCCTATGTGCGCCGCTTCGTCCAGCATACGGTCGACGGCAATCCGACCAATGTCGCGGCCTGCGCTGCTGACGCGACGCTGCTTTGCTACGGCAACGGCGATGGCACGCAATCGCCGGCCAACGGCCTCAATGGCCAGCAACTCCCGAACACTTTCCCTGCCAACGCCGTGCTTGGCGAAATCGACCGCACCTCCGTGCTGACCACCAGCCTGGGCACAAGCTTCCTGCTGTCGAACAGCGACACGCTCTTCGGCTACAAAAACCATGCGAGCTTCGGCGCCAGCTTCGATTACGGCATGACCAGCTTCGGCGCCTCGGCCGAACTCGGGACGATCCAGCCGAATTACGTTATCGCGGGCTCCGGCACATTCCTCGGGACGAGCGGCTCCCCGGCGACCGACGGGCCGGTGTCCGTGAATTCCATCAACCGCTATCTCGGCGTCAACGCGCTCGACGCATTCGACATCTCCGACAAGCTGACGCTTTCCGGCGGCGCGAGGTTGAATATCGCCTCGATTTCGCTGTTCGACCAACTCGGCGGCGGCGTCAATGGCGAGCACGAATACACCCATATCAATCCCGTCGCCGGCCTCACCTGGAAGATTACATCCGAGCTGCAGGCCTATGGCTCCTATGCCGAATCCAACCGCGCGCCGACGCCGCTGGAGCTTGGCTGCGCCAATCCGAACCAGCCCTGCATCCTCGCAAGCTTTCTCGTCTCCGATCCCAATCTCAAGCAGGTCGTGGCCCGCACCTATGAGGCGGGGTTGCGCGGCCAGCACGACCTGCCCGACGACTGGGGCTCGCTCGGCTGGAAGCTCGGCGCCTTTCACACGCTCAGCCAGAACGACATCATGAATGTTCCCGCGCCAAAGCAGCAGGGCTTCGGCTATTTCGCCAATGTCGGCGACACCCAGCGCCAGGGCATAGAGACGAGCGTCAATTACAAAAAGGGGCCGGTCACCGTTCACGCCAGCTACGCCTATATCGACGCGACTTTCCGCACCGCGATCGCGCTCGCGTCCAATAGTCCCTCCCAGGACGCCAATGGCCTGATCTACGTCACGCCGGGCGATCAGATCCCGATGATCCCCCGCCATCGCGCCAAGCTGGGCGTCGACTGGGACATCTCCTCCAAGGCGAAAATCGGCGCGGATCTGCTATTCACGGGCGCCCAGCGCTATGCGGGCGACGCCTCGAACCAGCAGCCCCTTCTGCCCGCCTATTTCACCGTTTCGCTCAACGGCTCCTACAAGATCACCGACACGATCGAACTCTACGGCCGCATCGATAACCTGTTCGACCGCCGCTACTATACTTACGGGACGTTCTTGAACACCAATTCGATTTTCAACGCCTTCTCCGACGCGCGCAGCGTCACTCCAGCGCAGCCGCTCTCGGTCTATGCCGGCGTGAGGGTGACCTTTGATGCGCCGGCTTCGACGCCTGCGCAGATGGCCGCCAAATATTGATCCATTCCGGCGGACGCGATCAATGAAAGCTGAAAAACCGCCGCAACAGCTCGGCGCCCTGTTCGGCTCCGGCGTTTTCGCCTTCGCGCGCCTTGAGTGCTACGACTTTCATGCATTCAAAGCGGAATACGCCTTGATGCGGCCCGATGTAGCGCACGGAAGAGCCGGCCGCCAACTTGGTCACGGCGAGGTCCAGATTGGACGTTTCGAAGGGCGAATGGAACTTTGAAGTCTGAAGGGGCATGGCGGCGCTCTGCCAGAGTTGAACAGCGCAATCCTGCGCGACCACACGCAAAAATTGCATCGCCAAAGAGCGTTAAATTTTATCGAAGCGAAAAAAAGACCGCCAAATGGTTATTTTTTTAAGCATTTTGGCAATATTCAGGCGCAAGCTACAGGCAAGCGACACCTTCGACACTACTGATCGCGGTCGCCGTTCCGGCCCACCAGCTCAATGACAAAGCCCATGACGACCACCCCCGCGCCGCAGGAAGAAAAACGCAACACCGCCCGCCACCGTGTCTTCAAGGGAGCCCAGATCAGCTTTCGCGGGCTGCACGCCGCCATCGACTGCGTGGTGCGCGACTTTTCCGATGGTGGCGCGCGTCTCACCGTCGAGACTTCGGTTGGCGTTCCCGACCGGTTCGAGCTCGTCCGCGACGGCCTACCGACGAAGAAATGCCAGGTGGTCTGGCGGCACGCCACGCAGATCGGCGTTCAATTCATTCCCGAAATCGATGCGGAAGCCGCGGAAGAAAATCTGCCAGGAAAGCTTCGCGCCAAATTCGGTTCCAAGATCAGTTCACCGCCAGAATGACATGGGTGGCGTCAAAGCACGCCGCCGCCTTGCCGCCCCGCTCGAGCGCCATATCCTCGGCGGTTTGCCGGGGTATCACGGCGTGCAGCGTCTTGCCATGCCCAATATCCAGCAGGATTTCGCTGTTGCGCTCGGCGTCGGTGCGGTCGGTCACTTCGCCGAAAAAGCAGTTTTTCCCCTCCGCCGGCGCGTGTTCGGGCGCATAAAGGCGGATGAAGGAGGATTTGACCAGCGCCAGCACCTTGCGGCCGGGCTCCAGGCCAAGATCCCCGGCGGAGTCGTTGGTGACGATCGCGAGGATGTGACGGTCTTCCGCGACCTTCAACGTCACCTCGACGTCAACAGGCCATTTCCTGACCAGCATCACCTCGGTCTGAAAGACATTGCGCGCCGAAATCCGGGCGCCGATCGCCCAGAGCAGCGCCTCCTCCTGGCCTTCGAGACCCTCCTCGGCGATCATGTTGGAAATGCGCGACAGCTTTTCCTCGAGCCTATGGAAGGTGGCGATCAGCCGCCGCCCCTCCTCCGTGACTTCGGCGCCGCCGCCGGTTCGGCCGCCCGGGCGGGTGATGAAGGCCGGCGTCGGCAAAAGGTTATTGACGGCGTTGACCGAATCCCAGGCGGTCTTGTAGCTGAACCCCGTCGCCTTGGCCGCCTTGGCGATGCTGCCGAACTCCGCCACTTTTTCGAGAAGCTTTACGCGCTCGCGTCCAACTAGAAAACGACCCTCGCTGTGCAGGGCTAGCAGCGCATTGATTTTGTGTCCCGTCATTTCCGCTCCAATTGACCGCGCGAAAAAGATCGCTTGCCCAAGCCGCCAAATTAGCTCAATATGTAATCGAACAACATAACGCCTTTTCGCGCCTCCGAAGCCATTGAGAATTGTCTACCTAGCACAGATTTGCGCCGGCGCGGCAGCGCGTTCATTGCGCAAAGAAACATCGTCGATCCCGCCGGCGCGGTGGCCATCTCCCGCGGCGTATCGGATTGGCGGTCAAGGCGGCTCCGGGTTCATTGCCCTCTGAGTCCGGGGTCGCCGCTCCCTGCCGCCATGTCCATTTGGGGGCGCTGATATGTGCGCGGTTGCTTGGCTTTTACTCGCCGCCTCAACGTCGCACGCCGGATCGTCAAACAAAACCCGCCTCAGGGCGGGTTTTGCGTAAACGGTCAGCCTCCGGGTTTCGGCCTTAATACAGTCCGCCGGTGCCCGAGCCAACCGCCTGGTCGGACGCCGGAGTGTTCGAGGCCGGTCCAGACGCTGGGCCGCCGCCATAAGTGTCGGGCGGCGCCGTTCCCGGCTTGAAGGCTTCGAGGATCGATCCCGCGCCCGAGGAGCGCATGCCGGATTTCACGTCCACCGAGATCAGTTTTATGCCCGGCGGCACACGGAAGGGCGTGTCCGGCTTGTCGGCCAGCGCCATTTTCATGAAGTCGCGGAAGATCGGCGCGGCATAGGTCGCCGCCTGCGCCGAATCGCCCATGGAGCGCGGCTTGTCGTAACCCAGGAACACGCCGACGGTGAGATCGGGCGAATAGCCGACGAACCATAAATCCTTGGCTTCGTTGGTGGTTCCGGTCTTGCCGGCGAGATGCTTGCCGACTTCCTTGATCGAGACGCCGGTGCCGCGATCGATCACGCCTTCCATGATCGAGGTGATCTGGTAGGCGGTGAGCGGATCGAGCACCTGTTCGCGCTTGTCGTTCAGCCTCGGTTCGCTGGCCGGGTCGAATTTGGCGGCGTCGCAGCCCAGGCACTCGCGCTCGTCGTGACGGTAGATCGTATGGCCCCAGCGGTCCTGGATGCGGTCGATCAGCGTCGGCTTGATGCGCTTGCCGCCATTGGCCAGCATGGAATAGGCGGTGACCATGCGCATCACCGTGGTTTCGCCCGCGCCGAGCGCCATGGGCAGGTAGGTCGCCATGTTGTCGTAAATGCCGAAGCGGCGGGCATATTCGGCGACCAGGGGCATGCCAATGTCGCGAGCGAGCCGCACCGTCATCAGGTTTTTCGAATGTTCGACGCCATAGCGCAGCGTATGCGGGCCGTAATGTCCTTCCTCGAAATTCTCGGGACGCCAGACTTCGCCATTGGGCGTGGTGATCTCGATCGGCTCGTCCTGGATGATCGATGAGGGCGTATAGCCATTGTCTAGGGCGGTGGCGTAGACGAAGGGCTTGAAGGACGAGCCCGGCTGGCGCAGCGCCTGGGTCGAGCGGTTGAAATTCGACTGGTCGTAGGAAAAGCCGCCGACCATGGCGAAGACGCGGCCGGTATAGGGATCCATGGCGACGAGGGCGCCGGAGATTTCGGGAACCTGACGCAGCCGGAACTGGCCCGCGCGGCCCTCGATCGGCTCGACGTACACAACGTCGCCGGGCGAAACAACCTGGCGGAGGCGCGTGTGCGTCCAGCGCACGCCGTCGGCCGTCAGACTTCCCGTGTCGCGCTGGCTGCCGAGATCGCCGGATTTTTCATGCGCCGGCTGCAAGCCGATGCGGGCGGATGCGTCGGTGACGTCGAGCACCACGGCGAGGCGCCAGGGCTGCACGTCGCCAAGGACGGGAACCTCGCCGAGCGGCGGCCCCCAGTCGCCGCCGAGGTTGATCTTCCGCAGGGCGCCGCGCCAGCCGTGCGCCTCGTCGAAGCGGATCAGGCCTTCGACCAGCGCCTTGCGCGCCATCAACTGTATTTTCGGGTCGAGCGTGGCGCGGACCGACAACCCGCCCTCATAGAGCTTCTTGTCGCCGTAGCGGTCGTTCAGCTCACGCCGCACTTCCTCCGCGAAATAGCCGGCCATCATCGAATTGGCCGAGAGCACGCGCGGATTGACGGCCAGCGGCTCGGCCTTGGCGGCGTCGCCGTCCTTGCGTGCGACATAGCCATTTTCGACCAGACGCTCGATGACATAATTGCGGCGCGCCACGGCGGCGTCGCGGTTGCGATAGGGATTGTAATTATTCGGTCCCTTGGGCAATCCCGCGAGATAGGCGGTTTCGGCAAGGGTCAGCTCGTAGACAGACTTGTCGAAATAATTCAGCGCGGCGGCGGCCACGCCGTAATTGCCCATGCCGAGGTAAATTTCGTTGAGATAGAGCTCGAGAATGCGCTCTTTCGAATAGGCCTGTTCGATGCGCAACGAGAGCAAGGCTTCCTTGATCTTGCGGTCGAAGCTGCGCTCATTGGTCAAAAGAAAGTTTTTCGCCACCTGCTGGGTGATGGTGGAGGCGCCCTGCACGCGCTTGTCGCCCTTGATCAGCACCAGCGCGGCGCGGGCTATGCCTTCGGGATCGATGCCGTTGTGCGAATAGAAATTCTTGTCCTCGGCCGAGATGAAGGCCTGCTTGACCAGCGGCGGAATGGCGTTCGAAGGCAGGTAGAGCCGGCGCTCGTGCGAATATTCGGCGAGCAGCGAGCCATCGCCCGCATGGACGCGGGTCATGATCGGCGGCTCGTAATTCTTGAGCTGCGTATAGTCGGGCAGGTCCTTGTTGTAGGTGTAGACCAGCGCGCCGACCGCGATCGCGCCCAGGATGAACAGGATCGCGCCCGTCGCGAACAGGAAGCCGAAAAGCCGTGCGAGCATCCGCATGAATTCACCTTCCCAACGAACGATTTCGCCAACGAGCGATTTCGCCGCAACAATCCCTGCGCCAAAGAAAGCCGATTGACCCCGCGCCAATTGGCCGATGGAATCGCCGCATCCAACCGCGCCTATAGCATTGCGCCTGTCCGCCGGCCAAGGCCCATCTGGCCTAGTTGCCGATGCTTTGTGTCGGTTTAAGGGCCGCTCCGCTTGCGGGATCGGCCAGTTTTGCAGCAAAAAAGCTGTCGATGGCGTGCGCGACCTGCGCCGAGGCTCTGTCTCGCCATTGCGGCGAGGAGAGATCTGCCGCATCCTTCGCGCTCGAGAGATAGCCGAGCTCCAGCAGGACCGACGGCACGTCCGGGGCCTTGAGCACGACAAATCCCGCGGATCTCCGGGGATTCTTGTTCAACCGCGCCGCGACCTTCCAATAGTCGGACAGAGAGCGCGCGAAAACATGGGAAAAGGCGCGGGTTTCCCGGCGGGTCAGGTCGAACAATATGTCGTTGACGTCGTCGGCGTCCTCTTTCGATTCGGCGCCGGCGTCGGCGTCGGCCTGGTTCTCGCTTTCCGCGACGCGCGCCGCTTCGGCGTCCGACGCTTTCTCGGAAACGGTGTAGACCGTCGCGCCATCCGCGCCTCCGCCGCGCAGCGCGTCGGCGTGCACCGAGACGAACAGCCGGGCGGAGAGTTTTCGCGCGATGCGCACGCGCTCGCCGAGCGGCACGAAAGTGTCGTCGTCGCGGGTCAGCACCACTTGGTAGCGGTCGCCCTCGCGCAATTTCACCGCCAGCGCCCGCGCGAATTCGAGAACAATGGTCTTTTCGACGGCGTGATTGCCACCGAGCGCTCCGGAATCGACGCCGCCATGGCCGGGGTCGATCACCACGACGGGCTTTTCTGATGGCGCTTGCGCAGGGGTTGCCGAGGGAGTCGCGGAAGAAGTCGCCATTCTCGCCTGCCTGGCCGATCCATCGCGGGCGGCGGCCTTGAACGCGGGTTCCGGCTGCGGCGCCAGCGTGAAGGCGAGTTCGAAACCGGCGCCCTTGGCCGGCGCGCAGCTCGTCGCGACGATTTCCGCGGGAGAAGCGAGGTCGATCACGATGCGCGACTTGCCAGGCGCGAGGCGGCCGAAACGGTAGGAAGCGATCAGGCCGGACGTTGCGGAGGCGGCCGGGCGCGGCTTGGCGGCGCTGCGCGGCTTGTCGCCGTGGCGCCCGACCGGCTGCGGCGCCGGTCCGCCCTGCCCCGGATCGATCTGGAAATTGACCTCCGGCAGGTCGACTATGGCGCGGGCGGGCGCGTCGAGCACATAGGTCTCCGGCGAGACACAGGCGTCGAGCGCGAAGACCAGCCTCGTCTCGCGCGCTCCCGGCTCGACATGGGCGGCAACGGCGACCGGCGCCGCCGCCAGGGCGAAGCCGGGAACGGCCCCCCAAAGAAGCACGCCCCAGAACAGGCGGGACGCCAAGACTCTGGTCGGCAAGACAGATTTGGACTCCGAGACGGACCGAAACGTGAAACCGGTTTCCATGATGGCCAGATGTGTTTCCTGCTTCGATTGAGCCCATGAAATGATCAATGAAATCGACCATAAACACCCGTCTCGGCGCTGGCGACTGTTGCAAAACAGCCACGGACGCGGGGAAACTTGCCAAAGGGTCCCTCTCTGGGCTACATAGAAGCGTTCCAGTTCGGGCGCGAAATAAGATTCGCGCCAAACGAGCGATGAACGGCCTCTCCAGCCTCGACGCGCCGCCAGACATGCGGGCGTTTTTTGCGCGGGTGTTTTTCGCGGGTGTTTTTCGCGCCAACCCCGGAAGTTGCGCCTTTCGTTCGCTTGTCGACGTCTTGGAGATATCCGGCGGCCTTGCGCCTCGGAAGACAGGTGAGAATTTTGCACGCGCCCGCAACCACACCCTGCCGCGGCATTGGCCGCGCGGGGACCGCAATCGGAGAAGGATACGACGCCGCAAGGCGAAGCGTCCCCATGCGATTCGGAGCGAACGCGCTTTCGCCGGCCTTCTCGGCGCCGATCCGCCAACCGGGCCGTATGCCCGTCCTTTCCTGCAACGCTCCGGCCGGTGGCCGTCTGGCGCTGCATGTAGACCCTCACAAAAATCCCTCAACCCATTATCGCACGGCGCGCCTCCAAGGGCGCGGCGCCGCTCGCGCAATCCGGTCGGACGGCCTCGCCGCCGCCGGAACTGACGCAAGCGCGATCCAGGCCCATGGCCGCGCCATGCCCGCAAGAGTTCCCCATGGCAAACAAGATGCTTATAGACGCCTCCCATCCCGAAGAGACCCGGGTGGTGGTGCTGCGCGGCAATAGAGTCGAAGAGTTCGATTTTGAATCCGCGTCCAAGAAACAGTTGCGCGGCAATATCTATCTGGCGAAAGTGACCAGGGTCGAACCCTCGCTGCAGGCCGCCTTCGTCGAATATGGCGGCAACCGCCACGGATTCCTGGCCTTTTCGGAAATCCACCCCGATTACTACCAGATTCCGCACTCTGACCGCGCCGCCCTGCTTGAGGAGGAATCCCGCGCCCACCGCGAGGAGGAGGACGAGGACAGCTCCCGCCGCCGCAGCCGCCGCCACCGCCGCGGCTCCGAACGCCGCAACCGCAACGACGATGAGCGCGTGACCGGCGAAGTTCTCGCCGACGAAAACAATTCCGAGCTGGGCCAGGAGTCGGGTCAGAACTCCGGCGAAGGCGTTTCCGAGCCTACCGATCTCGCCACGATGGACTTTGCTGCGCCAGACTCCGCTTCGGCTTCGACGGAATTCTCTTCCACGGATTCCGCTCCATCGGAAACACCTTCGAGCGCGGAAGGCGCGCATGAAGGAGCTCCGATCCAGGAGACTTTCGAAGCGGCGCATTCCCGCGCCGAACATGCCGAGTCCGAGGCTCTTGACGCCGTCCATGCCACGGTCGAAACGCCGTCGGTCGTCGAGGCGGCGCCCTCGCCTGTTCCAGAGCCCGCGCCGGAAGCTCCGCATGCGGCCGACGCCGAGGCGCCGGCTGCCCATGCGGATAGCCATGAATTGGCTTGCGATCCCGAAGGCTTCGCCATTGTCGAGGAATCCGCCGCCGAACAGGATCGCCACGACGCGGCCCGCGAGGATCGTCATGCCGATGGCGCAGACGATGGCGAACACTCGGAACAGGGCGAGACGCGCGCGCGCCGCTCCTCCGAGCCGGACGGCGAGCACGCCGACAAGGACCAAGACAAGGACTTGGACAAGGACCTGGACAAGGACGAAGAAGAGGAAATCGTCGAGCAGCTTGGCGGCGACGCCATGGACGAGACGCCCTATCGCATGCCCCGCATGCGCCGCCAGTACAAGATCCAGGAAGTCATCAAGCGCCGCCAGGTGCTGCTGATCCAGGTCGTCAAGGAAGAACGCGGCAACAAGGGCGCCGCCCTGACCACCTATCTCTCTCTGGCCGGCCGCTACTCTGTGCTAATGCCCAATACCGCCCGCGGCGGCGGCATTTCGCGGAAAATCACCGACGCCTCCGACCGCAAGCGCCTCAAGGAAATCGCCGGGGAGCTGGAGGTTCCCGATGGAATGGGCGTCATCCTCCGCACGGCCGGGGCTGCGCGGACGAAGCCCGAGGTCAAGCGCGACTTCGAATATCTGATGCGCATGTGGGAGCAGGTGCGCGAGCTGACCCTGACTTCATCGGCGCCGGCGCTGGTCTACGAGGAGGGTTCGCTGATCAAACGCGCCATCCGCGACCTTTACAACAAGGACATCGACGACGTCGTCGTCGCGGGCGAGGCCGGCTTCCGCGAGGCGCGCGACTTCATGCGCCTGCTGATGCCCACCCACGTCAAGAATGTGCAGTTCTATCGCGAGGCGCAGCCGATCTTCGCCAAATGGGGCGCGGAATCGCAGCTTGACGCGCTGTTCCACACCCAGGTGACGCTGAAATCGGGCGGTTACCTCGTCATCAACCAGACCGAGGCGCTTGTCGCCATCGACGTCAATTCCGGCCGCTCGACCCGCGAACATAATATCGAAGACACGGCCTTGCGGACCAATCTTGAAGCTGCGGATGAAGTCGCCCGGCAATTGCGCCTGCGCGATCTCGCCGGCCTCATCGTCGTCGATTTCATCGACATGGAGGAAAGCCGCAACAATCGCTCGGTGGAGCGCCGCATCAAGGAAGCGCTCAAGGACGACCGCGCGCGCATCCAGGTCGGCCGCATCTCGCATTTCGGCCTGCTTGAAATGTCGCGCCAGCGCATCCGCACCGGCGTGCTCGAAGGCTCCTCCATCCTTTGTCCGCATTGCGCCGGCGCCGGCACCGTGCGCTCGACCGCTTCGGTCGCCGTGCATGTGATGCGTGTGCTTGAAGATGCGCTGATCAAGAGCGCGACGCATGACGTCATCCTGCGCACCCGCACCGACATCGCGCTCTATATCCTCAATCAGAAGCGCTCGCTGCTGCGACTGATCGAAGAGCGTTTCGGCGTGGCCGTGACGGTTGAGGCCGACGATTCGCTGACCGGGGGCGCCTATCATGCGCTCGAACGCGGCGAACTCGCGGCGGGGCCGGTCAGCGATCCGCTGCGTCGCTTCGACCCCCGTCGCGCCATCGAGGACGAGGTCGAGGATATCGAATCCGAAGTCGAATTCGAGCCGGAATCGGAGCCGGAAAACGTCAACGAGGCCGAGTCTGACGCCGAGGTCGAGGCCGGAACGGGCGACGACGCTTCCGAGGAGCGCGGAGAGGGCGACAACGATAATCGCCGTCGCCGTCGTCGCCGGCGTGGACGGGGCCGTGGCTTCGAACGTGAAGCTGGCGTGATCGACCCCAACGCGCCGCAGCCCTCCGACGAGGGACTCGAGACCATGGCCGAAATCGGCGGCGATCTGAACACGCCTGTCGAAAGCGGCGAGGATATCAACGGCTCCGACGCGCCGCGCGAGGATGGCGAAAGCGGCCGGCGTGGCCGGGGTCGCTGGCGGCGGCGCGGACGCGGTCCGCGCAGCAATGAGACCAGCGAATTCTCGGGCGACTGGCGTCCGACCGGCGACGCGGAAGGCGGCCTCTCCGTCGAGGCGATTTCGGCGCCGTCCGATTCCGCCGAACCGGCTCATGCCATCGATTCGCAGACGGCAACGGTCGAAACTGCGCAAGACGCGCCAGCGGCGCAAGAAGTGAACTTCGAGTCGCCGGCGCCGCGAGAGACGCCCGCGCTTGCGCAAGAGGTTCACGCCGCGCCGCAGGAGGCGGCGCCAGAGGTCGCCAAGCCGGAGGCAGCCGCGCCGCAAGTCGCCGCGCCCGAGCCTTTCGCTCCCGCGCAGCCCGCGCCCGCTCCCGCTCCGACGCAGCCGGAATTGCCGGTGATCACCGCAGCCGATCCCGACAAGCCCAAGCGCTCCGGCTGGTGGGCCCGCGCCAAGGCCGGCCTGACCGGC
>Ga0182030_10023488_pt1 | contig 11397 bp, 10 predicted proteins | sample 812S3MmetaG_FD_121299 | JGI IMG/M metagenome (GOLD analysis project Ga0182030, IMG submission 121299) | Permafrost microbial communities from Stordalen Mire, Sweden - 812S3M metaG (Illumina Assembly) | ecosystem: Environmental > Terrestrial > Soil > Wetlands > Permafrost | place: Sweden...
CGCCCGACGGCTTCGCGCATCGCGGCGTCATAGGAGTTGCGTTGCTTCGGGTTGTTCAGTGTGATCGTGGCGATGCGCCCCTGCGGATCCACGTCAAAAAGCACACGATCGTCCGAAGTGTCAGAGGAAGTCATCTGTCGGACTCCTTTCGCCGACGGCCGAATTGAAACACGGACAGCTTTTCCGGCGACGACGCCAACGTGTTGACCTCACCCACACAAAGCACCTCGTCATCAAGCAGCAGCCGAGCCGTTGACGTGACACCCCGCTCGGACTGCGACCGGACGATGTCAAAGCGCAGCTCAGTCAAGATCGGCGTGGGCCGGCGGAAGCTCACGTTAAGTGAACGGGTCTTGCCGGAAAGACCAGTGACGCAACTGTGATGCTGTATAACGCAGTCGAAGAAGGCGGCGAGAAAGCCGCCATGCACCAATCCGGGCGGCCCCTCGTAGACCAGCGGGAACAAGACCCTGCCGCCGGCCTTATCGGCGTCCGTGTGATCGAAGGAGTACTCCGGAAAGCACGGGTTGTAGGCGCCGATGTCGGTTGCGTGGTTCAGATAGACCCGCCGGGGGTCATCCTCGACCTCACCGATGCGCGGCGCGAGGTCCCGCGGCGCCGCGGCGGCAAGCTCACCCTCCCACTCGACGAACGTGGCCAGCATGGCGTCCACCACCGGGTGCGGGTGTTCCAGCGCGAGCAACGTTGAGCTGAGCCGTCTCATCGCGGCGGCCGCGGCGACGGTCTGGGCAAGCGGCGCTTCGCCGAATCTGGCGTCACCGATGCCCTCGCCCATGTATCCCTCTTTCAGGTGGTTTCGCCCGGTTGTTTCCGTCGACAGCGTTTCCTTGCTAACTTATACAGCGTAGCAATCGTATTGCCTACTGTATGGGTAACCATATCGGTGAGAAAGGCCGGATCCGACGGTGAGTCACGAGGCCGACACGGCCCATGCCGAGGGCTCGGTTGTCGTACGCCGGGACGGCGCCATTCTGCGAGTCACGCTCGATCGCCCGGCACGGCGTAACTCGTTGAACCAATTGATGATCGACACGTTGGTTGAGTCACTGACCGATGCCGCGGCGGACGACTCGTTGCGCGCGATTCACATCCGGGGCGCCGGAGACGACTTCTGCGCCGGGGCCGACTGGGTGGCCACCAATAGCGACAGTGCACAACGTCCCCGCACCGGCGACCTGGTGCGCAGGGTTCCGCACGCCGCCAATCGCTTGATCGAACTCGTGCACACCATCCAGCTGCCGGTGGTCTGCAGCGTGCAGGGATGGGCCGCGGGCATTGGCTGCAACCTTGCGCTGGCCGCCGACTTCACGGTGGCCGCGACGGACGCCGTGTTTTGGGAGCCGTTCATCGACCGCGGGTTCAGCCCGGATTCAGGCTCCACCTGGCTACTGCCCCGACTCGTCGGTGTGGCGCGAGCCCGGCGAATGCTCCTGCTCAGCGAGAAGGTGAGTGCAACCGATGCGGCCGACTGGGGGCTGATTCACCAGGCCGTGAGCCCGCCCGAACTCGACGATGCCACCGAGCACCTGCTGACCCGACTGGCCTGCGGACCAACGGTGGCGATCGGGCTGGCCAAGCAGGCCCTGAACTTCAGCCAGCACGCGTCGCTCGGCCAATCCATGACGCAAGAACTTTTTAATCTGGAATTATCCTGTCGAACAAGCGATTTCAAAGAGGGCTTGAAGGCGTTTCGGGAACGGCGCACGCCGACTTTCGATGGCCGCTGACCGGATAGGCTTTCGGTCGCACCGGGCGCTAGACGAAGGGAACACGGATGCCTACTGACTCGTTCGACACCATCAACTACGAGGTCGACGGGCACACCGCCACCATCACGCTGAACCGGCCTGATGCCCTCAATGCGCTCAGCCCGCACATGGTCACCGAACTACGGGCGGCGTACGACGAGGCCGAAAACGACGACAAGGTATGGCTGACCATCGTCACCGGTACGGGTCGCGCTTTCTGTACCGGGGCGGATGTGAACGCCATTCCGGAAGACGGCAAGGTGATCTACGAGCGGGCATACCTGTCGACCTATGACCAGTGGGAGGCACCTCAGGAAGGCACACCGCCGTTCCGCCGAATGGCCAAGCCGGTGTTGACCGCCGTCAACGGCCTGTGCTGTGGCGCCGGCCTGGATTGGGTGACCACGACGGACATCGTCATCGCATCCGACCGTGCGACGTTCTTCGATCCGCACGTCAGCATCGGGCTCGTCGCCGGACGCGAGATGGTACGGCTGGCCCGGGCGCTGCCCCGATCGGTCGCGCTGCGGATGGCGTTGATGGGCAAGCACGAGCGGATGAGCGCAGAGCGCGCCTACGAACTCGGGTTGATCAGCGAAATCGTCGAACACGACCATCTCCTCGAACGGGCGCATGAGATCGCGGACGTCGTCAATTCCAACGCGCCGCTGGCCGTCCGGGGGACGCGACTGGCCATTGTCAAGGGCCTGAATGTGCCGCTGCATGAAGCCGAGATCATGGCCGAGACATTCCGCGAGCGCGTCCTGCGCACCGAGGACGCACTTGAAGGCCCCAAGGCCTTCGTGGAAAAACGGGCACCGGATTGGCAATGCAAATGAGTGCCGACGGTTTCGAAACCATCCTGCTCGACGTCAACGCCGCCGACCATGTCGCCACCATCACGCTGAATCGGCCCGATCAGCTCAACACGTTCAACCGCACTATGTGCGAGGAGATGGTCCAAGCCTGGCGCGCGGTCAAACTCGATGAGTCGGTGCATGCGGTTGTGCTGCGCGCGGCAGGCACCCGCGCGTTCAGCGCCGGACTGGACATCAAGACGCCGTATGGCCAGCCCGAAAATGTCTGGAACCACGAAGACCCCGGCGAGGCGCTCAGCGCTAAATGGCAGAAGATGTGGAAGCCGGTGGTGTGCGCAGTCCAGGGTATGTGCACTGCCGGCGGATTCTACTTCGTCAACGAATCCGATGTGGTCATCTGCTCAACGGATGCAACGTTTTTCGACTCACACGTCTCTGCCGGTCTGGTGTGCGCACTAGAACCGATCGGGCTGATGCGCCGCATCGGGCTGGGCGAGACGCTGCGGATAGCGCTGATGGGCAACGACGAACGGGTCAGCGCCGATACCGCACTGCGGATTGGAATGGTGTCCGAGGTGGTTGCCCCGGATGAGCTGTGGTCCCGGGCTCACGAAATCGCGGCAACCATTGCCGCCAAGCCGCCCTCGGCGACCCAGGGCACCGTCAAAGCAATCTGGGAATCATTGGACAAGCCCTACCGCGCCGCCATGGATCAGGGGCTGATCTATACCCGACTGGGCAACCCCCTCGGCAAGGCAGAATTGGCCGCCCAAACCAACTCCAACGGCAATGGCGCCAGGAGTGAACCGAAGATCCGCTGATGACCGATCACCCGCTGTGTCAACGCATCGCCGACGTGCTGGATCTGCAGCCCGGCGCGGATGCGATCGAGTACGACGGCCGATGGCACTCATGGGGCCAGCTCGGTGAGGCGGCGCGGCAGATGGCCTCTCTGACAGCCGAACACGGTACCGCGCCGCAGATCGGGATGTTGCTGCGTAACCGCCCCGGGCAGGTGGCCGCGTTCCTCGGTGTGCTGCTCGGCGGCGGGACTGTGGTCACCATCAACCCGTCTCGCGGCGACGAGCGGACCAGGGCTGACATCGCCGCCCTGCGATTGCCGCTGGTCGTCGGGGAGCCCGACGACCTGGCGACGCTGGTCGCTCCTGGGACCCAGACGGCGTCGATTTCGGCTCTTTTAACCAATGCTAGCCGCACAGCACAGCACGGCCCCGGATCCGCTGGCCGGCCCGGCGTCGCGGTCCGAATGCTGACCAGCGGAACGACCGGTCCGCCCAAGCGAATAGACCTCAGCTACGACATGCTGGCGCGCAGTGTAATGGGCCCACAGCCCGAGCGCGCCGCGGCGCCAACCGAATTGCGACGCGGCGTCGCGATCGTCAACTCACCGCTAGTGCATATCGGCGGGGTTTTCCGGGTACTGCAATGCGTCGCCGAAGCGAGATCCTTTGTGCTGCTGGAACGATTCGAGCTCAACGCGTGGGCCGAGGCGGTCCGCAAACACCGGCCCCGCACGGTTTCGCTGGTGCCGGCCGCGCTGCGCACGGTGCTGCACTCCGATCTCGTACCAGCCGACCTGGAAAGCATCCGCGCCGTCACCTGCGGTACGGCGCCGCTATCGGCAAACGATGCCGACGCCTTCACCGAAAAGTACGGCATCCCCGTCCTGACCTCCTACGCCGCAACCGAATTCGGCGGCGGCGTGGCTGGCTGGACCCTGGCCGATCACCAGCAGCACTGGCAGGCCAAACGCGGCAGCGTCGGGCGCGCCAATCCTGGCGCACAACTGCGGGTCGTCGACGACGGCGGTACACCGCTCGGGTCGGACCAGGTCGGTCTCTTGGAAGTCAAGCCGGGACAGCTGGGACCGTCGGCGGAATGGTTGCGGACCACCGATATGGCGCGCATCGACGACGACGGATTTGTCTGGGTCGTCGGACGTGCCGATCAGGCGATCATCCGCGGCGGGTTCAAGGTGATGCCCGACGACGTGCGCACCGCGCTGGAGGGCCACCCCGCTGTCGCGGGCGCAGCGGTGGTGGGCCGGCCCGACGAGCGCCTCGGTGAGACGCCCGTCGCCATGGTGGAACTGCGTAAGTCCGCGTCGACCGATCCCGGCGAGCTGATCGAGTATCTGCGGATGCGACTGGCCGGCTACGAGATTCCCACTGACATCGCGATCGTCGGCGCCATCCCGCGAACACCGTCGGGCAAGGCCGATCTGAGCTCAATCCGAAGCTTTTTCAGCGCCGCCGCCCGCAGTGACCATGCCAGGTGACTCGCCCACGGTCGCCGAGGTGCTGCGGCGCCAAGCCCGTGCGCGTGCAGAGCACCCGCTTCTGGTGTGCGACGACGATCGCATCACCTACGCCGAGGCCGAGCGCCGCTCGGCACAGCTTGCCCGCGGACTCATAGCGCTCGGTGCCGGCAAGGGCACCCACGTGGCCTTGCTCTACCCGAATGGCACCGAGTTCGTGGTCGGGATGCTGGCCGCGGCGCGGGTCGGCGCGGTGGTCATCCCCTTTTCGACCTTCGTCACCGCCCGCGAGATGCGCGAACAACTGGTCGATAGCGATGCCCAGATCCTGTTGAGTGCGGCGTCGTTTCGCTCGCACGACTACGTGCGGAGACTCGCGGAGGCGGTGTCTGACCCCGATTTCGACTCCGGACGGCCGCTATTCGCGACCGCGACGCCGCAATTGCGTCAAGTCGCGATCGGCCTACCCGATATCGAGCGCCTGTCCGGGCTCGCCGAGACCATCGACCCCACGCTGCTGTCCGCGATGGAAGACGACGTCGACGGCTCAGACCCGCTGGCCATCGTCTACACGTCGGGCTCAACGAGTACCCCTAAGGGAGTGGTCCACACGCACGCCGCCCTGCTCGGCCACCAGCAGAACCTCAACGACATCCGCTGTTTGACGGCCGACGACAAGCTGTTCTGCAATTCGCCGTTCTTCTGGATCGGCGGCTTCGCGTTCGGCCTGCTGGCCACGCTGATCGCCGGATCGACGCTGGTGTGCTCCAATGCCAGCGACCCCGGTAGCACGCTCGACCTGCTCGAAGCCGAACAGCCGGCCATGACAAACGGTTTCGCTGCCGGCATCGCCCACCTGGCCGATCATCCGAGCTTCGCTGGACGCGACCTGTCGTCGATGCGTCGCGGGAATCTGTACCCGATCATGGCGCCCGGCACCCAGCCGGCCGATCCGGAATTGCGGCACAACATGCTGGGCATGACCGAGGCCGGCAGTGTGTTGCTGATCAGCGGCGACGAATCCGACCAACCTGAAGAGCGGCGTGGGTCGTTCGGCAGGCCCGCGCCCGGGTTCGAGACCATGATCGTCGAACCCAAGTCGGCAACGGTTGTCGACGTCGGCGAGGTCGGTGAATTGTGCATCCGCGGGCCATACCTGATGCAGCGGTATTACAAGCGCAGTCGCGAAGAGTGCTTCGATGCCGACGGTTGGTTCCACACCGGCGATTTGGTGCGCGCCGACGCGGACGGATTCATGTATTTCGTCGGCCGGCTCAGCGCAATGATCAAGACCGCCGGAGCCAACGTCTCGGCAGCCGAGGTTGAGAAGGCGATCGCGAAGGTCGCTGGCGTCCAGGCTCACGTTGTCGGCATTCCGGACGCCGAACGGGGAGAGCTGGTTGCCGCGGTCGTGGTCCAGCCTGCCCGACCGGATTTCGATGAAGGCGCGCTGCGCGAGCGGCTCAAGGAAGAATTGTCGACTTACAAAATCCCGAGGCGGTTCATCGCCGTGCCGAGCGGCGAGATTCCGCTGCTGTCGAGCGGCAAAGTCGACGCCCAGCAATTGAAGAAGCTGTTCCGTGACTAGTCCGGAGCCTGACCCAACGCTTGCGCGCACCGTCGATCAACTCGTGCGGTTTCGCGCCGCCCACGACGACGCTAAGCCGATGGTGATCGATCCGCAGGACCGAATCAGCTATCGCGAACTAGAATCGAGCACGCGAGATTTGGCCGCGGCACTCATCGAGGCCGGCGTCGGCAAGGGCACTCGGGTCGGGCTGATCATGCCCAATTGCACCCGCTGGGTTCAGATTGCGATTGCACTGACGCGCATCGGCGCGGTACTGGTTCCGTTGAGCACCCTGCTGCAGGCGGGCGAACTCGTCGCACAGTTGCGGGCAGCCTCGGTGCAATTCCTGGTGAGCGTCGAAGAATTCCGCGGACACCGCTATCTGGACGACCTCCAATCTGTACCGCAGCTCGGACTTCCCGCGCTACGCCAGGTCTGGACGATCGACCGGCTCAACCACGCCGATGCGGGTGAGCGGGCCCGCAGGCTCGTCGACGCCATGACCGAGACAGTCACCGCCAGCGACCCGCTGGTCATCATGTTCACCTCGGGCAGCAGTGGAGCACCCAAGGGTGTCGTGCATTCCCACGGCAACGCATTGGGCGCGGTCGAATCGGGCCTCGCGGCGCGCTGCATCACGTCCGATACCCGCCTCTATCTGCCGATGCCGTTCTTCTGGGTGGGGGGCTTTGGCAGCGGAATACTGTCCGCGCTGCTGGCCGGCGCCACCCTGGTGACCGAGGAAATACCACGACCCGAAACCACCCTGCGGCTGCTGGAAAGCGCGCGGGTGACGCTGTTTCGCGGCTGGCCCGACCAGGCCGAAGCGCTGGCACGGCATCCGGATGCAATCAGCGTCGATCTCTCGGCGTTACGCCCGGGCAGCCTGGAAGCCCTGCTGCCGCGGGCGCTGCGGGCTGAACCCGGAGCGCGGGCCACGCTGTTCGGCATGACCGAGGCATTCGGGCCCTACTGCGGCTACCCCGCCGACACCGACATGCCGCACGCGGCCTGGGGCAGCTGCGGTAAGCCGTTCCCCGGGATGCAGGTGCGCATCGTCGACCCCGATAACGGCGGGCCCGCTACCACGGGAACCGTTGGCATGATCCAGATCCGGGGGCCGCACACGCTGCGCGGCATTTGCCGCCGCACCCGAGAAGAGCTGTTCACCTCCGACGGCTTCTACCCCACCGGCGATCTGGGTCACCTCGACGCGGATGGCTTCCTGTTCTACCGCGGCAGATCCGACGACATGTTCAAAGTCAGCGGGGCCACCGTCTACCCCAGCGAGGTCGAGCGGGCGCTGCGCGCCATCGACGGCATCGAATACGCCTTCGTCACCAAGGTGCCCGGGCCTTCAGGAGAACGGGTGGGCGCTGCGGTGGTGTGCGGCGACCGCTCGGCTACCGCCGAGGAGCTGCGTAGCTCCGCGCGCAAACTGCTGAGCGCCTTCAAGGTGCCGACGGTGTGGCTATTGCTGGAATCCGACGACGACGTCCCGCGGGGCGGCACCGGCAAGGTCGACATCCGCCGGCTGCGGGACATGTTGATCGACGCGGGCCAGCCTATGGGACCCGCGTCCAGGGTTGACAATTCTGCGACTCGAAGGCCTTGACCGTTGTGTTGATATTCGCGAACATCGGACCGACCGACATATTCGTCTGGATTACATGGTCCTTGTTCGCATCGGGCGTGCTGTAGGTAAACCACGCGCACATCGAGTCCTGGGTCGGCACATTGTTTATCCAAACCCCGAACGTCGACGCCGAACCGGCCGTTCGGTAAAGGCCTGGCGCAATATCAGGACCGACGACAAAGACACCGTTCCCCGGGATCGGGTCCATCGGATCGGCAATGGCCGGCGGCGCCAACGCGACCACAACCACACACGCAACGAACGCGGCCGTTGCGCGAGGTAAGAGCACTGCCATCTGCCCTCCCGTATGTTTGCCCGGCTAAGTGGCAGCGTATGCCCGGGCCCGAATTACCGCAATCGGCATCGAGCTGAGTCGGCTAGTGGGACCGGCTCGCGTCCGCAACCACGCCACGCGAGACGAGATGCTCAATCAACGGAACTGCGCCGGCGGCAAGATGCTCCGACATCGCGGCGCGGGCGAGCTCCTCGTCATGACTTTCGAGTGCGGACAACACACGGCGGTGGTCCTTTATCGACTGGCCCGGCCAGCCCTCGATCGTTGGGAACACCGATTCGGGTGCGTACCGGGTGATTTGCGACATCAGCTGGGCCAGCTTCGGTGAGTCGGCCGCGACATTGACGGCCCGGTGGAACTCGTGGTTCAGCCGAACGGTCTGCTCCTGGTCATCACCGGCATAGGCAAGCTCTAGCTGGGCCTGGATTTCTTTGAGTTCGCGCAGCTGATCGTCGGTGATGTTGACCGCCGCCCGCGCGGCCAACTCCCCGCCGACGTGGGCCTGCACGTTGGCGACGTCGGTGACGTCGCGCCCGGTCACCGGCAGTACGACGAAGCCACGGCGGGGCTGCTGGGTAATCAGGCCTTCGGCGCGCAGGGCGAACAGCGCTTCGCGAACCGGTGTGACACTGATCCCCAATTCCGCGGCCAATTGGTCTAAACGAACGTACGACCCCGCGGCATAGCTGCCATCGAAGATCCTCTTGCGGATGAGGCCCGCAACATCGTCGGAAAGTTGAGGGCGTGCGGCGAAATCCGGGGCACTCACAGCCGTCACACCTGATACTCGGCGAGTAGCCGTTTGCTGATGATGTTCTTCTGAATTTCGCTGGTGCCTTCGCCGATGAGCAGGAACGGCGCATCACGCATCAGTCGCTCGATCTCATATTCCTTGGAATAGCCGTAGCCGCCGTGAATCCGGAAGCTCTGCTGGGTGACCTCGGAACAGAATTCGCTGGCAAGGTATTTGGCCATACCGGCAGCGACATCATTGCGCTCTCCGGAGTCTTTCAGCCGCGCCGCGTTGACCATCATCAGGTGTGCGGCTTCGACTTTGGTGGCCATTTCGGCGAGTTGGAAGGCGATGGCCTGGTGCTCGGCGATCGGCTTGCCGAACGTGTGCCGCTGCTGCGCGTAGCGCACCGCGAGCTCGAAAGCGCGGATGCCGACTCCACACGCCCTGGCCGACACGTTGACGCGGCCGACCTCGATACCGTCCATCATCTGGAAGAAACCCTGTCCCGGGGCGCCGCCGACGATGTCGTCGGCGCTCGCCTCATAGCCATCGAAGATGAGCTCAGTGGTGTCGATCCCCTTATAGCCCAGCTTGTCGATCTTGCCGGGTATCACCAGGCCAGGCATGACCTCACCGAAACCTGTTGGCTTCTCGACGAGGAATGCCGTCAGGTTGCGGTGCGGCTTGTCCGCGCCCTCGTCGGTGCGCACCAATACGGCTACCAGTGTCGAACTGCCCCCGTTGGTCAGCCACATCTTCTGGCCGTTAATGGTGTAGTTGCCATCGGGATTGCGTTTGGCGCGAGTACGGATCGCGGCGACATCGGAACCCAGCTCCGGCTCCGACATCGAAAACGCGCCACGCGTCTCGCCGGTTGCCATGCGCGGCAGGAAGCGCTGCTTCTGCGCGTCAGTGCCGTGCTGGCGCAGCATGTAGGCCACGATGAAGTGCGTGTTGAGCACCCCAGAAACGCTCATCCAGCCGCGCGCCAGCTCCTCGACGCACAGCGCGTAGGTCAGCAGCGACTCCCCCAGCCCGCCATACTCCTCCGGAATCATCAACCCGAACAGGCCCATGTCGCGCATCTGGTCGACGATGTCCTGTGGATAGGCATCAGCCCGTTCGAGTTCCGCCGCGTTGGGGATGACTTCTTTCTCGACGAATTGCCTTACCGTGGAGATGATCTCGGTCTGAATTTCGGTGAGGCCGAGGGTTTGGGCAAGTCTGGTCATGGGCTGTGTGTCCCTTCGCGTTTCCGGTCGGCTGCACAGGCGATCGTTTTTGCGCTCGTCAAGCGCTCGATGTCGGCGGCCGTCAATCCCAAGTACTGCGCGAGCACGTCAGCGGTGTCTTGGCCCACGGCGGGCGCGGCCGCGCTGGCGGGATGATTGCCGTCAAACGCGGCCGGCAGTCCGGGGGCCAGATAGTCTCCGACACCGGGCTGGTGCAGCCGGGAAAACAGTGGGTTGTCGGTCACCTTCGGGTCGGCAGCGACTTCCGCGAAGGTGCTGTACCGCTCGAACAAGACGGTGGTGTCGGACAGTGCGGCGGCGATCTTCTGGGCCGGGTGATCGGCAAACCAGGTGGCGAACAGGCCGGAAAGCACATCGCGGTATTTGTAGCGGTCACCTTCGGCACCGAAGTCCACGCCCAGGGCCTCCGCGAGCGCCGACACCGCGGCCCCAGTGCCCGTTACGTCGACCAAGTCGCGAAAGTGCCGTCCAGTCAATGTGACAACCATGAACGTGACCCCGTCACGACTGGTGAAGTCCTGGCCATACTGGCCGTAGATGGCGTTGCCCAGGCGCTGGCGTTGGGTGCCGTTCACCTGCGGCTCGGTCAACAGTCCAAGATTTCCCGCGGTGGCCAACGCGACATCCTCGAGTGCCAGGCTGATGCGCGCACCAGTCCCGGACTGCTCACGGCGGTGAACGGCGGTGACGACGGCCAGCGCGGCGTACAGGCCGCAGCACACATCCCAGGCGGGTAACACGTGGTTGATCGGGCCGGCATGATCGGCCGGACCAGTGACAAGCGGGAATCCGACGCCGGCGTTCACGGTGTAATCCACCCCGGTGGAGCCGTCGCCACGGCCGAGTAACTGAACATGAATGACGTCGGATCGCTTGGCGGCCAAACGATCATGGCTCAGCCACGACAGCCCGGCGGCGTTGGTCACCACGACACCGTCGCCCTCGACGATCAGCCGCTGAACCAGGTCTTGCCCCTCCGGCGAGCGTAGATCGATTGTGGCCGAACGCTTTCCCTTGTTCAGCCCGGTCCAGTAGATCGACG
>Ga0182030_10023489_pt1 | contig 11397 bp, 9 predicted proteins | sample 812S3MmetaG_FD_121299 | JGI IMG/M metagenome (GOLD analysis project Ga0182030, IMG submission 121299) | Permafrost microbial communities from Stordalen Mire, Sweden - 812S3M metaG (Illumina Assembly) | ecosystem: Environmental > Terrestrial > Soil > Wetlands > Permafrost | place: Sweden...
AGGCTAGATATGCCGTGACTATTTCTGGTGAGGTGGTGTAATGAAGATCTCAAGCACAGTGCCGCTCAGACTTTGATCGTGTGCTAATTCAAACCACGAAGGAACTACACTTTTTGGTGAAGTATTGCGCTTTGCCTACTAAAGTTTCGTACCGTTGCCTCGTAGCTGTTCTACCAATTTTTTGGTGATTTTGAGTTTGTGGGAATCTGGAGGAGAAGATTGGAATCCTGCGGTGGAAGATGAGGAATTATTGAGAATTGATTGAGAAATTATTCAGGGGAGAATTTATGAGTTCTTCACAGTTAGTTTGTGGGCTGATCTAATCTCATCTAGATTACGGTCCCATTGATCTCAGAATATGATCGCGTGGCTACCTTGTATGAGCGCTACACTTCCGCTTCTAGATTGTATTCTACCCTCTTTCAGCGAATCTGCAAATCTAGCTTCATCATTACTCATTTTGATCCTAATATGATGTCTCTATCTCCTCCTCCTTTGGATTATATTAGATCAGTTTTCAATTTTTCCAGTAGTCTTTCGCCAATTAGGCTGGATTGCCTTATATGTCTTCTCGTTGGCTTTTCCCTCACTGAGTCAGATTTATGCTTTCATATGAAAAATTATGAAAAATAATTTTTTCAGATGAAGCGGTAGAGCTTCCGCAATCCGTCGATCAGATGTCAGATCGCACGTCAGAAGTAGCTTCGCCGTTTTGAAGTTTGGTTCTGCAATCTTTCAGCCGCGCTTATACTCACCCCACCAAAAACTACCTATTCTCCGTGGCTAAATCAGTCACCTGCACGCACATGTATTTTCAGATTTTCAAAAGCTCATCGATAGATACTTAGGTCTAGCTCTTTGCAGAATTTAGCGGCTATTTAGTGTTGTGGGCTTTTCAGTGCGTGCCGTCGCTTGTGTCGCGAATGCCTCAGTATGAAATTATCTGAGGGACGGCTTTCATGGCAGTTACCTATGTCAGTATGAAATCTGCGATTTTAGTGTTTCCGGAAGCGTTCTGTTTGAGATGATGAAAGTGTTCACTACATCATTCCTCTTAATTCAGCTAGTCAGTTTCCGCCTCCTTAAATTTATGGGTCGCCAACTTATACTCGAATGCAATCTAATTTCAATCTAGACTAAATCATTTTGGCCTAGATGGAAATTAAATCATATTCACTTCTAATAGAGACTGGAGTAACAAATTCACTGACGGCAAGTTATTCCGACCTAAAATGCTGTCCGCGGAAAAAGAAAAAAAGAAAAAAGAAAAAAGAAGAAATGAGCTCTAAATTCAAACTTTCCACATCTCGCTGTCAAGGCCCTGCTCAGCCGGTGCTCGGGATACCGGGGAAAGGCAGGCCGCAACTGTAGGAAGCAGTCTTCGATGTCGAGAGGAATAAGTGTGCCCCAGTCCGCCATTATCTCTCAATGACAGCATACCGAACACTATCGTCAAGACTGCGAAAGCAATTGCAGTGGAATACGGAATGACAAGCCACTGCCGGGAGTAGCTATACAACTCATAAAATCCAAAGGCTGTACATGTCGTTGGAATGGTATTTTCTGTACCGAGTGATATTGTAGAGAGCGTCGAACTCGTCAGGAGTTGTGGGATCAAAGCCGTGAAATTCCCCTGAAGCGCCATGACCCGACTCGCCCCGTAGTAGAATGGCTCAGTCTCGTTCCAGCGGAAGTAAATTATCGTAGGCTATGTCGGGTTGAAGCGAAAGATACCAGAGCTTCCGGTGTCAGGATTCGAGTTGCTTGTAGAGTAACCAATCGCCCCAGTTGTCTGATAGTAGACCATTATAGCCGATGCTAGAGTTCACTGTAAACGACCCGAACATAGAGAAACCCATAATAGGGGCGCAGCGACCATTGTGTCTGAAACTGGGACCATCTGTCACAAAGAATTGCACGAAGTTTAGACCAGTGTCGAATTCCGTGTAAGAGTCGAAGACTGTCACTTTGAACGTCACAAGGCCAGAAATTACTTTAAATATCTTGAAAATAACAGTATAGTATTAAAAGCCCAACGATTTTGGGCGAACTATATAAATATTTAAGGTCTTAAAATAAAGGAACAGTTTTTTTTTCCAGAAGGACTTATCAACATCAACATCTAGTAGAAATATAATTTAAATTTCAAAATTTACCATTTTAAACCGCCTTTTGTAGTAATCCAGATCTTCAGATTGCTTTAATTCGGAAATTCGTACTCCAAACAACCCATGATTTGTTGTACATCCTTTGCCTTTCTTATCTTCCACACTGGAACCGCTTAGGAAGCGGGGGACTGTCTCGCTAAAACCCCTGTAATTGTTAATGCACAAGGCCTCGTTTCTCCTGAAAACTGAAGCAAATAAAACACCGAATTAAGTCAAGTATGTACAGCAGAATCCTTTAAAGCCGATCTTGTGCTCTAATATTCCATCCACGCATGAAAAAGCGCCGAAACTTCGGGCACGGTAACCAGTAGCGAAGTCGCTCATTCTGGGGTTACACGACATGATTCCTTGGGGCGGGGGTGCCTATTTTGACGCCATGTATCAAAACAGGAAGACAGAAGTAGAACAGCCATTAACATTATACTAGGTAGATTAACAGCTACCGAACCTGAAGGTTTCTAAGAGCTCTATTAATACTAATCTCAGTACTCGAAACTCAGAATTACTCGGATACCGAAAATAGGCCGAACCTTTCCCGGATTCCGAAGGCTAGAGCTACCAATAGTGGAGTCTATATCTTTTTTTTCACCAGAGGTGAAGGGAGTCCGGTTCGTAAATTATGAAATCTTGCTTATATTGGACCAACTAGCCACATTGGCCCATAATAATAAATCAACTTCGCGCTCACGAATATGGAAGACCCAGTCGCATCAACCCTTCAAAGTCTCTGGGTAAACGGGTCTGGTTTTGTCGCGGTGGTGAAGCAGAATAGCTTTTTGTTTGTGATTGTTTCTGTTGGGCTGGTGAGTAGATCCCTTCGTGATTTCTTATCTTCTCACAAATTTTCAGGCCATATGTTACCAAATATCGCACTGGATCTACAATCTTTACTTCCATCCCTTATCCAGATTCCCAGGTCCCAAACTATGGGCCATGTCACGATTGACCCGCGAGTTTGTCAATCTAAGAGGTGATATAACCACACAGGTGTCTTTGCTCCACGAAAAATACGGCGATATCGTCAGAGTTAATCCAAATATACTATCATTCATCCATCCAGATGCTTGGACCGACATATACGTTTACAGGCCAGGGAAGTTGCCATTCATAAGAGATCCCCAGCGTTATACCCACGAGCTCTGGATCAATGGGGCGCCTGACCTTCTCACATCCCCTGAAAAAGACCACGCTCGTCTTCGGCGTCTCATGCAGCCTGCCTTCTCAGAAAAGGCTATTCGCGAGCAAGAATCTTTGGTACACGCAAACGTCGACCTATTAATCCAACGACTTCAAGAACAGACCAACAACTCGTCTCCAGCAATAGTTGATATTAACAAGTGGATGAATTGGACAACTTTCGATGTGGTCGGCGATCTAGCGTTTGGGGAAACTTTCAATTGTCTCGAAAATGGTGGGTATCATCCGTGGGTAGCTATGATCAGCAATTCCATTCCACGGATCGCTTTCAACCAAACCGTTAGTCAATGGCCCTGGCTTTACAAAACATGGCAGTTCTTGCTCGGCCCTCTTTTTAATCGTGCAATGAAGCGTTTCCAAAGTCTCGTCATTGAGAAAGTGGATCGTAGAGTTGCAAGAGATACTCAGCGCAACGACTTTCTCAAGTTCGTCCTGGAGCATAAAGATCCCGGGGAAAAGATGACCCGGGATGAGCTGTATTCCAATGCTGCGCTGCTGATTATAGCGGGTTCGGAGACGAGCTCGATGTCGCTCTCGGGGACGATTTACCATCTTGCAAAGAATACGGACCTGCTTGGCCCCTTACAGAAGGAGATACGGGCCAAGTATAAGACAGAGGAAGACATTACGTTTAAGACACTAACAGAGATTCCAAACCTTCTAGCAGTACTGCATGAAAGTATGCGGTTGTATGCTCCACAGGTGAACATGAATGCACGAGTGGTCCCAAAAGGAGGCGCGATGGTAGCTGGGAGATGGATCCCGGAGAATGTAAGTCTTTATCCATCTGAATAAGCTCAACGTAGAATAGCGGAAACCTTTGAAAGCTGATTATGTGGATAGACTATCGTTGGCCTATACCAACCAGTAGCCTACAGTTCACCCAAAAACTTCCATGATCCACGGAAGTTCGATCCCTCTCGCTGGCTTGGGAATCCAGTCTATAAGAATGATCGAAGGGAGGTGTGTAAGCCGTTCTCTTATGGACGGAAGGACTGTATTGGAAAACAGTAAGTTTTCCTTTTACCCGAAAGGAATCAAGACTTGGATTTGACTAAAGAACAGGCTTGCCCATTCCGAAATGCAGCTTATACTCGCAAAAATTCTCTGGAATTTTGACATTGAACTCAAGGACAAAAAAGACATCTGGACGGACCAGAAGGTACATTTGACTTGGATCAGGCGCCCTTTGATGATGAAATTGGTTAGGAGGAAGGAGGGTGAAAATTAGAATCTTTTCAGCGTCTGTATTAATATTTGTGACTTTTAAGGTCTCCTGAAAAGGCGGATTTTGATTCTTTCTGTAAATTGAACCGGGGACTTCTATTCGGATATGTATCTTACCAATAATACTGATATTTCTTACTTTTGCCCATGGTGCATGTGTTATCACAGAATTTCTAGCTCTAAGAAAGCTCGTAGCCGTTGGGGGTCTGCGTCCTCTTATCGTACGCAACGGAGTATTTTCTAAATTTAGATAAACGTTTGCCCTAGTTACTGATCTAATCTCTCTTTTGACATCGCATTTAAGAGTTTTCTGTAGAAAGGGTAGGAAGTGCTAGACCAGCTTGGGAAGTAGGGCCGAGCGTGCGAAGGGAAAGTTGGGAGGAGGGTGAATATATATCGAGACAGTTCCGTGTCAAACTTAAATGTACATACGGTGGATTGAGCCTCGCGTGACAGACAGGTAGATTTAGCTTAGAATATAGCTTGCCGGGGTATGATGTATCTTAACGGTTATTAACGCTAACCAACTTGTCTAATACGAACATAGCCTGGTCTTCAAACCTAGGTTTCATAAGTGGTTTCTGTCTTATAGTTTAAATAGCCTTTAGATATAGTACTTGCATATCTTTAAGCACAAATTTTAGAAATAGTGTATTCAATATATATTTCCGATTGGCTTCACCGCTGGCGGTCATGAAAAATGATTATTGTCTACAAGTACTCGCTTAATAAAGCCATGCGCTCAAAACCCACTAGGCTTGAATACAACCAAAGCCAGCCATCTTAGCATCAAATATTCTTCCTTTCATTGTCTAGATTCAATAAGATCTCAGAGGTAGTGTATCCTAGCGCGATATAGACAATGGAAGGGCTGGGTTTCACCATTCTATGGGCATCGTCTCAATATGTTGCAACAAAACCTCAACCCGCCTTCGTCTTCCAGCATCATCCTCTAGGTGTCTGTCACACGTTTTTTTGATATTTAACGTGCTATAAATATCTGATGCTTCTTTGTCCTGTCCCGTCCGGCTCATAACGTGGATTCTAGAACTCGCGAACGTGTCAAAAACAATCACCGAGTCGCCTCTAATATACAGCCTGCAAACATTGGTTCCATTTCAAGACCTCCAGGTGCTTGCTAGCTTCGCGCACGCTGAGGTTGTGGACGCTGAGGTTGTGGAAGCTGAGGTCGTGGACGAGGAGGTCGCGGTACTTGACCCTGATTACCATCCGCCGGTCTGCGAGGCCTTAAACCTATGACTTCAGGACGTGTTATTCATTCACGGAGAGGAAATATATCCATTTCCTCGCACAGTATCTCAATGTACCTTTCGAGTCCCAAACTTTTTATGCGACGCTCTCGTTCATCCAGGTGTCGCCGCACTGCTTCCACCCACTCTCTTTCTTGAAAACTTTGTTCAGCATCTCGTGCTGGGGGCAGATTTCTCAAGTCTCTTATTCTGTTAATAGCGCTTTGTTGCAAATCGCGGAACGCGACAGGGTCAACTTGAGGATGTCGAGCCATAATCTCGGCACCACCTGGATGTCGGATAACCAGAAGCTGATCTCTCCCATCCAAAAAGCGCCTAAGAGCTTCCTCAAGTTGGTCGATCTCATCGTTATCTTCCCGCGACCTGGGAGTCGAGTGAAAGATATCATCTTGAGGGGGGGTTCGGGCTATATGCGCTATGATCTCATCCGCACGACGTACAAATTCTGCTCGACTATCCACAGCAGGTCTATCGAGAAGCATACGCATGTGTCGTATCCAATCATTTTCTCGGGCTCGAAAAGGGGTGGTCTGCGGCGCGGTTGGACTGTATCTAAAGTTTCGTATCGCCTGGGTGAGCTCACGCTGGTCATTGATGCTTAACAGATATATTGGTCTAGGCCTTGGGCCTCTAGCCTCTATTGGTTGATGGTTCATTTGTGGCATCTCATAGTTCTCAGCTGGGATACGTATAGGGAATTCTCCGGGGACATTCACGGGGTTTTGTGCTCTATTAAGTCGAGGTGTCGGGGGATATAGAGGGCACAGACACCGCCTCCATCGTACCCCACAAGCATAACAAAAATGCCAGCCGCAGATGCACTGCAATGTCAGTCAGCCACATATCCACCATGATTGAATTGAAGCGACCCTACATATATGTGGTTACACCCATCTAGAAGTTCCACCATTCTCCTACACCGAGGACATCTTCTCCACTGGTTCTCCCGGGCCATTTCCAGTACTTGATGAAGCGTAGTATCCGCTGGACAGTCATCTCCATGGGCTACTTCCTTACAGATTGTGCAAGTAACTGTAGCACAATTCGGACATACCACACTATCATTCCTTGCCAAAGTAACGGGCAGAAATACCGAGCAACTTCGGTTGGAACAGTAAGTGCGATTTGGAGTTTCCATTTCAACCCTTCTCCTTTCATATCTCTGCGCCATTTCAATGGTCAAAAAGTGCCTTACTGTACCAAGTTCTATGGGTCCACTATCCTGGCAACACCGAGGTGGATACAGAGCGTCGTCGGTTATGCATCGGTTGAACAAGTCGCAGGTACATTCAGCGCACCAGTGATGGTGACACGGCAGCATCACCAGTTGTTATGCCCGGATCTCGAATGTCTCTTGACATACGATACATTGTCGTTGCGCACCTTCTCCTGCATCCGGCGGCGGCCGTGCTCCCGCTGGGCCCGAGGATTCCTCATTCAGAGCTTGCGGGACCGCTCTGACCACAGGCCCCGGTGGTCCTGCAAATATATTCCCCGGAATCGGTTCCGCATTGATGGTTGCTGCTGCGTGCCTTATATTTTGTGCTTCTTGTGTTCGTCTCGCCACCTCGTCCGCTTCTTGGAGCTGTCGAGCAAGTTTCTCATCTTCTCGAGCTTGAACTTGGCGGTCTTCAATTTGAAGTTGATGGATGAGCGCCGCTGTAGATTCATCAAGGCTGGTATCGTTATTGAACATTGATACGTTTTCTATAGATACAGAGGTTTTGCAGGACAAAGAGATTGGAGGTTGCAAAGGATGGCATTGCCGAGAAAGACTTTAAGTGGTCAAGAGGCTGTAAATAGTTCCCAAGTAAGGAGCGTACGAGTGGTTGAATGGTTCTGCAACAAGTAGCTGCACAAGCGCTGAATCATGGTGGATTAATACATGGAAACGGAAAGACTCATATGAAGCACATGAGGGTATCTGATATCATACCCACAGACAGCGAAGTCAGCTTTGCTGTATGTTTGACTGAGTCATCATTCTTTACTCTTTCATCGGAAACTCCACGCAAATACGGCCAACAGGCCGAAGACATCATATATAAATATCGAAATAGACGCGAGATATTTTTGCTACTTGGCTTTAAATATTTCTTCGCCTCTGTGGTTGACCTTGGCCTTGGTTAAAAATCAGCTAAACTTGCTAACCACCCTCCATGCTCAAGTTAGCAAGCAAAGTACGAGCAGAAACAAACTCGGCTGATGATATATTTCAGAAGAAGCGAAAGTTTGTTGCAATTTTTACAACTCTGCCCCATCCCACTAAGTCTCGGAAGAACCTTAAATTTAGCGTGTAAGCCCCTGAAAGCGGCACCGGCAAACTATTAATTTAGCGAGTATAGTGAGAACTTTCAGGGCTCAAACGCTAGAAAAATAACCTACGTATTCTTTGACGTTGAGCTTTCAACTAGACACATTGAACCGCGCCTACCATTTGCGCAAGTTGTTATTATTGAGGAAACCCGCGAATTGTTTTTCATTCCCATCTTTCCAGCACGCGATAGAAGCTGAAACTTCCGATCATCCTGCCTCCCTTTTCAGCCGGCTCCATCATTCACTATCAATTGCACCCACAAATTAAGTAACCAAGGAGACACAGCCCCTTCTATTTCCGTAGATACAAATCCCTATCATCCTCTCAAATCCTCTTAGAGGCTTAATCGTCCCTCTTAGAATACCAACCAATTAGATTCAATTCTTGAAAAGGAGTTGGCCGTAAGCGATCCTCCACAGCCTCACCCGCGACTCCTTCATGACATAGCCGGCTAGATATTTCCCCGCCTGACGCTATGCTTTAAGTTTCCAATATTTTGGTGATCCTTCGACGAAGGTTGAATTAAAGTTCTTCTACCAATCCGTTTGCAGATAGTGGGTGATGAGGATGAAGGATCCTGTAGTGCCGGTCAGTGTTGCACACTTGCGGCTGGTGCAGCTATTTTAGCAATGACTTGTCGATTATTGTGGCGTGAGGGTTTGAAGGCTTCTTATCATGCTGTGGCTTGCTCCTTTATTCAAGTCCTTTACTTGGCAAAGACATTCCAACATGAGGTGCCTTGCAACGGTTGCTGATCCAGGAGACTTTTACTCGGTTGTATATATACTGGGCCAGGGCCTCCTGAAAGCATACGGCAGCTACAATTCTCGCTATCAAAATCTACATTTTCTTCTATGAGTATTCCATTAAAATGACTTATTTTATCAATCTCAAGTCACTCTTCTTCTTTTCAGTAACCCTCCTTCCCCTCACCACCGCAACCCCACGTCCCTTCCAAATCCTCCCCCGCTCCATCCCCGGTCCACCACCCGACCCACCCCAACCATCCGGCGACGGCACCGCCTCCGGGATCTACAAGTCAGGCGGCTCACCCACCTTCTCCGACCACGAAATTTTCGCCTTATGCAAAACGTTCGTCTACGGTGCAGATCTCTATGGATGGAACAACGCCGCTGCACACATGAATCACTACCTGGACAACACAGGCACAGATTACGAAAACAACGTCGAAGATATGATGCACGATATACCACAATTTCGAACGGCGGCTCAGACACTTGTGAATTCAGCTGCGAAGGCAGCGTATGAGGAAGTTAAGGCAAAAGGGCCGGATAACTCGCAGACTTTTCAGACGGAGTGGGCGGGTTATGGATATTTCGCACCTGATGGATTCGCCTGCTCCAAAGACTGGTATTACGCCGATGGCGCATTTTCCTACAGTGCCAGTGGAGAAGTCAGTATCGGGAAAGGGGGAGAAGCATCGCTACAGTATGTGATATATGTTTTCGATCGGTATAACTGGGATGCTGGGAAATCGACGCAGATTAGCTTTCCGATTATTGGGACCAAGACATTCACGGATGATGAGATTGGGAGATTGAATAAGGTCGGGTTGGCGAGGGTTTATGTTGTGAGGGGAAAGAGTGCTGTGAATACGGTGGAGAAGTATGAGGGGGAGGGGGTGCCGCTTCCAGGGATTGGAGGCATGAAGGTAAAGAGGGGGAGAGGTGATGGATGTCCGGGACAGTCGGAGAGTTTGGGATCGAAGGCTAAGGCGATTTGGGATGATGTTTTTTGATTGGAGTTTAAAATTTGATACTTGCGAATAAAGAATGCATTGGATTTCGTCTTTTGGTTTCTGTTTTCCTATGTATTCCCGCTACGAGCTCACAAGAGTTGCGATTTCGATTCCGTTGTTAACACCCTTCAAAAAGTTCTGTCCAGAAATTTCAATTTTACTATATTCCAGCTAGTTAAGATCTTCTCTGCTCCCAGAGGCTTGCAAACAGTGTAGGTAAGATTAATGTACATTAGTAATTAATGTATTACATTAATATACATTAGATTAAATTAGATTAGATTAAGACTTTTAATACATTAGATTAGATTAATATATTCTATTAATTACATTTAATATATTAATTGGATTACATAACTTATAATATATATTTAATAATTTATTTAATAATATTAGTATATATAAAATAAGTAAGCCAATATATAAAAATAAGACTCAAATAAGATTACAGTTCTTTATTTATTAGGCTCTAAAAGAACTAGTCTTATTATATGACTTTTTAATATATTTAATACATTTAATATACTTATTAATACATTAGATGAGATTAATATTTTAAAATTCATACATTGATTAGATTAATAACTTTTAATCTAATCTAATCTAATCAATTCCAACGCTGCTTGCAAACAGTCATGCGAAAGTCCGTAACCTTCAACATACAAGCGATGGGGCATCTCAAAACCTAGGCGTGGGGTTGTGGTCTTGCGCTTACATATACTGTTAAGGATAACAAATGCAAGATTGACTTCATTTATAGAGATTATTTTGAGCGAGAATACCCTTTTTGACAAGTTGCTGCCAGTGAATTTGACGCCACAAATATATTGTTCGGTCACCCCTAGACTATGGACTTTACAGCACTTTTCACTTCATGTCACTTCAAATTTTTCAAACATATTGTCACTCTTGAAATGAAGTTTTTATTTCCGATATCCTATAGGTACCCTCATTTCCATCCTCTGAAATCTCGATACTTTTCGTTGATCTTAAATTCTTTATCCTCGATAAAGTTCCAGATTCGGTTTCTGAGCCCTCCTCGAGTCGGATTCTTTGTGTTCATTTTGTAGCCGTGGTTCCCGTTTAGCCTATCCATGCACTGGGTGCAGTCGAAGGAGTAGTGGGTTTTGTGCTCGCACTTGGGGGCGTTGGAGTGTGTCATTTTGTGGTGCTGATGGATGTGGGGTGGTATGATGTTAAAATGAAGGAGGGAGAGGGGTTTTTATAGAAAGGTAAAGGGATGTGATCGGGAACAAAGAAAGTAGCTGAAACAAATAGTTCAAGATTGATAAAGAAGTGGTTCTGTTGCGGACAATGTCATGCTTCTCCTGCTTCTGTCCCGTTGGTAATAACGACCAAACGGCCAATTGAGAATTTAAATATTTTGAATTAAGAATTTAAATATTTTAAATTGAAAATTGAAAATTTAAGAATTTAGAAATATAGATTTGAAAATTA
>Ga0182030_10023490_pt1 | contig 11397 bp, 9 predicted proteins | sample 812S3MmetaG_FD_121299 | JGI IMG/M metagenome (GOLD analysis project Ga0182030, IMG submission 121299) | Permafrost microbial communities from Stordalen Mire, Sweden - 812S3M metaG (Illumina Assembly) | ecosystem: Environmental > Terrestrial > Soil > Wetlands > Permafrost | place: Sweden...
ACGCTTGAGCAAGTGAAGGATGAGATCCGCGCGGGCACGCTCGAGTCCAGCTTGAATGCGCTGCCAGTGGTCGCTGGAGAGGTGATCTTTGTGGATGCAGGGACGGTCCATGCCATCTGGCCGGGGTCGGTCCTGCTGGAGACGCAGCAGAACTGCGATTTGACTTACCGTATGTACGACTACGGCCGTCCTCGCGAGCTGCACATCGAAAAATCGCTTGAGGCGACAAAGTTGGTAACCCGCGCCGGCAAAGTTGCGCCAACGGTGCTGGCAGACCGCACGATATTGATTGATGCCGAATACTTCCGCGTCGAGCGAATTCCCTTGACTGGCAGCCGTTCAAGCGAGAGCCTCCTTAGTAAAGACAAGCAGGCTCCGGGGCTGGCTTACCTGTTTGCCGCCGGCGGAGCTGGGCGAATTGTGGGTCGCGAGTTCGCGCCAGTCGATCTGCCGCCGCGCGGAATCGTGGCTGTGCCAGCCAGTTCGCCTGCTTTCACGGTGGAAGTCATGGGCCTTCCGGAGGCCACCCTCGATCTCATCCGCATCACGCCGAGTTGGCAGTGAGAGACCCATGGCAGAACAATTCAGGCGGATGTTCGTCGCATCCTGAATTCGCGCCCAGGCTCAGCCCTAGGAAAAGCTTGGCCAGCAGCAGCGTCAGTAGGCCCTGGCCCGCTCGCTGTTTCGGGGCATTTTCGTCTCCCTTTTCGAGGGAGCGGCGGCCCCTTCCCTGTGCAAATCGAGGTACGTAATTGGTGCTTTCCACAGCACGAAACCCAGCCGCAAACTTTTTCTTTCGCGCGTCGCCCGGTAACTAAAAAAAACTCTTGTAACTAGTAAAAAAACTAAAGACATCCCCCCTGAAGGTGTATTGTTTCGAGTACACGTATCCTTTACGCTTCGGAGGAGAAATTTATGCGGTTCAAGCTTGCCCTCAAGTTAATCCCCTCGTTACTGTTTGCTCTTGCTGTGGTTCCCTCTTTTTCACAAGTAAATCCGGCTGCATCCCAAGGTGGCATCCCGTTGGTTGTAGGCCTCGGCGGCGCAGATTACTCCCTCGACTGGGGACCAGGAAGAAGGATGGAAGGTATTACGGCCTGGGTGGATTATTACCCCTGGGGTATGCCGCCCAAGATTCACGGGCTTGGCGCTGAAGTGGAAGGGCGGGATCTTAACTTCAATCGTCCCTCTGGACTAACCAAGTTGCGTCAGGACACCGGGATGGCTGGGATCATCTATTCGGATCCGCAGTGGCGGAGTTTCAGGCCCTATGTCAAGGTTTTGTTTGGCATCGGAAGCGTCGACTTTCCGAATCCTGGGGCCCCATACTATACGCACGACACTTTTCTCGTTACAGCCCCAGCGGGAGGAGCCGACTTCAGGGTCTGGAAGCATGTTTGGGGGCGCTTCGACTATGAGTACCAGTTCTGGCACCACACTTTCGGTAACAATGACCTGACTCCGACCGGCGCCAGTTTCGGCTTCTTGTACGACTTCAGGCCCCCTTCAATATCCGGAAAATAATCTGTCAGGACCTGCCATGCCCCTGCGGCTGGTAGGTCCCCGGTTCCACCCTGAACGCAATCGATATCCGGTTCCATGTATTAGAGCGGTTTCAGGATAGGTGTGCCCTGTCGATCTTCAATGCCAGGTCGCCCCTCCTTGGGGTCGGGTCGACTAGGGTGTATGCCCTTGGGTATAGCAATCCTGAAACCGCTATAATCTGCGTGATGGCCATCGTCAGCCGCACCAGCTCAGCCTCACTGAATTCCTGCCGAACCTCTTGATAGACTTCGTCAGAAGCATGCCCTTCTTGAATATTAGTGATCGCCTCGGTCCACGCCAGGGCGGCGCGCTCGCGCGGAGTTTAGAACGACGTCTCCCGCCACGCTGAAAGCGCATAGAGCCGCTGCTCGGTCTCGCCGGCGGCGCGGGCATCCTTGGTGTGCATGTCGATGCAATAGGCGCACTCGTTCATTTGCGATGCCCGCGTTTTTACCAGTTCGACCAGTGCGGGCTCCAGACCGCTTTCGTTGATCACTTTTCCAAGTTCAAATAGCGCATGTAATCCCTCGGGAAATGCTTTTCCGTACCTCAGCCGCTGCGGCATTCTCGGTTGACCTCCTTGGCTTTCGATGCGCGCTGCCCGCATGGGGTTCCAGAACCATTGGCTCCAGGTGCGCAATGAGCGACATAGCCCAGGGGCAACAGGTTCGTCCGAAGGACAGATTTGCCGGACCTGCACAGCGCACGCTATACGCTGGCCGCGGAACTTTTTCTGGGCGGCCGGGTTCTCACTCATGACGGCTTAAGTTGAGTTCCGTCTAACAGTTTGAACCGAAAGCTCAAAGTGTGAGCGTCTTTTCCAGGTTGCGGGCATCAAAGGAGCGCAACAGGGACGTGGTTTTCAGAGGAGATGGAAAAACATGAATCGGCCAATGCTCAAAAAGAATCTTCCACCGGGGTTGGTCTGGTGCGGAGTCGTGATGTTGAGCGCCATGGTAGCGCTTGCCCAGGATCCGGCTTCCCAGAACTTGGCGCCCGCGAATACAAATCAGGCCACAGCCGCAAATGCAGGCGAGCGCACGGACGGCCAGATCGAGATGGATGTAGTCCATGCCCTCGACGCCTCTCAGGCTCTGAAAGATGACCTGATCACCGCCGCAACCATTCAAAGCGAAGTTACGCTCGCGGGCACGGTTTCGACCGATGCATCCAAGAAGCTGGCGGAGTCGATCGTTAGCAAGGTGCCGGGCGTAACCAATGTGCACAACAATCTGACGGTGGGCAATCCGCAACAGGCTCAGGACGCCCTGCAGCCGCAGCCTACCGACGAAAGCGATCCTGGACAAAGCAGCGCTGCGCAAAGCAATCCCGCACAGCCGCAGCCGCAGCAAGCCAATGGACAAACGGACAACGGCCCCATGCCGCCGCCCCAGGCTTATCCGCAACAGGGCCAATACCCGCAACAGGGTCAGTATCCGCCTGCCTACCCGCCGTCGCGACCGCAGTACGCCCCTAACGGATACCCGCAGCAGGGCTATAACCAGCCTCGAGGGCCGTCTTATGCGCCTGCCACTGGCCCGGTGACATTGCCTCAGGGAACCCTGCTGCAGTTGCGCACCAACGAACCAGTCGGCAGCAAGAGAGCAACCGATGGCTCACCCGTTGAGTTCACCGTGATCAGCGACGTAAGCATGGGCGGTGTGCTTGCAGTTCCGCGCGGCGCCGTCGTCCATGGCGTGGTCACCGAGGTCAAGAAGGTCGGAGCCGGCGATCTGGGTGGAAGTTCGGCTCTGGCGCTCACGCTCACTTCTCTTGACCTAGGTGGCCAGAACTACCCGCTGACCACCGACCAGTTCCGCGTACGAGGCCCGAATAAGGCCGGACAGACGGTTGGCAGCGCGGTGACAGGGGGTCTCATCGGAACCATCATCGGTTGCGCCGCGGGCCGTGGCGTCGGCTGCGCGATCGGCGCAGGAGCGGGCGTTGCAGCGGGCACGGCGGCTTCTGCGGCTTCTTCCGGACCGGGAGTCTGGATTCCTGCCGAGGCTCTTGTGTCCTTCCACCTGACTGCACCAGTTACAGTCAACCCAGTAGGCCCACAAGAAGCAGCCCGCTTGGCTCAGGGCCTTTATCAAGGCGGCCCTTCGCTCTACCGGCGGCCGGGCTACCCCTACCCTTACGGCCCAAGGTACTATGCCGGCTACGGCTATCCGTACGGCTACCCGCCCGTCTATTACCGGCCGTACTACATGGTTGGCGGATATTACTACTGGCGGTGAGTTGCGGTTGGGGAGAGTCTGCTGACGATTGGATTCTGAAAAGGGCGCGGAACCAGCCGCGCCCTTTCGAATTTTGCGGCACGCCGGTCAGCGGTGCCCTTCCCGACACTGACACGGTCCGGGACCTCTATCCCATCCACTCGTCTATAATGACAAAGATCGCGTCAATGGAGAATTGCGCGAGAATTGCGCATCCGCCGGATGTGCCCCCTTGCAGCCAGGCTTGCTTTGAAGTGGCTGCTGCAAAGGGAGGCACCGCCCTGGTTCGCGCGTAGAGAGTCGAAGGTTCAAGTCCATCCATGATTCGTTTCCTGCAGACAGACAATCGCATGACCAAGGCGCTCTTGGTCGTCATCATCGGCGCCGCCTCGGTGTCCATGTGCGTGTACCTCATCCCTGGCCTGACTGGCGGGGGAGCCGCAGCCGCAGATACTTATGCCGTGATCTACCCCCACTGGTACAGCCGCTTCCTGTCTTCAGGAGACACGATCAGCCAGTCGAAGGTGGAGCAGATCGCGCGCCAGCAGTTGCAGCAGCGCGGCCCGCAATATGCTGACAACCCGATGATCCTCAACTTTTTTGAGCAGCAGGTTGGCCAGCAGCAGGTTCAACAACAGGTGCTGCTTGAAGAGGCAGACAAGCTGGGGATTCGCGCCACCAAGGAAGATGTAATCGCGTATCTACAAACAGGACCCACGGGCCAGGTACTCTTTCCAAACGGCAAGTTCATCGGCGAGGACCAATACGCCGCTCTCATCTCTCAACGGCTGAACATGTCGGTGACCGAATTTGAAGACAGCGTAAGGAGCGACATCATTGTTCGCCGCATGCAGGCGCTCATCACTGCCGGCGTAACGGTCGGGGATCAGGAAGTCCGTGACACCTATCGCAAACAGAACATCAAGATCAAGTTCGACTACGCCGTCATCTCCGCGGACGATCTGCGCAAGACGATCAACCCGTCCGATAGCGACCTCGAGGCGTTCTTCAAAAAAAATGGCGCACGTTATGCCACAGCGGTCCCGGAAGAGCGCAAGATTACTTATTTTGCTTTTACGCCGAGCCAGATCCCCGGCGGCGTTCCGCAGCCAACGCAGCAGCAGATCCAGCAGTACTTCAACGCTCACGAGTCAGAGTATTCGGTGCCTGAACAGGCCAGGTCGCGTCACATCCTGATCTCCGTACCCGCTGGCGCCGACGCCGCCAAGGACGCGGCCGCCAAGGCCAAGGCTGAGGGGATTCTCAAGCAACTCCAGGCTGGCGGCAACTGGGCCGACCTGGCCAAGAAGAACTCTGACGATCCAGGCAGCAAGGATGCCGGTGGCGAACTGGGCTTTGCTCAGCGCGGCCGCATGGTCCCCGAATTTGACGCAGCTCTCTTCGGCCAGAAGATTGGCGATGTCAAAATCGTGAAGAGCCAATTCGGCTATCACATTGTTCAAGTAGAAGAGCGTTCGACGGCGCATGCGCAATCGCTCAGCGAAGTGCAACCAACTATCCAGGCAACGCTGATTCGCCAGAACGAAGCGCAGGCCGAAGAAAACTACGCCAAGACACTGACCTCTGAAGCAATCAAGAGCGGCCTGGACCAGACCGCGGCGGCCCACCACCTTGAAGTGGTGACGACGCCTATGATTGGAGCCCAGGGTGTGATTGCCGCGCTTCCGGATGGCTCGTCGCTGCTTTCCAAGGCCTTTGCGTCCAAACAGGGAGATCCACCGCAGTTCGCGTCGACAGGCGAAGGTTTTGCTATCTTCCAGGTTACTGGTGTCGCCGCAGCCCATGCCCCGGCTTTTGCCGACTGGAAATCGCATGTTCTCGAGGACTATCGCGACGAGCAGCTTCCCGGCCTGTTGGGCCAGAAAACGATGGAGCTATCCGAGAGGGCAAAGTCTGAGAACGACCTGAACAAGGCCGCCAAGGCAGTGGGCGCGACTGTCAAGACCAGCGATCTGGTTGGTCTCACCGGCCAGGTTCCCGACTTTGGCCAGGTCGGCCAGGTCGCTCCCCAGCTGTTTGACATGGCGCCGGGCAACATAAGCGGACCCATCAATGCACAGCGGACCGGCGTGGTGGCGAAGCTGACAGACAAGCAAGAGCCCACAGCGGACGAGATCACGAAGAACTTCGATCAGACCCGCGACGGGCTCCTCCAGGAGCGCCGCGGCGATGCCTTTAACGTCTTCATGAGCGGAGTTCTCGACGACTACAAGAAGCACAACCGCATCCGCCTCAACACCAAGACAAAGAATCCGTCGCTGCCTGGCATGTAATTCGCCAGCATTCCGAGCAAGAAATCGAAGGGCCCGCAACGAAACTGGTTGCGGGCCTTTCTTTGTCTCACTGAATTTGTTCTCCGTTCCGGCGATAATGGAACCATGCACTTTCAGCGCTCCTCAGGAGTTCTGCTCCATGTAAGCTCGCTGCCGTCTTACGGAGGCATAGGGGATCTGGGACCGGCCGCCCACGAGTTTGTCGCTTTCCTTGCTGCCGCAAAGCAGCACGTCTGGCAGGTTCTGCCCCTTTGCCCAACCGGCTATGGCAACTCGCCCTATGCCGGCTCGTCCGCTTTTGCCGGCAATCCATATCTCATCAGCCTTGAGTTCCTCGCCGACTGGGGATGGATCGATCGCAATCGAATTGCAGACATCGCCGACGTTAAGGGCAATGTCGATTTCCAGGAGGTCGAAGACCGCAAGCTGCCGCTCCTGTACGAGGCCGCCGGCAATTTTCTCGACCGTGGGCCGCGCGTGCCGCAACTTGCCGAGCAGTGGAGGCAATTCCAGCAATTCTGCCAGGCGCAGGCCTCCTGGCTTACCGACTACGCTCTCTACGCCGAACTGCGGCGTCAATTTAGGACCGGCGCATGGACGCAATGGCCGGAACCACTTCGCCGCCGCGAGCCGGATGCGCTGGCCAAGGTTATTGCAGAGAGCTCCCGGGCGCTCGCGCAGGAGCAGGTACTCCAATTCGCGTTTTCCCTCCAGTGGAACCACCTTCGTGAGGTTGCGGCGCGCAGCGGAATCCGCATCCTCGGAGACATCGCCATCTTCGTCAACATGGACTCGTCCGACGTCTGGGTTCACCCCGAACTTTTCGAGCTCGACGCAGCGCTTCAGCCGATTCGCGTCGCCGGCGTTCCGCCCGATTACTTTTCTTCCACTGGCCAGCGCTGGGGCAATCCACTGTATCGATGGGACGTGATTGCTGAAAAGGGATACGCCTGGTGGATCGACCGCATCCGCCGTGCCGGCGAGCTTTACGACATCATGCGCCTCGACCACTTCCGGGGCTTTGAAGCCTACTGGGCCATCCCCGCCGATGAAGAAACCGCCATCAACGGCGAATGGATCAAGGCGCCTGGGCTCGAGCTGTTCCGGGCACTCGAATCGGCACTCGGTCCGCTCCCGCTTGTGGCAGAAGACCTGGGGCTTATCACTGCGGAGGTTGACGCGTTGCGTCTCGACCTCGGACTCCCGGGCATGAAAGTTCTGCAATTCGGCTTCAGCGACAAGGGTGCGCACATCCACCTGCCCCAAAACTTCACACCCGCAACCGTCGCTTACACGGGCACGCACGACAACGACACCACGCAGGGCTGGTGGGATTCGCTGAGGAAAGCGGAGCGAAAGGCTGTCGAGATTCTTGTGGGGCCGGTGGACGATCGTCCGGTCTGGCCGCTTATACGCGCCGCTGAAGGGAGCGTCGCAGAGGTCGCAATCGTGCCCGCACAGGATGTGCTGGAGCTGGGGTCGGACGGGCGCATGAATACGCCGGCTGTTCCAGCGGGGAACTGGTCGTGGCGTGCGCCGGTGGGTTGTTGGACGGACGAACTGGCTACGCGGCTCGCCGATCTTGCCGAGGTTACTGACCGAGACAACGATCCGCTTGGAGAGGCGAAGGAAGAGGCCGGGAGCAAAATGTAAGTCTGAACCGAGAGGTCTAACCGGGAGCGTCCGGGCAGATGGCAATTCGGAAACGAAATGTCTCTTGTCCTCTATTTGGTCCGCGCCGCGAACCTTGTTATCCTTGCCGCACATGGAAATCGCTGCGATTCAGACCCACGACCTGACCTGTCGCTTCGGCGAACTCAATGCCGTGGACAATGTCACCTTCAGCGTGGCGCGGGGGCAATTTTTCGGCTTCTTGGGACCGAATGGAGCGGGCAAGTCCACTACGATCAAGATGCTCACCGGCCTGCTTGAGCCGAGCGCAGGAACCATCGAGATTCTCGGCAAGCCCTTCAGCGCCTCGGCCCTCGACCTGAAGCGCCAGATCGGCGTGGTCCCTGAAGGCATGGCTCTCTTCGGGCGCCTCACTGCGCGCGAGTATCTTCACTTCGTCGGCCGCATGTATGGCCTTGATCGCGAGACGACCAATCTTCGCACAGATGAGTTGCTGGAGTTCATGCAGCTTGCCAACGAGGATAAAAAGCTGGTGACGGACTTCTCTCACGGCATGCAGAAAAAGCTGGCGCTGGCCGCCGCCGTCATTCACGGGCCCAAGGTGCTCTTTCTCGACGAGCCCTTCGAGGGCGTGGACGCGATTGCCGCCGGAATGCTCAAAGTCATGCTGCAGGGAATGATCAACCGCGGCGCAACCATCTTCCTCACCACGCACGTGCTGGAGATTGTGGAGCGTCTTTGCAGCCACGTCGCCATCATTCACCAGGGCCGACTGGTTGCTGACGGTTCACTGGAAGAACTTAGGGCGGGTGTGGCTTCGACGCTGCCGGGAATGGAACTACGGCAACGGCTGACAATGGAAGAGATTTTTCTGGCGATTCTGGGAGAAGGCAGCCGGCAGGATCCAAGTCAGGAACTTTCATGGTTAGCGTGAACGGAGTTGGCACGAAGGCTTCTGGCGGAGGCTTGTTCGGCCAGGAAGCGATGGCGCAGTACTCTGCCATGGCCCGATTGCGTTGGTGTGTGTTCATCCATGGTCTTCGCTCCATTCACGGCGTGCTTGATCTTGGCGCGACCGGCATTGCATGGCTGATTTATGCCGTCTTTGGGTTGGGTTTTGGGCTGGGTCTTTGCGCTGCTGCGTTCAGCTTGGCATCCCACTCATCATGGCAGTATTTACCAATTCTGTTTTGGGTGACGAGCTTTCTTTGGCTGATGTTTCCGTTAGTCGTGGCCTCATTTCAAGAGCAGTCCGACCTGGGAATCCTGCTACGCTTTCCGGTTCGCTTCGGGTCGTACTTTCTGTTGTATTTAATCTCCGGCCTGATGGAGGCTTCCACCATTGTGGGTGTGCTCTGTTGTTTGGGCGTTTGGTTGGGAATCGTCATCGCGCGACCGGATTTATATTTGTGGGCTGCGCTGGGTCTGTCCGTGTTCGCGGTCTTCAACGTTTTGTTGGTACGCGCTGTCTTTGCCTGGATTGACCGCTGGCTGGCGCAGCGAAAGACCAGGGAGATTCTGGGCGCAGTATTCATGGTGCTCATGGTTGGCCTGCTGTTGATCAATTCAGTGTGGAATCAGAAGCGCTATGAGGGCTCGAAGAGACCCATGGAAGAGGCTGCTCCCTTACGCGAGGCAATGGCCAGATATGCTCCATTGCTGAGGACTGCGAACCTGGTGCAGCAATGGCTGCCGCCTGGGCTGAGCGCTCGCACTTTGCAGAAAGTTATGGAACAACAACCTGTGGCGGGGTTTACGTCGCTGGGCATGCTTGGGATTTGGGGGGTTCTTGCGGGAGGCGCTCTGGCGGTCCGCTTGAAGGCTCAGTACCGAGGACAAAACCTGAGTTGGGTTTCGAGCCGAGACAAAGCGATCGAACGCGGGGCCGGGTGGACTTTGGGTGGCTCTGGGCCGATTGCCGCAATTGTGGAGAAGGAGTTGCGGAGCCTGATGCGTTCGGTGGCATTGCTCTGGGCGTTGAGCGTGCCGGTGCTGTTCTCAGTTGTGCTTGCAGGAGCGTTTCATCGCGGACCCTCCAGCGGAATGAATTCGTTTCCGTATGCATTTCCTTTGTGCATGGCGTACGCACTTCTTGGATTTACGGGATTGTTCTACAACAATCTGGGCGGTGAAGGAACGGGGATTCAATTGCTGTTCCTTTCACCAACTCCGATCAGGACAGTTTTTCTGGCCAAGAATCTGCTCCACTCCGCATTGTTCGCCCTTGTGGGTTTCGCTGCGGGCGTCCTGAGCTGCATTCGATCTGGGGTTCCTCCGTTTGTGGTGTTGGCGGATACCGGAGCGTGGCTTGTTTTTGCGCTGCCATGCAATTTGGCTGCGGGAATCATCTTTTCAATCAGCACGCCTTACCGCCTCAATCCGGGCCGGATTACGCGGCCGGCGGGGGCGCAGGCAAATACGTTTCCGGCCGTGTTGATTCAGTCGGGAGTGCTTGGAGTTGGGGCGTTGGTGTTTTGGCTTTGCTGGTCCTTGAAGATCCGGTGGCTACCTGTTCCCATTTTGCTGCTGTTGGCCGCGGTCGCATTCGTTGTCTGGATGCGTGTATTGCACTTCTCGGATGACAAAGCTAACCAGCACCGGGAATCACTGATAGCAACGCTGATGAAGGCGGAGTGAAAAAGGACAGGGAACAGGGAACAGGAAGGCCTGTTCGTTGTGGGGGCGTCATGCGGAAGCCGGCGTACGCCCTTTGGCGCAACGCCGGCTTTCCGTTCCTTGTTCCCTAGTTGCTGTTCCCGGCTTCTAGAAGGGGATATCGTCGTCCGAGATCTCAGCGGATTGACTTACGTCGTCGTGTCCTGCCGGCGGGCGCTGGTCAAAGCTGGCTGCGGAACTGCCGGAATCCGCTCCTCGGCTGTATCCGCCCGAGCCCTCGTCGCGGCCGGAGAGTAGCGAGAGGTCAGAAACAATAATCTCGGTCTTATAGCGTTTCTGGCCAGAGGTTTTGTCTTCCCAGTTGCTGGTCCTGAGGCTTCCCTCGACGTAGAGCTTGGAGCCCTTCTTCACGTAGTCGCGGATGATTTCAGCGGTGCGCTTGAATGCCACCAGGTTGTGCCACTCCGTGCGGTCCTGCCAGTTGCCCTGGGGATCCTGAAAGCGATCGCTTGTCGCGAGCCCGAAGGTAGCCACCAGGGTGCCGCTGGGGGTAGAACGAATCTCGGGATCTTTCCCCACGTTTCCTAAAAGAATAACTTTGTTAACGCTCTTGGCCATATTCGTGCACTCCGTTTAAGTGAAAAGAATAGCAGAGGATTACCGCGCCCGTGCGATTCGCCGGTTACGCAGCCATTTGGCTGCACCCAGGGCCAGCAGCAACCCGCCAAACGGAATGCACATCAGCGCGACGATCAGCGCAAACCATCCGGTGTTGGTGCTGGCGCCAGTCGGCGAAAACCCGCCCAGCAGCGTCTGCAGCAATAATGTTGCCAGCAGCCCCGCGCCCACCATGGAACCGCCCCATTGGAGTAGTTGGCGAGTGCCATCGTCAGGTTGCACCACATCGGGCTTCGCGTGCTGTGCCGTCATTGTCTTCACCCTTGCGCCAGGCGCAGCATCACGTAAGTGATGACGCCGGTGACCGAAACATACAGCCACAGCGGAAAGGTCCAGCGCGCAACCTTGCGGTGCTGAGGAATGCGGCCGCTCAGCGAGAAGAAGAACGTGACCAGCACCAGCGGCAACGCCAC
>Ga0182030_10023492_pt1 | contig 11396 bp, 12 predicted proteins | sample 812S3MmetaG_FD_121299 | JGI IMG/M metagenome (GOLD analysis project Ga0182030, IMG submission 121299) | Permafrost microbial communities from Stordalen Mire, Sweden - 812S3M metaG (Illumina Assembly) | ecosystem: Environmental > Terrestrial > Soil > Wetlands > Permafrost | place: Sweden...
AACCCGCGCGTGTCGCGTTCTTCCGCATTGGCCTCCAAGGCTACCGGCTTCCCGATTGCGAAAGTCGCGGCGAAACTGGCGGTGGGTTACACGCTGGACGAACTGAAAAACGAGATTACCGGCGGCGCGACTCCAGTTTCGTTCGAGCCGACCATCGATTATGTGGTAACCAAAATTCCGCGTTTCGCTTTCGAGAAATTTCCGCAGGCCAATGACCGCCTGACTACGCAGATGAAATCGGTTGGCGAGGTAATGGCAATTGGCCGCACCTTTCAGGAGTCGTTCCAGAAAGCCTTGCGTGGGTTGGAAGTCGGCGTGAATGGACTGGATGAAAAATACACCGACCTCGACGCGATTGCTGCCGAGTTGGGCGCTCCGGGGCCGGATCGCATCTGGGCAGTCGGCGATGCCTTCCGCCTTGGCATGAGTGTGGAAGAGTTATTCAGCCATAGCAAGATAGACCCGTGGTTTCTGGTACAGATCGAAGACATTGTGAAACGTGAGCGGGCACTTACTGGCTGTACGCTGGACAACCTGAGCGCGGATGAGTTGCGCCAGTTGAAGCGGCGCGGCTTCGCCGATGCGCGCTTGGCGAAACTGTTGGGCAGCGATGCTGCCGCCGTGCGCGCGCGCCGCCATGCGCTGGGTATTCGTCCGGTGTTCAAACGCGTGGACACCTGTGCCGCCGAGTTCGCCACCAATACCGCCTATATGTATTCCACCTATGAGGAAGAATGCGAGTCTGCGCCTACTAACAAGAAAAAGATTATGGTGTTGGGCGGCGGGCCGAACCGTATCGGTCAGGGCATCGAGTTCGATTATTGCTGCGTGCATGCCGCGCTGGCGATGCGCGAAGACGGCTACGAGACCATCATGGTCAACTGCAATCCGGAGACCGTATCCACGGACTATGATACTTCCGACCGCCTGTATTTCGAGCCACTGACCTTGGAAGATGTGCTGGAAGTGGTGGCAGTAGAACAACCCTATGGCGTAATTGTCCAGTTTGGCGGACAGACACCTTTGAAGCTAGCGCATGGTCTGGAAAAAGCCGGAGTGAACATCATCGGCACCACTCCGGATATGATAGATTGCGCGGAAGACCGCGCGCGCTTCCAGCAGATGTTGCAGCAACTGGGCTTGAAGCAGCCGCCCAACCGCACGGTCAGCACTTCCGCGCAGGCCATACTGGCGGCGCAGGAACTGGGTTATCCGCTGGTGATGCGCCCCTCCAACGTGCTGGGCGGACGCGCGATGGAAATCGTGCATGGTCAGCCCGACCTCGAACGTTACATGCGCGATGCGGTGGAAGACGCGAAGATTTATCCGGAACGCATGCCCATCCTGCTCGACCGTTTCCTGAACGATGCGATTGAAGTGGATGTGGATGCGATTTCCGACGGCAAGGAAGTTTTGATCGGCGGCATCATGGAGCACATCGAGGAAGCTGGAGTACACTCCGGTGACTCGGCCTGTTCTTTGCCGCCGTACAGTTTGTCCGCAGAGATGCAGGACGAACTGCGTCATCAAACCAGGGCGATGGCCAAGGCGCTTAATGTGGTCGGGCTGATGAACGTGCAGTTTGCCATTCAGGGCGAGACGGTGTACGTGCTGGAAGTGAACCCGCGCGCCTCGCGCACCGTGCCTTTCGTGTCCAAGGCGACCGGCGTGCCGCTGGCGAAAATCGCGGCGCGTTGCATGGCGGGACAAACGTTGGCGCAGCAGGGTGTGAGCGGAGAAGTGATTCCACCGTATTATTCGGTCAAGGAAGCTGTATTCCCGTGTATTCAATTCCCCGGCGTGGACATAATTCTCGGCCCGGAAATGAAATCAACCGGCGAAGTGATGGGGGTGGGTGAAAATTTTGCCGAGGCCTTCGTAAAGTCGCAACTTGCGGCTGGAGTGAAATTGCCGTCTTCCGGCAAGGTGTTCATTAGCGTGCGAGAAGCCGACAAGACGGGGGCGGTGGAAGTTGCACGTAGCCTTCGCGAGTTGGGCTTTAGCGTACTGGCGACGCGCGGCACGGCCGCAGTTTGTGCGGAGGCAGGAGTTGCAGTGACGGTGGTAAACAAGGTGGCCGAAGGTCGTCCGCACATTGTGGACATGATCAAAAACGGCGAGGTCAGCCTGATCGTCAACACCGTGGACAGTAAGCCCTCAGTGATGCGCGATTCCTACTCCATACGCAACGCCGCGCTACAGGGGCGGGTTACTTATTACACCACGCTGGCCGGCGCGCGCGCTGCTTGCCTGGGGATGCATCACATGGCGGAATTACAGGTTTATGATGTGCAGGCGCAACACCGGCGCTTGGGTAGTTAAAATAAAGCATAGGGGAACAATGTAGGGTGGGCTCTGCTCACCATGTCGGGCAGAGCCCGACCTACGTTTTTAATTTCAAGCTAAAGTAGGGTATAGGGGAGCAACATGAGTAAAGTTCCATTGACCGTGGTCGGTGCCGATTTATTGCGCAACGAACTGCAAAAGCTGAAAACAGTGGAGCGTCCTTCAGTGATTAACGCCATTGCCGAGGCGCGTGCGCAGGGCGATTTGTCCGAGAATGCGGAATACGATGCTGCCAAGGAACGCCAGGCTTTCGTCGAAGGACGCATCGTGGAATTGGAAAGCAAGTTGGGCAGGGCGCAAGTCATCGATCCGAAAACTATCAGTTCCGATGGTCGTTGCGTGTTCGGCGCGACCGTGGTGCTGGAGGATGTGAAGAACGGCGACGTAGTGACGTATCAAATCGTCGGCGACGACGAGGCGAATATCAAGATGCGCAAGGTTTCCATCAGTTCGCCGATAGCACGTGCGCTGATCGGCAAATACAGCGGAGATGTTGCCGAGGTGCAGGCGCCGGGTGGAATACGAGAATACGAAGTGGTGGATGTGCAGTATATTTAAAAACAGTTTTTAGTTGGTAGTCGCTAGTTGTTAGTTAGCTTTGTCCGCTACGCGGGTTTTGGTTTAACTAACAACTAAAGTCTAACGTCTAACGACTGGTTTTTACCGACTTCCCAACTGTTTCTTGGTGAGTGGCTTGCCTCTCCGTTTTACCTGTTTAATTTCGGGAACATCCTCTTGCGGTTGATATACCACCAGAATTTTGCCGATGTGTTGAACCGCACCGGCATTCAATTGGGTGCAGATTTCTTCCTGCATGGCTGCCCGCGCATCCCGGTCATCATTCATGACGCGGATTTTGATCAGTTCGTGGCTCTTCAGGGCGCGGGCGATCTCTTCCAGCACGGTGGGGGTCAGTCCGGCGTTGCCGATCATGACGGTTGGTTTAAGCGGATGGGCGCGCGCCTTGAGGTTTTTGCGTTGTAATACGGTGAGCGTTAGCATAAGGACTCCAGATTAGGTATGGCATTCTAAGCGATGAAGAGAAGCAAAACCAGTAAACAGTGGATGAGTGAGCATGTTAATGACCCTTATGTGCAACGTGCGCAGAAGGACGGCTACCGTTCGCGTGCGGCGTATAAACTGCTGGAGATAGACGAACGCGACCATTTGCTCAAGCCCGGCATGGTGGTGGTGGATCTGGGGGCGACGCCCGGCGGCTGGTCGCAGGTGGCGTCTGCCAAAGGCGCCAAGGTGATTGCGCTGGATATGTTGCCGCTGCACCCGATACACGGCGTAGAGTTCATTCAGGGCGATTTCCGTGAGGATAGCGTGCTGGCGCAATTGGAGGAACGGCTGGGCGGCAAGCGTATCGGGCTTGTAATTTCCGACATGGCGCCCAATATGAGTGGCATCGAAAGTGCCGATCAGGCGCGCGCAATGCATTTGGCGGAACTGGCGCTGGATTTTTCTGTGCACCATTTGCAACCCGGTGGCGCATTTCTGGTCAAACTGTTTCAAGGGGTTGGTTTTGAGGAATATATCAAGCTGGTGCGCAGCCATTTTACCCGTGTGGTGACGCGCAAACCCAAATCCTCGCGTGACCGCAGCAGTGAGCAGTACCTTTTGGGGATGGGAAAACTTTAGGGTATTACTAAAAATTCAAGTTTCTAAGCCAGGCAAGGCGCGAACAAAAAATTGCGCCGCAGCATATGGTTAATATGTAAGAAGTGATTTTTTGTGAGTAACGCAGTATGGCGACGAAAATTGGATTTTTGGTGGTGCCCTTGAGTAATCAGGCAGGACGTAGTCTAATACGGATTCATTTAGTGGTTTGGCACATGCCAGCAGGGAGTAATTTTGAACAATTTATTTAAGAGTATCGGCATTTGGTTGATTGTCGCCTTGGTGCTGATGACCGTATTCAACCAGTTCAACACGCATCAGGCTGCGAGCGGCCAGGCGCAGATGGACTATTCGCAGTTTCTGGATGAGGTCAGGCAGGGGCACGTCGCCAAGGTGACCATCGAAGGTCGCACGCTGAAGGCTCTCACCAATGATGGCAAACACATCAGCAGCTATGCGCCGCAGGATTTGTGGCTGGTGTCCGATCTGATCAAGAACGGCGTCAAGATTGAAGCCAAGCCCGAAGAAGAACCTTCGATGCTGATGAATATTCTGGTGTCATGGTTCCCTATGTTGCTGTTGATCGGGGTGTGGGTTTTCTTCATGCGCCAAATGCAGGGCGGAGGCAAGGGCGGAGCCTTTTCGTTCGGCAAATCGCGTGCGCGCATGCTGGATGAAAGCAAGGAACGTTATACGTTTGCCGATGTGGCGGGTTGCGATGAGGCCAAGGAAGAAGTTTCTGAGCTGGTGGACTTCTTGCGCGAACCTACCAAGTTCCAGAATCTGGGCGGGCGTATACCGCGCGGCGTACTACTGGTCGGCAGCCCCGGTACCGGTAAAACCTTGCTGGCGAAAGCGATTGCCGGTGAAGCCAAAGTGCCGTTCTTCTCGATCTCCGGTTCCGACTTCGTGGAAATGTTTGTCGGCGTCGGCGCGGCCCGCGTGCGCGACATGTTCGAGCAGGCCAAGAAGCAGTCGCCATGTATCGTATTCATTGACGAAATTGATGCAGTCGGTCGTCAGCGCGGCGCAGGCATGGGCGGCGGCAACGACGAGCGCGAGCAAACGTTGAATGCCTTGCTGGTGGAAATGGATGGCTTCGAAGGCGCCAGCGGCGTGATCGTGATTGCCGCGACCAACCGTCCCGATGTACTCGATCCGGCGTTGTTACGCCCAGGCCGTTTTGACCGCCAGGTAGTCGTGCCTTTGCCGGACATTCGTGGCCGTGAACAGATTCTCATGGTGCATATGCGCAAGGTGCCGATTGCTGCTGATGTGAAGGCAGATATTTTGGCACGCGGCACGCCCGGCATGTCCGGTGCCGACCTGGCCAATCTGGTGAACGAGGCATCGCTGTTCGCGGCGCGGCGCGGTAAACGCTTCGTCGAGATGGACGATTTTGAATCGGCCAAGGACAAGATCATGATGGGTACGGAACGCCGTACCATGATCATGCCGGAAGAAGAACGTCGCAATACCGCCTACCATGAATCCGGTCACGCGGTCGTGGCCAAGTTGTTGCCCAAGACCGATCCGGTACACAAGGTCACCATCATCCCGCGCGGACGTGCGCTGGGGCTGACCATGCAGTTGCCGAAGGAAGATCGCTACAGCATGGACAAGAACCGTATTTTGGATACGATAGCCGTGCTGTTCGGCGGGCGCATCGCGGAAGAGATTTTCATGCACCAGATGACGACCGGCGCTTCCAACGATTTCGAGCGCGCCACCGATATGGCGCGGCGTATGGTTACGCAATGGGGCATGTCTGACGCCTTGGGAACCATGGTCTATGGCGAGAACGATGGCGAGGTATTCCTCGGGCGTTCCGTGACCACGCACAAGAATGTTTCGGAATCGACCATGCAAAAGGTGGATGAGGAAATCCGCCGCATCATCGATCAGCAATACGCCTTGGCGCGCAAGCTGATTGAAGAGAACAGCGACAAGATCGAGGCGATGGCGCACGCCCTGCTGGAATGGGAAACGCTGGATGCCGATCAACTCGACGACATCATGGCGGGCAAACCGCCCCGCGCGCCCAAGCCCACCCCGCCAAGCCAGAGCGCCCAGCCGCCGCAGGATGTACCTCCCCCTGCTCCGGCTGTTACACCTACGCAACCTGCGCAAGGAACTTAGAGGCAGAGAAGGGTATAAGGGGAAAGGGATAAGGGTGCGCGCTTCGCGCGCCTAGTTTTTTTACCCTTCACCCTTCACCCTTCACCCTTCACATGCTTCATTGCGGCAAATTCCACTTCGACCTATCCCGCCCATTGGTCATGGGCATCGTCAACGTCACGCCCGATTCCTTCTCGGATGGCGGGCATCATTTTAGATGCGATGCTGCGCTGGCGCATGCCCACCAATTGATGCAGCAAGGCGCGGACATCCTTGATATCGGTGGGGAATCCACGCGTCCAAGTGCCAAGCCGGTCAGTGTGCAGGAAGAGTTGGATCGCGTGATGCCGCTGATTGAAGGCTTGCGCGGTGCGCCCGTTCCCCTATCCGTGGATAGTTTTAAACCCGAAGTAATGCGTGCGGCGCTGGCGGCGGGGGCGAGCATGGTTAATGATATCAATGCGCTGCAACAACCGGAAGCCTTGGCCTCTGTGGCCGCGAGCGACGCAGCGGTGTGTCTGATGCATAAGCAGGGCAACCCGCAGACCATGCAGGCGCAGCCGCAGTATCAGGATGTAGTGGCGGAGGTGTTGCAATTCTTGCACTCGCGCATCGCGGCTATCGAAGCCGCAGGCATTGCGCGTGAGCGCATCATGGTTGATCCGGGCTTCGGTTTTGGCAAAACGCTGGAGCATAATCTCGCCCTGTTACGCGGCCTGGATGCGTTCAAGGAGCTGGGTGTGCCGGTGCTGGCGGGACTGTCGCGCAAATCCATGCTGGGGACGATAACCGGACAGGATGTGGAGCATCGCGTGCATGCCAGCGTAGCGGCGGCGTTGCTGGCGGTGCAGCGCGGCGCGCAAATTGTGCGAGTGCATGATGTACAGGCAACGGTGGATGCGCTGAAGATTTGGCAGGCAGTGAATGCAGGAAATATATTTGCCACGGATGAAGACCGATAAGCACGATGCAAAACCACGTGGGCTGCAAAATCCTGCCCACCCTTGATATTTCCATAGTTTTTGGTTCTTCGGATAATCGTGCAGGGATAATTATGCATTTATTGCGGCATCATCTGATGTTATAATTTATGCGTTCGTGACGGAGATAAGATTATGCGTACTACGCTTGCACTTGATGATGACTTGATAGACAAAGCCCAGGCATTTATTGGCCCAATGGAGAAGACTGCCTTGGTTCGTGAAGCCCTTAATGCACTGATCCAGCGGGAGAGCGCTAAACGATTGGCATTGCTTGGTGGATCAGAACCTTTGCTTGATTATGTACCACGACGGCAGACTAAATCTGCATGATTCTCGTAGATACATCGGTCTGGATTGACCATCTGCGGCATGGTGATGTGGAGTTGACGAAACTTCTTAATGCAGGTCGAGTGCTGACTCACCGGTTTGTAATTGGCGAGCTGTCCTTGGGGAATTTACAGAATCGCGATGTCGTTCTCAGTACCTTGCAAAACCTGTCGCAGGTCACCTTTGCTTCAGATTCTGAGGTGTTGAACTTTATTGGGAATAATGCACTTTTCGGTACGGGAATCGGTTATATCGATGCACACTTGTTGGCCGCTACCAAGCTTACGCCCGGTGCGATGTTATGGACGCGTGATAAGCGCTTGCTGGCAGAGAGTACCCGGCTTGGAGTATGCGTGAACTTAACGCATTAACTAACAACACCCGCGATTTGAAAAATGCAGAACTACTTTTTCCTGACACCAAAATTTTTACCCCGAAACAATGCTTGGAGGTATTCAAATGTCCACCATGACCATCAGACTGCCCGATGACAAACATCTGCGTTTGAAGCAGCTCGCCAAGTCGCGGCATCTCAGCATCAACAAATTGATTGAAGAACTGACCACCTCGGTTTTGTCGGCGCACGATGCCGAAGTTCGCTTTCGTGCTCTTGCCCTGCGCGGCAATCCGAAAAAGGCACTGGCATTGCTCGACAGCCTGGATAACTATGAACGATAGAACTGCTTATGTTCATGCCTTGTGCCAAAATTAATGGGAAGGCTTTCATGTAGATTCGGGAACATGATATTAAGCGTGACAATGATACTGGTCTTGGGCGTGTCTCTATATGCCAAGCGCAACGCACAAAGCGCAACGCGCACTTCGCGTTAACGGCGCAATTTGGTTACAATCCTAATCTGGATGGACAAGCCACTTTCGGAATCGCATTGCATAAGGAGTCGCATCATGACGCTTGCAGAAGTATTACAGCGCGCTACCGCACTACCAAAAGAAAAACAGGAAGAACTTTCAGACTTTGTTGAGTTTCTTCTGTCGCGTTCCGAAGCAAAACCCACCTTAACAGAACGTACAGAACTCGATCTGCAAACCCCCTTCTTCGGGATGTGGGCTGACCGTCCAGAAATGAACGATAGCGCCGCTTACGTTCAAGCCTTGCGCCAAAGCGAATGGGAAGGCCGTCATGCCGTGCCGAGTTGTACTACAATCCAATCACGCCCATGAACCCAACCTGCTTGATCGCATCACCATCGAACCCGGAAAATGTGGCGGGCGTCCCTGTATTCGCGGAATGCGCATTCGCGTCAACGATATTCTTGAAATGCTGGGTGACGGTGTTGATATGAGCGAGATTCTCGCCGACTTTCCCGATCTGGAGCGAGACGACGTTCTTGCCTGCCTGCAATTTGCGGCGCGCAGATCGGATATCGTCCGGCTTGCCGCGTGAAATTCTGGGTTGATGCGCAACTTTCGCCGCTGCTTGCGGCATGGCTTTCCGAACAATTCCATGTCGAAGCGTTTTCGTTGCGAGCATTGGGATTGCGTGACGCTGCGGCTGCTTTGTGCCAGTTGCGGACTGTCAAGGTGTAAAATTGATAGCAAGAAAGCGGACGGACGTGACCAGTAACAATCTGCCAACAAGAGCGAACAGCCTACGTTAGACCTTTCAATCGTATTTGTCACACCGAGGAGATTTACATGACTAATCGAGTAACCATCACGTTTCGCATTCGTGACAAAGGAGGCCCTTCCGGTGGCAAAACTGTCACCCGAGATGCACCCGCTTTCGATTTGGAGAGCTTCATGAAAACGCCAAACGCGGAGGCTTTCATAAAAAAAGCATACTTCGCCTCTGTAAAAAAGATTGTTCGGGAGATTGAGGAGAAAAAGAACGGTAGCGTCTCTTCCGACCTTGACTCCACCGAGTCAGTCATTGCTAGGTCATTGGCATTTACCAAAGACGATATTAGCGAATGGATCAAGACGAGAGACTGGGAGTGTGCCAGTCAAGTTAAAGACATGACGAATTTACTTCCTCATCTAGTGAAGGATTTGCCAACACTTGCCTCACGAAGAAATCCGTTTTCTCCAGAGGTAGCCGCGACGCTAGCGGACAAAGTGATTGCTGCAGTGGCAGATGATCCAGACGCAATTGCCGACTTTCTGTTCACCACACTCACAACATCGCGAACTAGCTCGGATGATGATTTACTCTTAACGCTCTGAACCATTAAACAGGCCTAGACAAATGCCTGTACTCGATGCGCAAGATCGCTCGGGCCGATCTCAACGTGCACTGACTAAAATGCCCGTATAGAACAGCAACAGAAGGGAACGCCATGGGAAAATTTGTTTTTACAAAAAATGGAAATGATAGTATTTCTCCGGCTCATTATGGGTATTATTCTGTTAGATGGGCTTTTGACCAAACTCAAGCCAGTCTTGATGGATTACTAAAAATAGAATGCAGCAAAAATAGTCTAATTAGTAAAATTAATTTTAGCCAATTTCCAGCAGAGTTGCAGTATATGGCTTTGTATGTTGCAGCTTACCTGACTTATGCTTCTTATTTTTGCAATGCACCCACAGCAATCAGCGATGATATGAAACGAGGTATTGATGATGGCATCAAGGACTTGAGAATGCCTACTGGAGTCCCATACGATAAAGAGCTAATTGACTTTTTTAAGGGAGCAATTGGTCTTTACTATCAAGCACAGATGAATGATCTTGCCCGCAATGAAACAGATAATACATTTAACATGCAAGGTTGTGATGCCGCTAAAGATTTTGTTGAGATGCTTTGTCGGTCTTATTCGCACTCTGTTAATGATGCCGTTGATTTACTTGAAGTAATAACTAATCTAAACAATGTGATAGGGATAAGTGTGATGAATACTTACGAAGTAGTTCAAAAACACTATGGCCTTGTGTATAGGACATAGAATATTTAACATTGAGTTATCTTGAAGTGTCGATGTATGTTCGGGTTATTCGGAGAAATTAGTCTCGCTAAAGTGGTTGCCGGATAGCGGACGGTTGCCAATGGCTCCAAAGGGTCGTTAGCGGAAGTTCGTGTTTTTACCTCTAAAATATCAACTCGATTTGTGAGAGGTTTTGAATCAGTGGCAAGTTCTTGTTTTAAGTTGAATGGAGTAACAGAGTGAGCAGAAAATATTTTGGAACAGACGGCATACGCGGCAAGGTGGGGGAGTATCCCATCACGCCGGAATTCGTGATGCATCTCGGCTATTCCGCCGGTAAGGTGCTGGCTTCCGCTGACTGGCATTTGGCTCAGGGTGAGCGTCCGGGCGTGCTGATCGGCAAGGACACGCGCATTTCCGGCTATATGCTGGAATCGGCGTTGCAGGCCGGGCTGATTGCAGCCGGGGTGGATGTGTATCTGGCCGGGCCGGTGCCGACCCCGGCGGTGGCTTATCTGACCCGTGCGTTGCGTTTGCAGGCGGGCATCGTCATTTCCGCCTCGCACAATCCGTTCGAGGATAACGGCATCAAGTTTTTTTCCAGCAAGGGCAGCAAGCTGGCGGACGAGACCGAACTTGCCATCGAAGCCGGGCTGGAGCATCCCATCGTCACCATGGCCTCGGCCAATCTGGGCAAGGCCAAGCGCATCGACGATGCGGCGGGGCGCTACATCGAATTCTGCAAGAGCAGCTTTCCCTATGACCTCGATCTGCGCGGCTTGAAACTGGTGGTGGATTGCGCGCACGGCGCGGCCTATCACATCGCACGCAATGTGTTCCACGAACTCGGTGCGGATGTGATCGCCATCGGTGTGCAGCCGGACGGCAAGAATATCAACGACGGCTACGGCGCGACCGCCCCGGCTAATTTGCAGCAAGCGGTTAGGGAGCATCATGCCGACCTCGGCATCGCGCTGGACGGCGACGGTGACCGCCTGGTGATGGTGGATGCGGACGGGGTTTTGTACGACGGCGACCAGTTGATGTATGTCATCGCCAAGCATCGCCACGCGCAGGGAATGCTCAAGGGCGGCGTGGTGGGCACGCTGATGACCAA
>Ga0182030_10023495_pt1 | contig 11395 bp, 11 predicted proteins | sample 812S3MmetaG_FD_121299 | JGI IMG/M metagenome (GOLD analysis project Ga0182030, IMG submission 121299) | Permafrost microbial communities from Stordalen Mire, Sweden - 812S3M metaG (Illumina Assembly) | ecosystem: Environmental > Terrestrial > Soil > Wetlands > Permafrost | place: Sweden...
GTAACATCTTTAAACGATATAATTTTTCTATTCGTCTTAAAGATATGCGAGTGTAGCTCAGCTGATAGAGCGCTTCCTTGCCAAGGAAGAGGCCACGGGTTTGAATCCCGTCACTCGCACCAAATGTTAGAATTTGAGCCTGAAAGGGCTTTTTTCTTTGTCTCAACGATTGTTTTAAAGGGGTCGTTGAGCACATATGACAACTTTTTATCGTTTAATTCAATGTTTGAAAGCATGTATTCCAAAAGTTTCTGTTTTAGACTGTCATCGCTTTCCATGAATAGCTGTTGGGCTCGCTGAGCCAAGTCTAACAGGTAGGATGCGGTTACTTGAAAGCTTTTATTATCACTTGTTAGAACTTTAAGGCGTTCATTCAAGTCTTGCTGTCTAGCTTCTAACTCATTTGCAATTTCGTCATGAAAGTCCTGAGTAATACGCCCTTCAAGCAAGTCGTAATAAAGTTTGTGCATTTTTCCTTTGATTTTGTCGTACTCATTGCGTGTTTGCTCAATGTTTTGCGTATAGTAAAGTTGCTGATTATCATGTCGGCTTCCTAGCTCAGCTATAACTTTACCTATCAGATTTTCAGGGACATCTACATTACCAATTTCAGCCGCTACATTATCTAGAACTAGCGACTGTGCTGTATTTGGGTTTCCGCACTTACCGCCACTGGCACATCTGAGATAAATTGTATTGCGTGCCTTAAAACAAGATACGGCACGACCACATCTGCCACACTTTACTATTTTCTTGAAGATATAGTCTTTACTGTCATACTTTGTCATCTCAGTTTTGCGTTCTTGGCTGGCGTACTGGCACTGAATAAAGAGTGGTTTGCTTATTAACGGCTCATATTTATGGGGATACTCTCTGCCAGAATGTGTCATAACGCCATAGTAAAACTTGTTAGTTAGTATCCGCTCAATTAGTGATTTTGTAGGTGGTTTACTACCTGGTCTCGTGCTGGTAAAGCCATTCTTTACCAGTTCTTTGGCAATAACTTCGTAAGGTATTCTTTGAGCACGCATTTCAAACGCCTTAACTATGTAATGTGCTCTCTCTTCATCTATCTCAATATCCTTAATAGGGTGTTTTTCATCGCCATTGTTCACATTTTTATATCCAATAGGTGCTCTATGTACCCAAATACCATCATTTAGCATTTGTTCAAATCGGCGTTTAACATTGTCTCTGCTTGCATCAGAATAGTATTTCGCTAATAGCATACCTATTCCTAGCCTAAATAAGTCAGTCGCAGGGGATTTATTTGTAATTATTAGATTGTCTGAAGGAAAGTGAAGTTCAATTTTACCTCTTTCAACCAAACTACCTATTGTTCTTACCTCAGATTGGGATGCGTCACGAGTAAAGCGGTCAATTTTATCAAAGACTATAATTGCAAAACTGTCTAAGGATTTAATCTTATCTTCTATGAGTTGAGTAAACTTTTGTCGGTCTTCTTTATAAGCACTTTCATCAAACTCATAGTATTCAGAGGGATACCCTAGTTGTTTAGCGTAAGCTTCTAGTCTTAGCTTTTGAGCAGGCAATGCTTTGCGTTGCTGAACATCAGATACCCTGGCTATTAGTATTACTTTAGTTTCCATAGTTTAACTCCTTTATAACTTAACATTACTTAACAGTATTTTCAACTAGCTTTATATATTCGCTCATATGAGTTGGTGCAAATCTTTTGAGACTTTCATCTATATGTTGAAAATGGGTGAAACGGTGAGCTTGCGGCATATTAAATAAATGTTTGAGCCTATACCAAGCCTGCTTACCATAACGAGCCTCTAACAAGTTACGAAGGTTTAATACACCTTCTTGCCCAATGATTTGTAGTCCAGCTACTGCCGCCAAAGCTGCCTGTGGGGGTATGTCTGGATTATCAATTAAATAGTTTTGAAGAAGCTCTTTAGGCTTCTTAACATCTAAGGACAACATATCAATTGAAGCAGAGATATTACCCCAATGCTTAATGAGTAAATCTCTATTTAATGATGACTTAAACAAGTCTTCAAATGTCCATTTTTCAAGATGCGGAAAAGCATGTTTAACAGAACGCTTTCCGACAAGTCTGACCTCATATCTAAATATCTCAATAGCTGCAGTTTCTTCAAGTGGCTTTAGCAAATTAAGTTGTAGGGTATTGTCTTTCTCAACAGTTCTTTTATCGCTTATCTTAGCTTTGCGTAAATCAGCCAATTTGTCGTAGAAGGCTATATCTAAAGAATTGCAGTGAATGTGTACGACATGACCATCACGAAAGTCAGTTCGTTGAAAATCGTATACTCGGCTTATGTCTAACTTCCCAATGGTGTTCAGTATTGTCTGGCAAGATGTGTAATCCAAAAAAACTATATTCTTTGAAGGATGCCATGACCCAACTTCAGCCATAGCTAATTGTCGCCTAAAGAAACGATGACCAGTTAATTCAAGTAGTCTTTCTTGCAGAATATTAAGTAGTGCTTCAAAATCTGCATCCTCTAACTCATCAAAGTTATTACCAAAAAGCAACTTAGGTGCGGAAAATTCAATTGCTAGTTGGTAAACAGGACCTGACCTTGATGGTCGCTTAAACATAGTTAGTCGTGGCATAGACTTTCCCATCTTCAAGTAAGTTTTAGATGGGTTTAGTGCAGTCTTTCCATATTTGCTACTATTAACCAGTTGTTCAAGACTTGTAGGCTCAAATCTACTACCATCAAACACTAATGGGTCATTCATATTGAGAAGTAGTTTGACTGTGTCTACCATAATTCTCATCACTTCTTTCAAAAAGCACAAAGCACTTATCAACGATTGCTTGTTCTATGTCACTTCCTGCTTGCTTTGTAATTGGGTGAAAGTAATTTAGTTCACGAGTACCAACACGCTTAGTAGGATAGGTTATTCGGTATCCTGTGCCGTCAAGGCGTCGGTGTATACCAAGTGACCCAAGATACAACTGACCGTCTATTACGCAACTGGCAAAGCCGACTAAGCCGTCACTGGATTTAATTGGTATTATGTTTACCTCACTAACTTTCATCGCTTTTGCCTTTCTAATTCTTTGATATGTTCATTAGTCCGTACCCAAATGGTTAATAACCAGTCAATGAGCTTGCGTAAGTATTTTTGAAGTGTTTTATATATCAGCATTTTCATAGTCCTTGCTCCTTATTTCATTACTATTTTTTTGGGCAAGGTCCATTTGAATAAGTACATCAAACCAGCCAGTTAAGTTAAGTAGTGCTTCAGCACTAAACTCAGCATCCACGCCATTATCTGCGGCTTGTTCGTGTGGCTCTGCTGGTTCTGGCTTATTATCAGTAGTCATAAAAATAGACCCTTGCGAGCCTACTTTATCTTTATGACTGAGTAGTGGTGATGATTAGCTCAGTACTTCTCTCTTTTTTGCACTAATTCTCATTACTTCTCGTTATTTCTCATAAGTTCTGCCAAGCTGATGTCCTTATGTTCTTCGGCGATAAACTCTGCATTTGTTATAGTCGGACGAAAAAGAACTTTCTTACCAGAAGTTCTTGGGAAAAACAGCTTTTTAAGCTGTCCTTTTATATTCATGTCTCGCAATGCACTTGATACTTGTGTGGCGGTTACGCCCTGTAGTTCAATAAGGTTGTTAGGACTGGCAAATACCTGTTGTAGCAGTTTATCAGCTGGCGAGTCCAGTCTCGTAGACGCTAGAAGGAGATTACCGTTTAAGAAAAGCTTACCAGCTATTTCGTCATATATGAGCCAGTAACGATTACTTGCATCGTATTCGTGTCTGGCTATTTCTTGTCTAATAATCGTACCTCTGCGTTCTTCAAGCATAATTAAAATATCGGTCAGTGCCTTTACCCTATTTTCAAAATTTATTAAATAGTTTGATATGTGTGGACCTAAACCTTCTATCCAAGAACCATCATTTGGGGGAGCATTAACGAAAAGTACCCAATAGTAATTTCTATCAGTTAATTCGCCAATGGCTTTGTAGACATTCATATACCATTCATGGTGTCCAGCAGTATACTGCTTGGTTAGCTTGTTAACATTTTCGTTCAGAGTATTTTCATCTCTAGCTTTTTCAAAGCCTCGCTTAGCTACTTCATATGTAGCCCAGCCTTTAGCTATTAGCTTGTCCAAACTTGATATAGCAACATCAAAGTCATTAACAGATTGCATAGATTTTTTCATCACATCACTCCTATGTCTTACAAGTGGTAAGTCATGTATAGTTATAGTATGACACAATCTGTTAAAAAGCAGCCGAACTTGTTAACACTTAAACAGGCTTGTGAATTGCTTAATTGCCATCCAAATACACTTAGGGCGTGGGATAAAAAAGGATACCTTGTTGCCATAAGATTTGGGACACGAGGCGACAGACGATATAAAAAAGAAGATGTGATGAAACTATTGGCTAAAAAATGAATGACACAGAAGACAAAGTAGTAATTCCCAAAACAACTAATTTCCTGAAATCTATTGCACGATATTTCATGGATTTTTTAGAGACGGACTTCCATAGACGCAGAGTTCCAAGAAGAGCAGTTAAATTAAAAGACAATGGACTGCTTCTTGGTGTTGCAACTGATAAATACCCAGCTTTTGACAAAGAAATATGGACAGCACTTAGCCGCAAATTTGATGATGGCGGAACAGTCTCAATTCAAAAAGGGCAATATAAAGCCAATGTTCCAGAAAATCTTATGGAGCTTATAAGAAGGCGTATAGATGCGTTAAGCAAAGATAGCGTAGAAGCCGTTAAGCAGGAGTTAGTTAACAGCATTGAGAACTATGGAACTGCACTAAAAGATGAGTACAGCAAGGCTCGTGATAGCCTAGAAAATGATTTAAGTGTTGTCATAGAGGAAAAAATAACCAATCCTTTGGTTGAGAGCATTGAAAAATCTCTAATATTATTAGAGACCGCAGATGAAAATACGGCTTACGAGATAAAAACTGCACTCACAGAGCTTTTCGTAAACAATACTATGCCAGCTGCGGAAACGATACTTCAGCAATATATTGTTGGCGAGAAGTCGGATTTAGAAAAACTAGTAAAACCAGTATTAACGACAAAAATTGCGAAATCACTACTTACTGATTATTTTGATGATTTAGCTTCAAACGATTTATTCCAAGAAGTGGCAGAAGTTGAGGGCAACAGGTTAATTCTTGATAAGCAAGAACTCTATCTTTACCTATGCGACATTACATTCCAAAATGTAAAATATCCTCTCTTTTATATCCCAGTAGAAGTTAGTAAGACACCTACTCAATTAAATTTAACCTTTGACACAAAGATATATATAAACAAAAAGGCAATTGAGTTTATTGCTCAAGAAGTAGGTAATGCCGATAAGTCTGTAAGTGGCAATCCAATTGATTTTGATAGAATTATGTACCTTGCAGCCTTTGAAAATAATGATGCATTCAGCTCAAGACTACTTGAAATCGTAAACCATTTAATAGTTTTCTTTGATTTAAGAGGAGAGATAAATCTTGAGGCTAAAAACTCAGTTGCTAGAAATGCAAAAGTTAAATTAACAAACTCAGCCTATTTGTCATTGTTTGATAAGTCTGACGAAGCCCTAATAAATGACTATGAACAGATTTTGGACCTAGATATTAGTAGTGAACTATTTGAACTATTTGAAGCAATTGTAAACGGCTTTATCACACAAGAACCAGTAGACGTTTCTAGAGAAGTTGAAAAAGAATGGGATGATAAAGAGCCCACTGAAAAATTATCGTTTGAAAGCCCAGTGCCACTCAATGGCGAACAGCTACAGATTATTGAAGCTCTTAATAAGGATGAATGTAGATTTATTACTGTTGAAGGTCCGCCTGGAACTGGGAAAAGCCATACTATTACTGCACTTGTATTTAATGCAATTCTTAAAAATCAATCAGTTTTAGTATTATCTGACAAGAAGGAAGCATTGGATGTTGTTGAAGAAAAAATCGGTGATACATTAGACAATGTTCGTTTTGGTGCTGACTTTCAAAATCCAATACTTAGGTTAGGTGGAGTAAATAATTTTAGACAAATCTTGTCATCACAAGCTATAGAAAACATCAAACTATCTCATAAATTAACAGGTAAACGATTAGAGCAACTTGAAAGTTCAATCCAGGCAAACCTAGAGGTAACTAAAGACCAAATTAGAGATGAAATAACCGCATACTCAAAACTTAATAAAAATGAATTGATGGAGCTTGAATACTTAGAAGCTGAGTTAGAGCCAATATTAAAAAAACTAGATATGCCTGAGTTAGTAAAGACGGATGATATGGAAGTTGTAGTTCACGAGGTTAGAGAAAGCTATAAATCATTATTAGACTTCTTTCACCTAGGCTCTGAAACAATTGAACTTGTCGGCACTCTTGGTCTGGTTACATCTAAAAAACTTGTTGGTCTTCCAACGAGTAATCTAATTGCCTTTACATCTATGATGCAAAAACTTTCAGACCACATGACTTCAATTAAAAGCGAGCTTGAGGGAAGAAATTGGCTGAGTATTTTCACAGATTTTCCAAACATTAGCGATAAAGATGTATCAGAGATAAGCAAATATATATTAAAGTTTGACCAACTTAAGAAACCAGTTGTTGGCTTTGCATTCAATAAAACTAAGCTCATTGATTTAATGAATGAATTTAATGATAAATTTGGAACAAATTTCGTTGAACCGTCCACTGATGTTAGTAGAATTAGAACAGCACAGAACGCATTCACGCAGTTACTTACACTGAAAAAAGATTTACCCTTTCCTGATGCTGTCAAAGATAGAATAGATTATCTAAAGTTAATAAATAATTCGTTAAAACCTAATGTTCCAGAGGCTATAAATTCTGTAGGTGCTCTTCATCACGAACTTTCATATTTAATACAAACTGCAGAAAGTCTTCCTGAAAACTTAGGGTCAATTAAAAATCGTTCGTTGGCTGAAGTCGTAGATTTACCTCTTATTAAACTTGATGAAGTAGATGCAGAGAGAGTAATGAGGTGGCTACATCTCTTAAATGAGGTAAACATTCTTAATGAAGCCGTTCCTTTCTATAGCTATCAGCAATACATGGAGACTATCCAGAAACAAGTAACCCTGAGAATGGCACAGATTTTAGATGGAAGAGTAATTGATTTTTATACAGACAGTAGAGCGACTGCAACTGTCGTGAAAGATGTAATAAAGTCTAAGCAGAAATTTCCCAAGGAAACATTTGCAAAACTTAAAGAGGCATTCCCTTGTATACTGGCAGGAATTCGTGATTATGCAGACTATATACCACTTGAAGCAGGCATATTTGATTTAGTAATTATTGATGAAGCTTCCCAAGTGAGCGTTGCCCAAGCATTTCCTGCACTAATTCGTGGTAAAAAAGTTGTCGTAATGGGCGACAGACTTCAGTTTGGTAATGTTAAGTCCTATCAGGCAAGAACCGAAATAAATACTGAATATCAGAATAGGTTAAGAGAAAACTTTGCTAAGACAGTTTCAAGTGACCTTTCATCTCTAAAAAAGATTGAAAGATTGGATGTGAAGAAATCAATTTTGGATTTTGCTGAATACATTAGTAACTACCAGATAATGCTCAAGAAACATTTTAGAAGCTATCCTGAAAATATATCTTTCTCAAATAAATACTTCTATCAGAATGCCTTGCAGGTAATGAAGATTAGGGGCAAAAAGATTGATGATGTATTAAAGTTTAAGGTCATTGAGCACGACGGCAAACAAGAACCAAGACCAAATACTAATCTTCCTGAAGCAGAGTTTATTATTAGTGAACTTAAAAAACTAGCCGAAAAGAATGATACGAGTAATACGGTTGGCATAATCACACCTCACACTAATCAGCAGAGGTATATCTTTGAGCTACTTAGAGAAGACCCTAATTATGATTTTTATTTGAATAAACTAAAAATTAAAGTAATGACTTTTGACACTTGCCAGGGTGAAGAAAGAGATATTATTTACTACTCAATGGTTGCAACGGAGACCGATGATAAGCTTAACCATATCTTCCCATCAGACATCAGGCAAACGAGTTTTGAAAACGATAGTAATTCAGAGATAAGAAGACAGCGACTTAATGTAGGCTTCAGTCGTTCTAAAGAGACTATTTACTTTGTTCTTAGTAAGCCAGTTGAAAGCTATACAGGTTCAATAGGCGAAGCAATCAGACACTACTCTAACTTAAAGGCTGAAGTAGGTAAGAGATTAACAGCAGAAGATACTGACCAAAATTCGCCAATGGAAAAGAAGGCATTAGGTTGGATATATGAAACTGCATTTTGGCAAAAAAACGGTCAATCTGGAAATTGTGAATTGCATGCACAATTTGAGTTAGGGCAATATCTAGCTCAACTTGACCCAACCTACCATCATCCGAATTATGTAGTGGACTTTATACTTTTCTATCAAGATGAAAAGAACAGGACATATAGAATTATATTTGAGTACGATGGAATAAAGCATCATACCAATCCTGAAGACCGACAGTATATTGATGGTTCTAACTTTGAAGCTTACTTAAAAGAGGAAGATATATATAGACAGAAGGTTCTAGCAAGCTATGGATATGAGTTCATTAGATTAAACAGATTTAATGTTGGCAATAATCCTGTTGAATATATAAATGACAAAATAGAAAAACTGATAAATGGCTCTATGATAGCTAATTCTGCTGGTCACGACATTGATGCAATTATAAGGGGTCAAGCCATCGGACTATTTAATGGAGACTTAAAAGAATGTCAAAGTTGTGGCAATGTTATCCCTGTTGCAGAGTTTAAGGACTCAACCTTAAGAAGCGGTGTTGGAAGAGTGTGTAAGGACTGCAAAGACAAGAAGGCATTACTTAAAGCTCCTAAGAAGAATAAAAAACCAACAGAATATCTAACAGGTCAGCCTTGTCCTAGGTGTGGTCGAAAGATGGTTCTGAGAAATGGCAGATTTGGTCAGTTTTATGGTTGTTCTGGCTTCCCATATTGTAAACATACTCAACCAGCGGTATCGACTTAAAATGAATGAAGATGACTTAAATGATATTGTTCTGTCCAAGATTGAACACGAACTAATAGAAGAATTTAATAATCATATAAAGTATGCACATGGTGCTTTAATGACTATTTTTGATAATGAAATACCTGACTTGCTACTTCCTTATCCTAAAGATTTAATCATCAAAGCTTTAACTAATTTTGATAGGTATATTTTTGAACAAACAAAATTAGAAAACTCTTCCCATTTTGAGTTTGAATGCCTAGATATGTATGTAAGTAATGACTATGCCTTGAAGGAAATGGCTAAAAGAGTTAACAAAGCCGCATTCAGAGATGATTTTATGAAGTTTAACTATTTTGAACAACGAAGAAGATACCAGCAGCTGCTAAATAAATTAACAGAAGAAACTAATCAAAAATATGACGGTAGTAGAGGCATAAAAGATGAAGATGCTAAATCATTATGAAACCTATCATGTCTGTAAAAGAAGCACGCAAGATACTAGGCAAAGATGCAAAAAATATGACGGATGACCAAATAATCACGCTAGTTGACGATGTTGATGAACTTGCAAAGTTAGCGTTGAGAGTGGCTAAAGAAAAAGTAGAAACTGACAATATCAAAAGGCGAGATATATGAGGTCAATCATTGATGTAAGCAAAGCCTTTACTATCGTTAAAAGCGATTTGCATGGGATGACATTCGTAAACTATCCATTTGAAGAAGAATTGGTAGATTTAGACCAACAACTATGGTTAGACCAAATTACAGAAAAACTTCAATCAGATAGCTATACTCCGAGTGTGTGTGACATTGCAGAAGTACCAAAAGGTAAGGGTGCAGTACGCCCTGGTTCTATATTGACCCTTGAAGATCAAGTAGTGTATACGACGCTCGTAGACGCTATATATGGGCTATTGCATAAAGAGTTACTATGGTCACAAGGGAGTACTGATTACTCATACCGTCTAAACACTGAATTAGGGAGTAAGCAGTGGTTTAGAGATCAGTTTAATGGATGGAAAGACTTCAAAGACAACAGTGTTAAACGAATTGATGAAGGAGATGCTTTCGTTGTTATTACGGATATAACAGGGTTTTACGAGAATATTGACCACAGCTTATTACTGTCAGACTTACGACAAATACATAGCCCTGACGAAATTGTTAATGCAATAAGAAGTTGTTTAGTTAAGTGGGCACAACTAGATACCAAAGGCATCCCTCAAGGTTCAAGTGCATCCCATTTATTAGCTAAACTTTATCTAAACCCTGTAGACAGTGAGCTTAAAGATTTGGGCTATACTCATTTTAGGTATGTGGATGACTTTAGAATATTCTGCAGTAGTATATCAGAGGCAAAACGAGCATTGATTGACCTTACGGCGATTTTGAGAAAAAGAGGATTAAACCTACAATCAGCGAAATCCAAAATCGTTAGGGCTGATGATGCAAAACCAGAAATTGAAGGTACGGCAACTCTGATTGATGCAGTAAGTAAAAAAATAATAAGTCAGCTAGAGTTTGTTGCAGATTATCCATACTCTAGTAGCATCAGGATAAATACCGAAAAACCCAATCAAAAACAATTGGTAACAATAGTAAATGCCTTTAATGACTTCTTTGCTAATGCAGACGACTCAAGTTTCGATAAGTCGCTATTCCACTACCTGTTAAATAAACTTGGGCAAGCAAAGGATAAATCAGCATTCAACTACTGCTTAGAGCAATTAGAAAGACACCCTGAAGAAACCATAGACATACTGCGATATATAGAGAGAGCAAACATGGCGAAGGAAGCTGAGGATTATTTATTAAAATACATAAATTCTGATATTGCGGTATATGATTACCAGAATTATAAAATTATTGAATGGTTTCTAGTAAATAAGTTACACCATGACCAGCTAATTAACTTTGCTAGAGCAGTTGCATTTGATAATAATAAACCGAGCTATTACAGAGCTATATGTAAAAAATTACTGGGACTACACGGAAACACGGCAGATTTGGGTCGTATAAAAACATCATACAATTCAGCAACTACAACTGTTGAAAGTTGTGCAATACTATGTAGTCTCAAGAACATGGAGACGGCTAGACGGAACTCGTTTCTTTCAAGTGTTGAAAATACCAGTGATTTTCATAAGCGAGCTTGCAAGCTAGTGAAGCAAGCTGTCCGATAACTGCAATATATCAACTAGATGTTTTAGCTTATAATTACTAATAGCATCTAGTGCAGATGTTTGTAATGCGTCACATATCCTGCACCAAGTTAAACATTTTGATCCCTTTGAGAAGGGATCTTTTTCATTGAAATTATAAAATTTTTAGCCTATGCTTAAATTATGAAAATATCTAAAAATAAAAATGGTTTCACTACTATTGAA
>Ga0182030_10023496_pt1 | contig 11395 bp, 7 predicted proteins | sample 812S3MmetaG_FD_121299 | JGI IMG/M metagenome (GOLD analysis project Ga0182030, IMG submission 121299) | Permafrost microbial communities from Stordalen Mire, Sweden - 812S3M metaG (Illumina Assembly) | ecosystem: Environmental > Terrestrial > Soil > Wetlands > Permafrost | place: Sweden...
CGAAATAAATGTTCTCGGTGTTGGCATTGACGATATTGGTCAGGTTCCCGGCAAGATCGTATTTCCATTTGGTGGTGTAGATGTTCGCCCCGTCCACTTCCTGAATGACGTTGGTACGGCCAAAGGCGTCCAGTTGATAACGCCGGACTTTGCTGTCCTCGTCGGTGTAAACCACCCACCACGGGTCACTGCCGTTGGCGTAGGCCCAAGTCGCGGGAGCCAGCGGGGAGCCGGTGTCTCCTGAGAGCGTGCTTAAACCGCTAAACGCGCCATTGGAGTCAAAAGAGGCCGTCATGAGTTGGTTCGTGGCGACACGGCCAGCGGCATCAAAGCCAATCCATTTGGCTGTCTGTCCTGTGGGTTTGCTGAAAGTATCGTTATTTCCAAAGCTCGGCCATGTGGTCAGGAACAGCATGCCGCGCTCGTCGTACGCAACCGAGATCACCCGGAAATTACTGTTCTCGCCCTGAATGCGCGTCTGAATGGGCCGGGCAAAACCGTCCACATAGGTTTTTGTTTCGACGCCGCCGACACCGTCATTGTTGGTTTCTGCTTCATAGCTGACGGCTGTGCCTGAACTGATGGCCCCTAAATTATAGCCGAGCTTTTTCACCCATACCGATGAACCGCCCGCCGGGATTTTGTCGGTCTCCTTGAGGCGCAACAAAACATCATATGAGTTGGTCATGACAACCCCGGCGGGGTCTGTGGTGCTGGTTTCCAAGCCCGAATGCGCGTCATAGGTGGCCGTGGTGATGAAATCGCCACTGTTGTCGGAACCTGGCTTTATGCGAATGCGGGTGGTGGTGGCGAACGTAGAGCTTGAGTCATAGCCGAGTTCGGTCTGAACGCCCACCGGGTCGGTGGTCAGGCCAACCAGTCCATACGTGTTGTAGCTGCTGTAGCTGTTGGTAGCGTAGTAGCCGGAAGTGACAAGCGTGAGTTCGGTGGTCGGGGTGCCGCTGGATGAATTATACGTGTAATCCTGCTCCTGAATCACGTTCCCACCGCCATCGGTCAATGTCTCTTTGTCGGGATGGTCCACAATGTAGCTGTTGCCGCTGAGCGTGGCGTAATGAGTGACATGATACTGGTCGTCCCCAGCGGTGACATTGTTATAGGAAAACGTGCCGACGCTGGCCGGATTGAAGCCGGTCACTTCACCGTACTCAATCTTGTTGGTCAGGTTTTCGTTGGTCAGGTCGTACTGCAACTTGGTCAAGGTCACCCGGTTGGTGGTGCCGGGGGCGCTGTCACATTCAAAGGACAACTGCACATATGGAAAATACCGGCCATTGCCCAGCGATTGCTGATTGATTTGGTTGACAGTGACGTGATACAGGTTGCCGTCATTGCCATAACTTTCCGTCCGAAATTCCATGCCCTCCTTGGCAAACGCCCCGGAATCCTGATATTCGCCGACGGTGGAATAGTCTTGTCCGCCGCCCTGATGAAAATAATGAACAGCCACGCGATTGTATGGTGCCGAGATCGGTGATGGCGGATTGGTGACGGTCACGATGGCGAAACCATGAAACTCGCGGCGCGGCCCGTTGTAATACCCGCCAGTGTATCCATAACTGGTCGTCCGGTTGGCATTGACGCCATCGGATTCCGTGACTGAGGCCACGGTTTGATAAATAAAGGGCAGCACACTGCCCGAACTGGGATTGTTTGGGACTGAGAGGTTGTTGTAGGCGGTCGAAGGCCGGTAGGTGACGCCATAGTTGCCGCCCATGCCATTGTTGATGTTGGTCAGCAAGTCGGGAAATGGCCCCTGATTCAACTGCACTAGAAAATAGTTGGAGGTGGAACTGGCGTCCTGATTTTGATAGTTGCCATTGTACACGTTCATTACCCGGTCGAGCAGCCCGTCCCCGTTTACGTCCATGAGCGTGGTCACCACGGAGCCATTGATGGTGCCTTGCATACTGGCCCAATTGGGGACGTAGCTGCCATTGTATTCCCCCTGATTGTCGATGTTGGAAACGACAATGGGCGTCGAATTAAAGCCCTTGCCGTTGTTTAAATAAACCAGCCAAGTGGGGTTGGCGGAGAACATATTGGTGGAATTCATCATGACCCGGTCCGGCAGGCCGTCGCCATTGAGATCGTACAGCCCCACATAGGGCGGAGCATCAATCTCCGCGAAATCCACGCCGGCAACCACTTGCGGATTGACTCCGGACCAGATGTCGGCTGCTGCGGGAACGGTCGTCAGATTCCCATTGGTGGATTCAAAGGAATAACCATTGTTGAATTCCACCGCGAAATAAGTGTCGCTCGCCGCGCCCAATCGCCCGCCGGTCGAGTTCATGGGCATCATCACATGATCCGGCAGGCCGTCCCCATTCATGTCAATTATTTCCGCATTGGGAGTTGCGGGAATTCCCGCCCACGCATTGCCTGTCGCGGTGTTGGTGTAGTTTTGGCTGCGAAGCGGGCCAAAATACTTGACCGGGCCGAAATTAGTGCCGCCAAGATTATACTGCACCTTGTAATACGTGGTCGGTTGGCCATACAAGCCCATGACCCGGTCCGGTAGGCCGTCGCCGTTGATGTCGAAGAGCCCGGCCCAGGCTTGTGCTGGTGGGGCGTCAATCAAGCTCATGTACGTGTACGTATCAGCCGCGCCCATGTCATTGGTGGCCAGCGGCCAGAGGAATGCCGAGCCAAAACCTGTTCCCGTATTCAGTTGAACCACGAAATTGGTGTAGGGAATGACACTGGTGCCAAAATGTGCCCACCAATCGTTGATTCGGTCGGGCAGGCCGTCACCGTTGATGTCGTGTATTCTCGTGTAGCCGTCGTTGAGGGCAGACCAATAGCCACCGGAAGGCAACGGGTTGGAGGCCGAGGGGTTGCCGCTGCCGCCGGAGGCGGTGGGGCCAAAAGCGCTGGCGCTGGCAAACGAGCCGGCACCATTCTGGAATCCCGAATTATGCTGCACCATGTAGGTGTCCACGCTGCCGGAAGTCCAAATCTCCCTGTCCGGCAGGCCGTCACCATCAATATCAACGAGGTCGGCCAAGGTAACGCCCGTGTCCGGGTTGACGTAGGTAATATAGGGATAGGTTGAATACGTGGATGAACTGAGGTTGGTCCAGGCAATGGGCGGGCCAAAGGATACGGCGTTGGGGTTTTGCTGGTAGGTGAACGTCTGGACGGGTAACGCCGTAGTGTTATCCGAACCGTAAACGGTAACGCTGCTCAACAGCGAACGTCCTGTAGCCAGTGAATTGGTATAGCCTAAAGCATAGCGCCAGATGTTTTGACCGTTCACCTGGCAAACGATATTGGTCAGAATTCGGTTTTGTTCCGTGCGGAATCCCCAACGATAGGAAATCCGTTGGTCGGTGCGGAGCGCAGTTCCAAAGGTGATGGTGCAATTGCCTGTGGTAGCTGCGGTGTAACCGTTCAGGTTGACATGGCCGTTGTAGGTGATGGTGGTGGGATAAATTGTTCGTTCGGGCAGGCTGCTGTTGTTTGGATCATTGTACGTCGTGTAGCCGACGGTGGTCTGGTCGCCGGTGGCGGTGTCTATTTCATCCAGCCCCCAATGAAAGGTGCCGCTGTAACCGCTCCACCCGGTTTTGGTATTGGCGACACGCGAACTGGAACTTTGGCCGAACAGATACGCATTGCCGCTTTTGTCGTACACCGTCCATTTGTTGTTGGATGAAGTGTCAAGGAAGCAACGGAGAAAATCCGTGTCCGTTTCAGCGCGGTATTCAACCACGCTGCCATTGGTCGCCACCGAATACAGCTTGTATTCCTTGCCGTAGAGATCGAGTAGGAAACCCTTTGTGTCATCGTAAGCGGTGGCCGGGGCCGGGATGGTCGCTGAGTTGTATTGGATGGGGAAACCGTCCTTGGTGTTGCGTTCGATGTAACCGATTTCCAATTTCCAACCCATGCCGCACCAGTCATTCTCCCCGCCGGAGGAATACGCCAATGACAGTGAAGGCTGCGAATTGTTCCGTGCCGGAGCGCAATTGATCGGGATGGAATAAAGGAAACTCCCGGTGAACAGGTCAACCTGTTCCTGGCCGCGTTTGCCGGTCAGGTCGCGGGCCTCAAGTTGCTGGTCCCAAGCGCCTGGTGTGCCGCCATTGGCATTGGCGGGCTGCGCCATGCCCTTGGCCGCCCACAATAACGCAATTGCTGCGCAAAAAAGCTTGTTTATCAGTTTCATAGTGTTTAAAAGTTGAGGAGTTCTGAGCGGTTTATGGGACGGGGACCGCGCTGAAGGTGGGTAGCCCGGGAGCAGGTTCGGCAGACTGGTAATTGAGGCCGCTGGTTTCCTGTTCGTACATATCGGGCAAACAGTCGTCGTCAGAATCCAGTTTCCATTGTGGGTAAGACAACAGTGGGTTGAGTCCGGCCAGAATCTTGTCCGAGTCGGACATGCCGTCGCCGGTGGTGTCAGCGACATAGGGATTGGTCTTGGAGACCAGCCTCTCGTATGCGTCTGTAAGTCCATCACCATCAGAGTCTTGTGGAGTTCCAAGTATTAGAAGGCAGGTGGTGTTGGGCAGATTGGTAATGACGTATGTGTTGCCATGATACCCCTGTCCCTGCCACGCCCAACTCTTGTTGGTATCACTTGAGAAATCCAGAATCGAATTGACGAAGGTATCGTATGGAATGCCGTCAAATCCTCCTTGGATTGTGAATTGGATGCGCATATTGTTGGTGCCGCTTCCAAACACCGAAACCAGTTCGTTGGTTATCCAGACATTCGTGCTGCTGATCGCCGCCACCGTGCCAACCTGCTGTAAATTGCCTGCCCCGGTGATGACATCGTAGGTATTGTAGTTGGTCGAAGGCGCTGACGGAGCGGACTGAATCCACATCGCAATGTTCAGCGGATTGATTTCGTAGAAGGTGTCGTTCCAGTCGAAAAGGGCTGCAACATCATTGGAATTCAACGGGTAACTGTAGCTGGCAATGCTGTTGAATAAGCCTTGGGCGCTGGATAAACCATTCGGGTCGCTGCCGAAATAAACGCCGGTCGCCTGAACAACCGGATTGGGCCAGAGATTCAAGCCGGTACTGTCATTTGTGGCCAATTGCCCGTCGAGGAAAATGGAAACATTTGTGCTGGAATAAGTTAACGTGATGAAATGAAAATAGTTCGTCGTCCACGCAATCGGCGTCGAAAGGGAATAGCTGTTTCCGGCCCCGTCCTGACTCGCAAACCAGAGGTTTTCGCCCGCCGGATCAACCGATAATCCCCAGTAACCTATCGAAGCGTCATTAGTCCATTCGCCCACGTCAATCAGTTGTGCCACCTGGCCCGGCCCACTGCCGCCCAAACTGGTGCTTGACCAGTTGGCCGGGGCATACCAGAAGGTCAAGCTGCCGGGGCCGTTTACGATCAGATTGGTCGCGCCGGTCGCCGGTTGGTAAACGTAGTAGTTCAGCCATGCGGGAACGTTGGTGTTGACCACCAGGGCCGCGCCGTCGCCCAAGTTGGAAAATGAAATGTTGGTGAACGAGATCGGCGCATTGCTGGAATCGTCCGTCCAACCGACGGAGTCTTGGAACGACCATGAATCCAGCGGCACGTTGGTCGGGCCATAATAGCCGCCGCCCGGCAAGACGGGGGCCGAAGCGTAAGCCGTTCCGGTCAATGCGCCGAGCAAGCAGGCCACAAGGACGGGGAGCAGTCGGCAGAGTTTTAGGATTATTGGACGCGGAGCCGACTCTTGGTAACGATGGGTTTTCATAGAGTGCCACGATTTTTGCTGCTGATTCCATTTGTTGGTTTGAAGCTTCTTTTGAAAGGGATGGTTGCAGAGCGAGACCGGGTGCCGTGGTTTGGCCTGGCTGGCTGGGTGCCCCGCTTAATTATGGTCCCGTAATTAGTTCCAAGTTTCTGAAATTGTGGAGCCACGATTACACCGAAGCCACGAGGACTGGTTCCGCACGGGGTATTTATTGCCGCAAGCTGTGCCTTGCCCGTCCGCTGGTTTGCGGTCGCAATCCATGAGAACAGCAGACCCGCCTTGTTGGCACGCGGTGATACGTAGCGCCATGAAGGTTTCATGCTACCAATTAGAATAGCTGCTGTTTCTTCCTGCATACCAGTTTATTAAAAATCCACCTGACAATGGCAAGCAAAAAACGAAAATCGAACCATCCGTTTAGCGGTGTAGTGATGCGCCGCAAACTCTGCTTTCGTGTTGGGCTGTGCCATCTGATTATCGTGTCGTGCTCGGTGCCGCCATCCGCAAACAACGGAACCGGCGGCGTTGGAGCTTGGAACGGCTCTCGGAAAAAGCCGATCTTCACCCGAATTATCTTGGACGAGTTGAAAGAGGCGAGGAGCATGTTTCATTGATTGCTTTACGGCGTATTGCAAAGGCTTTGGGTGTCCGGGTTCGGGTTCTCGTCTGGAAAATTTGACGCAGGGCGTTCGCGCCTCGCGTGGAAAAGAATGCGCGAAATAAATTCCCGCCCGTCGAATGGTTTCTCAATAAAATCCGCCGCGCCGAGTTCAAAAGCACGTTGTATATTTTCTATCGTGGGACGGCCAGACACGAAGCAAATAGGCGTGTCCTTCAAATGCGGGATTTCTCGAAGCTTGTGATAAATCTTGAATCCGGTAGTGCCCGGCAATTCAACGTCGAGTGTGATCAGGTCGAATTCCCTGACCTGTGCCAGTTGCAAGGCTTGGTCGGCATTGCGGGCCATGTCGGCGTCACAGCCTCCGCGTGTCAGGAGAAACACAATCATCGTGCCCACGGATATTTCATCGTCCACCACCAGAATCTTTGGCTTTTCACTCATAACCCATCTGTTGCTTTCATTTTGCGCCATTTAACACCAGCCTTTCCATGAGAGCAAGCACGAAATACACACTGATAGCCTGTAATTAACAACCGATAGGCGTTGGATTAGCGCCCCCATTCCTGTTTTCCTTGTGAAATGTCGCGCTCTAAAATCTATCAGGTCGTCGGGGAGAACATTCATACCATACGGCGCAGGGCACATTTGAGCCAGGAACAGCTTGCCGAAAAGGCAGACCTCACCACCAATTACATTGGTGAAATCGAACGCGCCGAAAAAAAGATTACCTTGGAGACGTTGGAGAAAATTGCCGGTGTGCTTGGCGTTCACATTCGCGATTTGGTTGGAGAACTTTGAGAGAACCGAACGGATTCCGATGCGCCGCGACAATGATTCGTTGGCCGGGAATACCGCCGTTCCCAGCTTTGACGCCGTTGCCCGCTGATTCATTCTGCTCATTTTCTAAAACTTTCACGAAATAACGCAAGCGAAAAATGATAGCTAATAGAATCTGTGCGCTTTGGGCGCTCCCTGATTGGCTTATAGGCCAATCGTGGTTACAAAACGAGATCGAAAACTTTTGGGTGATGGCATCCGTAAATTCCGCAAGCTGGCCGGCCTGACGCAAGAAAAGCTGGCCGAGCGGATTGACATTAACCCTGTCTATATGGGGCAGATTGAGCGTGGCTTCCGGGTGCCCACCGTGGATGTCCTTCTGCGCCTGGCGCGGGCGCTGAAAGTTCATTTGCGCGATATTGTGAACGAACTTTGAATGTTACGTGAATTGAATTTGCTTTTCCCGGACGGTTGATTGCGGCCAAATAACCGTATGGGAGCGTGCGCCACTCATTTTCCAACGCATCAAGAAAATACGCTGCTGCTTAATTGGCGAACGGTCAACGCCGTGCTCCGGGGACGGTTGGACCGTGGCGAAGCGGCAACGCGAGCACGGATGGTTCTGAAAGATGTTCCGCTTTTGACCGGCGGACGTTTGCAATTGCGTTATGTCGAACAGTCGGATTCGCAAATCTGGCCGTATTACGTTTTCGCGAATTACAGCCGCCCGCCTGATGACTGCAACCCCGTGTTGCGACTGCGCAATGCTGCGGTTGGCTATGGCCTGAATTGGGGCGACTTGGTGACGCTTTCCAAAGTCGTCAAGTTCGCTCGCCAGCAATGGGGTGAGCATTGGGCGCGTCCGTTTCGAGATCGCATGAAACACTTTCAAAATCACCTTTCCACCGTGGAAGAACTGTGGTGGTTGAGCCTGTGGAAAGCCCCTTTGCATGTGCAATACGAATGCCTGTTTTACGCGCCATCGTGGCGCCCGGTGGACTGGCAGTTTGAAATACAGGGTGTCGCCATCAATCTCGAAATCAAATACCGCCGGTTTGACTGGTTGCGGTTCGTTGATCCGGTCGCCTACCGCAACACGCTGGACTCGTATTTCCGAACGCTGGCGGGCAAGTTTCCGGCCCGAGTTGCCGGGCAGGTCAACCTCGTCGCCATGACGCTGTTGGGGTCACTCGGTGCGCGGTTGCGTCACCGGGCAGAGTGTTTTCTGGCATCACATCCAACGGTGGACGGCTTCTTGTTTTGGAGCGTAGCGAGGCGGGATTTGCCGAGTTGCGAATGCGTGTTTCGTCCGTCATGCGAATTCGTGCGCGGCCTGTTGCGGCCTGCGGATGAGGAAGATCGCTGGCGCAATCCATTCGTCATCGCGCCACGGCCATCAATGGCCCGGACAGATGCGGAGCCGGATTTCAACCCGTTGTACGGACTGTTTGAAAATCCTGTCCAAAGGGCTTGCCCTGGACTGGCCGCGACGTTTGAATAGTCTGCCTATGAGCCGCGACTCCGAGCAACTGTTGGCGATGCAAGCAACGCGATATTTGGCGGCAAAGACATCCCATGAGATTGAGCGGCTGACCGGCAAACCGAGTATTCCGATGAGAAAACGAAAAGCACGATTGCTGCGTGCGCCGAAGTATTGGCAGGATTGGGAGGTCGCCCTTTTGGGCACCGCGCCGGATGCTGTCATCGCGCAACAAATTGGCCGCAGCGTGGTCGGGGTAAAGAAGCAACGTCTCAAATTGGGATTGCCCAGCGCAATTGTCGTCAATACCTGGAGCCGGGTGGAAATCGCCCTTTTGGGTAAAGCGCCAGACCGTGAAGTTGCCCGCAAAACCGGTCGAAGTTTGGGGGCCGTTCAGCAGATGCGTTTACACTTGGGAATTCCAAATTCTGCCGGTTTGATTCGTTCTTGGACAAAAGCGGAAGAGCGCCTGCTGGGCATCGCTCCCGACACAGAGATTGCACGAAAATTGAATCGAAGTGTCGCCGGTGTATTGAACCGGCGGCACCAGTTGGGAATTCCCTCCGGCAACAAAAAGTATCGAGCATGGAAAAACGATGAAGACCGCCTGTTGGGACGGTATTCGGATGAGCAGGTTGCGAAGCGATTGAAACGGTCGGTCATTTCCGTGCATCATCGGCGAATTAAATTGGGCATTGCCCTGCCCGAGCCGAAAGTGCGCCGCTGGAGCAAGGCCGACGATGCGCTGTTGGGCACCATGCGCGATGAAGCGCTGGCCAAAAAATTGAATCGTCCGGCGCGGGCCGTATCGCTTCGGCGGCAGCGGCATGGCATTCCCGTCTTTGCTCCGTTGCGGCAAAGATGGACTCCTGCCACTGATGAATTATTCAGCCGATTTCCAAATGCGGAAATTGCCCGGCGTTTGGGCCGGACAGTTTCGTCAGTCCAGAATCGTCGGACTCGACTCGGTATTCCTGCGCCGAACGGCCCGGATGGGTCAGCCATGAGCCAATCCATTTCAGTTCATTGTGAAGGTGCCTCGTTGGTTGGCGAGACGATCTGAAGCGCGGACCGGCACCTGCCGTGAGCCGACGGTTTACCAGCGCGACACCAGCGAATGCGGTGCCGGGAGGTATTCCGCAATTATGATTGCCTGCCAACAGAATCGTTTTCTTTTGCGCTTCGGTCTGTCATTGGCTGCGGCAAGCGGCAGGCGGAGCGGCGGAACGGCCTTGAGTGGAGCCGCGCAGCCGGAGCGGCGCTGCCAAAGACAGACGGAAGCGAACGCAACTGCGTTTAATTCCCTTCCGTCCGCGACGAGCGCGCGTTACAGGGCTGTGTAACGCGCGTTGGTCGCGGACTCGCCCCAGAAGCCCTTGCTTTTAGGATTGGCGGACTTCCTTTTAGTCGCTCTCGGTCGCCGCGACTGGCGACCACTGGGCTGTCGCGCTAAAGATTCTTGGGATCAGCAATGTGCGGTCCTCTTCGCCGGGGCGGGTTGGATGCCGAGTTTGATGCAAGTCCAGTCTGAACGGGTGCCAGTTGCGCGTCTGTTGGTGACTTTGGCTGACGCGGTTTCTTGGGCCTGGCTGAATCCAGCACTTCGCGGCAATAACGGGCGATGGTCTGGTGCGATACTTCGAGGCCGGCGTTCTCGTGCAATAGGGCGCGGATGGTTTGATACGAGGCTTTGCGTTTCCGCAGTTCGATGATGGACTCTTTGACTTCGTTCAGCGCCTGATATTTTTCCGACTCCGGCGGCGCATAATTATTGACGGCTTGGGTCAGGCGAGCCTTCGCCTCGGCAGATACTATGGTTGCGATGGTTGTATTCATAATTTTATGACTGTTGATTTTCGGCTGATGCTTTCGGTGTTACGGCTCTCCCTTGCACTCGCAAGGAGAACAGCGTCCACTTTCAAACACCATTTACAGGTAACATTACCGGCCACGCATTTTGCGTTACCCATAGCGCAAGATTTGGCTCCCGATGGTTTAGCTTACCGTCATGTTGACGATGAAGGCCCAATATAGTTTAGGAAATGCGGAGTCCTATTTCCGTGAACATTTACGGGTCGGTGATTACTACATGGAAGGTCGCAGCGTTTCGGGTCAATGGATTGGTGAAGGGGCAAAAAAGTTGGGATTGTCTGGCGTTACCAATGAACGGGAATTTGTGAACCTGTGCCGGAATCTTCATCCGCAATCAGGTGAACAATTGACTCCACGGCTGAATTCAAAACGTGTCAGCATGGATAAAGACGGGCATGTCCATGAATCCGCCAATCGCCGGGTGTTCTACGACTTCACGTTGTCACCGCCTAAATCGGTTTCCATTGCCGCCCTGGTTGGAAATGATAAACGGATCATCGAGGCCCATGATGAAGCGGTGCAGGTGGCCATGCGCCAGTTGCAAACCTACGCTGCCACACGGGTTCGGACCCAAGGCCGGTATTCGCAACGGACGACGGGCAATGTGGTGGGAGCGGTGTTCCGGCATGATACCTCACGCGCTTTAGACCCACACTTGCATAGTCACTGCATCCTGTTCAATGCCACCTGGGACGCCACTGAAGGCCGCTGGAAGGCATTGGAAGCCTGTGACATGGTCACGGCGCAGAAATTCGTCAGGAACGTTTATTATCACGAAATGGTCAGGTCGCTGCAACGCTTCGGCTACGGTGTCGAAAGCAATCCGCGCGGTGATTTCGAGATTGCCGGTGTCAGCAAGGAATTGATTGACCGCTTTTCCAAGCGTCACCGCGAGATTGACGAAAAGACCAA
>Ga0182030_10023497_pt1 | contig 11395 bp, 10 predicted proteins | sample 812S3MmetaG_FD_121299 | JGI IMG/M metagenome (GOLD analysis project Ga0182030, IMG submission 121299) | Permafrost microbial communities from Stordalen Mire, Sweden - 812S3M metaG (Illumina Assembly) | ecosystem: Environmental > Terrestrial > Soil > Wetlands > Permafrost | place: Sweden...
CGGTGAGGATTGCCGCGGCCATGCAGGGCAGCGCCGAGTTTTTTGCGCCGGAGACGCGGATGGTGCCTATCAGCGGATTGCCGCCGCGAATGACGAATTTATCCATGAATATTATGCGACTCCTAGCTTTCTAGTGTAAATCGGTGCGCTTCGCGGGGCAGGGAAGCAGAACCATTCTCGTTACGCGCCAGTGAGCAAGTGGTTCCGCGTGTCATTGCGCTCGCGAGCATTCGAACTCTCGCAGGCATAGCTTAGCCTGCGCTGGTATGATCCACGCGGAAGGAAGCGGGAAGGTATGGGCATCACACAGCATTTCCTTAGGCGGTATTGGAGCCTGCTTATTGCATTTCTGATTGTGGCCCTGGAGATCTACGCGTGCGGGGTTCCGTTTGAGCCGGTCGCTTTTGAAATCCCCGAGAGGGCTGTCTGGGGCATGTGCATAGTCTACGTACTTGTCTTAGTTCTCTCCTTGGGCCTGCTTGTCCATTCGTGGCAGATTCAACGCCGTTTAACGCGAAACAAGTGGCGGCTTGTCTTTTGGACTCACGTTCTTCTGTTCCCCGCACTGACCAGCATTGTGTTGGGGCTCGACGAGGTTTAGGCCTCGACCTATGACCTATCGCTAGAACGCGAGAAGTTTCAAGATCTTCATTGGTATTCGGGGCGCGTAAAGAACGGCTTGATCTGGGTTGTGGTGTTTAACTTTATCCTGATAATTCTCTGGGCGATTATCGCAATGTTCAAGAACAAACCGAGCCGTCCGGGCACCAAGGCAACTTGATGTTTTCAAGACTCCACGATTAGAGAGTGGACGGAAGTCTGCGGGAGTCTGCGGAAAAACTCGAGACTTTCGGACGATACAGGCGGAAGACATCCCTCGGGGGCTGAAGCCCAGCTTTTTTGAGGTATTTTCGGCACGACTGAAGTCGTGCCCTTTCAAGGCGGAGAATGTTTCCGTAGCCTGCTACAGCTCCAGCACGTTGTCCTCGATCGCCAAGCGTACGTTGCCGTCAGACTTTGCCAGCCGCCGAACAGCCTCCGGCTTATCTACTTTGGCTTTCAGCATTACCAGGGCTACCGGGACGCTGCGACCGGCGCTCTTGATGGTTTCGACGGCTGTGGCCCGGTCGATTCTACAGGCGCCCATGAGAATGCGGATGCCGCACTCGACGAGCGTGGACGCCAGCCCGGCGAGTAAAAGGGAAAGGGAGACGGATAGAAAATGCTTAGCTCCTCGGTGGCAAAGGCAGCAAACGCAAGCGCGTACGATTCGGATCGATGGTGAGCAATGCCCCCTCTTCCAGAGCAGACGCCGTTTGCAGCAGGGAAGAGACTACCTGACGGCCGATTGCCTTAGGGCTGATATCGTCGGAGCGGATCTGCATGACGCTGGGCTTTTCACCGTGCGTAGCGGCGAGAATTGCGCTAAAATCCAGGTCCTGCGTGAGAACCACATAACCAAGCGCTTTCGCGTAAGGCATGATTTCCGAGTCTGGAGCCTTGGCCGCTCCAACCGTTGACCAATGCACTGCTTCGATTCCAGCGTCAGCCAACAGGCCTACCCAGCTGGGCGACAGGTTCATATCGACGAGCAGCTTCATGTAGTTGCCAGAACAACCTCGCGCTCTTCCGCCAGCCAGGCCGCGTAGCGAAGCGCTTGTAGGATGTCTTCGCGTTCCAGGTAGGGGTACTCGGCAAGGATTTCATCGAAGCCGCGCCCCGCGCCGACCTGTCCAACAATCATGCCAACCGTGACGCGCATGCCGCGAATGCAAGCCTTGCCACCCATTACTGCGGGATTCTGAGTGATGCGATTCAGTCGTTCCATGTGTTGCTCCCCTACAGCTCCAGCACATTATCCTCAATAGCCAGCCGTACGTTTCCGTCGGACTTTGCGAGGCGGCGAACAGCCTCCGGCTTGTCTACTTTTGCCTTCAGCATCACCAGGGCCACCGGGACGCTGCGGCCTGCGCTCTTGATGGTCTCTACGGCTGTGGCTCGGTCGATTCTGCAGGCTCCCATGAGAATTCGGATGCCGCGCTCCACCAGCTTCGAATTCTGCATGTGTACGTTCACCATCAGGTTCTCGTACACATAGCCCAGGCGGGTCATTGCGCCGGTGGTGATCATGTTCAGAACCATCTTCTGGGCGCTGCCGGCTTTCATCCGTGTCGATCCGGAGACGACCTCCGCACCCACGTCGGCAACGATGGTAATATCGGCGGCTCCAGCCAGCGGAGTGTCGTGGTTGCAGGTGACCGCGGCAGTGTGCGCTCCGCGGGCCCGTGCATAGGCCACTGCGGCTACCACGTAGGGAGTGCGGCCAGAGGCGGAAAGCCCGACCACTACATCCTTGCGGGTGGGGCGGCGGCGGGCAATGTCGCGCTGGCCCAGCTCTTCTGAGTCCTCGTTGACCTCGACCGCCGAAGCAAGCGCCTTGGGTCCGCCGGCCATGATGTACTGAACCTGCCCTGGAGCTGTGGAGTATGTGGGCGGACACTCGGAGGAGTCGAGCGCGGCAATGCGCCCGCTGGACCCCGCGCCGACGTAGATGAGCCTGCCGCCATCGCGTAGACTGCGAGCCACCTGATCGATGACCTGCGCAATCTCGGGAATGGCCTTTTTGACCGCGGCCGCGATCTTGGCATCCTCGTGGTTAATGATGCGGGCAATCTCAAGGGCGGATTTTGTGTCGAAGCCTTGAGAAGCCTCGTTTTGGCTCTCGGTGGTCAGTTGCTGAAGCAGGGAGGCCTGGTCTCTTTTGATGTCGTTTGTGTGGGTGCCGGACGTTTCCTGAATCGTAGAACTCGTAAGCATGCATATGCCCCCGAGTTTTAATTGTATCTGGAAACCACGCAACTCACGAGAGAATTCTGGATTGGGAACCCCCGAACGAGATCACACGATAGTGGCAGGCTATAGCGCTTCCCGAATGGCGTCGTGAAAGGCAGGCCAAACCTGGCGAATAAGCCGGCTCTTCCGGTCGGGCCAGGTGCGGTTGCTGAGAAAGGCGACAGCAACCCGGGCTTCCAGGTCAATCCAGAGGGAGCAGCCGCTGAATCCAAGATGCCCGATCGATCGCGGGGAAAAGTGCCGGCCCGACGTTGAGTCCGCAGATGGCGTATCCCAGCCCAGAGCCCGCGAGCTGCCCTCCGGACCTTGGCGCTCGGCGAAGATCTCAACGGTCCTCCGATCGAACAGGCGGGGCGTTTCCTGCCCAGAGTAGTCCAGTCTGGCCGAGTCCAGCGATTCAGCGGCGAGGATTTCGCGCGCAAAACGCAGCAGGTCACCGACGTTGGAGAACAGTCCGGCGTGGCCTGCGGCGCCCTTGAGCAGCCAGGCGTGTTCATCCTGAACCTCTCCCTGAATGCGCCGATGGCGGAAGGTGGTGTCTTCCTCCGTGGGCGGAATTGAATCGCGAGCCTCGAGCGGGGGGCAGAATCCCGTTGCGGCAAGCCCCAGCGGCTGAAAGACTTCGCGTCGAACCCAGGTTGCCAGGTACTCGCGGGTACAAACTTCGAGCGCCTTGCCGAGCAGGATGAAGCCCGGATCGGAATACTCGACACGCGCGCCCGGCTCGGCTTCGAGGGGCAGTTCAAGGCAGGCTCGAAAAAGTGCGGCAGGGGTGGCGGCCGTGCGAAAGAACTCCACGTAGCCGGGCAACCCTGAATTGTGGGCCAGCAGATGGCGCAACGTCACATGGCGGGCTTGCCCACCGGGTGCGCGGCCAACCACAAAGCCGGGCAGCAACTCGCCCAGAGGCGTTTCAAGGTCGAGCAGGCCGCGCTGGTAGAGCAGCATGGCTGCAGACGTGGTAGCCACCACCTTTGTGATGCTGGCGACGTCGTGAATGGTGTCCTGGGTAACGGCGGGCGCGCCTTCGTCGTAGGTAAAGTGCCCCAGCGCATCGTGCAGCACAACCTCGCCTTGCGAGAGCACGCCAAAGGCGCAGCCGGGAAATGCGCGGGCGGCGATGGCGTCGTTCAGCACGCGGTAAGCGGCGGCAAACTTGTTTAGCTGGCCGTCGGCCACCTCATCGGGCGGATTGATTTCAGCACCATACATCTGCTTTGCATCGTAACGCGAATCGAGAATTGCCGCATTTTTGTATCGCGGCGAGCAAAGAAGGCTATCCTTGGATGCATGCGGCTCGTCTATCGCTTACAGGGGATGTTACGGAGGAATTCATGCGTCTGCTGAAAGATAAGTTGGCGGTTGCAATCGCACTGGGCCTTGCGGTTGCATGTTGCTGGCCGTTGCGTGCGCAAGAAACGGCCGCTCCAACGGCTCCCCCGGAAAAGAAGATTTACACCGTTCCCGCAGGTACCAAAATCCTGCTGCAGTTGCGTAGCGGCATCAACAGCAAGAGCGCCAAACCGGGCGATGGCGTTTACCTGTCCTCGACCTTTCCGGTGGTGGTGGGGAACAAGGTAATGATCCCGATGGGAGTGTACGTGCAAGGCACGGTGGATCGCGTGGTGCGCGCGGGACACGTGAAGGGCAAAGCACAGCTCGACATGCATTTCACTTCGATCATTTTTCCCAACGGCACCGTGGTGGAGATTCCAGGCATGGTGAACAACCTGCCCGGCGCCAGGAAACAGTCAGTGAAAGATGACGGCGAGGGAACGATCGAGCAGGATGCGGACAAAGGGCGAAACGCAGGAGAGGTGGCAAAGATTGCCATCCCAACCGGAGGCACCATCGGGTCGATAGGCGGGGCTGTTGCGGGGCATCCTATCGCCGGGGGCCTTGAAGGCATCGGCGCTGGTCTTGCCGCGGTTGGCATTGCATCGCTGTTTACCCGCGGCGCAGACGTGAATATCGAGAGCGGTACGCAGGTGGAGATGGTGCTACAACGGCCGCTCTTGCTGGAGGAGGCGAACCTGAGCGGCAATTCGCCGTCGCTGGTTCCCGCAGCCGACCAGCCCAAACCGCTGGACAAGCCAAATCGCGCTCGTGTGCTATGCCCACCAGGGGGACTCGGTTGCGAGTAATCTAGAAGAGAGATGGAAACGGCTTCCCACGATACAACTTCCCAGATGCAGGACCCGGCGATCACCCCCGCGACGGTTCCCGGTCTGTCACCGAAACCCAATACGCAACCCGGGCCGTCGCCAACTGCCGGCATCGGTCTCTGGATACGCGATCTTCTTATATCCGCGGTGGCGTCGGTGCTGATTATTACCTTTCTCTATCAGCCTGTTCGTGTGGAGGGCACCAGCATGTTGCCCCGTCTGGAAGATCGCGACCGGCTTTTTATCAACAAATTTGTCTACCGCATCTCAGCCATCGATCGCGGCGATGTGGTTGTTTTCCATTATCCGCGGGACCCGGAAAAGAGCTACATCAAGCGAGTGATCGCCCTGCCGGGAGACCGTTTGCGCATCGATCGAGGCCAGGTGTGGTTGAACGGCGATCGGCTGACTGAGAGCTATGTTCCGGAGATGTATCGCGACAACCGCTCGATGGCGGAGATCGTGGTTCCCGAGGGCTTTTATTTCATGATGGGCGACCACCGGTCCATCTCGTCCGACAGCCGCGAATTTGGCCCCGTGGATCGCTCCCTGATTTACGGCAAGGCCGTGTTTGTTTACTGGCCGACCCGGGATGCAGGGGTGGTTCGCTAGCCTCTCCCAAAATGGTTGGGAGCAACCAAAAAGTGTGCGAGCGAATAGCGAGCGTCTGCCCCACCGCAGGTGGTAGAATCGATTGAATCCACTCCTCGGAGAGGCAATGCAGGCTATTTTAGCGCTCGAAGACGGGCGCATCTTCCGTGGCCTCGGCTATGGGCACCCAGGCGAATGCCGGGGCGAAGTCGTTTTCAATACCTCTCTTACCGGTTACCAGGAAATCTCAACCGACCCTTCCTATGCCGGGCAAATTGTTGTTCTCACCAATCCCCAGATTGGCAACTACGGCACCAACCTCGCGGATAACGAGTCGGCCAAGCCCTACATTGAGGGGCTGATCGTCCGCGAGTTCTCGCCCATCAGCTCCAACTGGCGCTCGGAGCAGGTGACCGACGAGTACATGGAGCGGTACCGGGTTCCGGTGCTGGCCGAGATCGATACGCGCGCGCTGGTTCGTCATTTGCGCACCCATGGCGTGATGCGCGGGGTGATTTCGACGACCGAGAGCAACGCAGAGGCGCTGGTCGAAAGGGCCAAGGCGATCCGCAAAATGGACGGGACGGATCTGGCGCGGGTCGTCTCCACAAAGAACATTTACCAGTTTGATTCCTCCGACAGCCGCAACCAGTCGGGAGCGCCGCTGCTGACGGAAGGGTTTCTCGCCCACAAGGACGCTCGAAAGCAACTTCTGCATGTGGTAGCTTATGACTTCGGCATCAAGCACAACATACTCCGGATGCTTACCCGCGAGGGCTGCCGGGTGACGGTGGTTCCGGCAGAGACGACGGCCGAGGATGTGCTGGAACTGAAACCCGATGGGGTCTTTCTGTCCAACGGCCCGGGCGATCCTGAGCCAGTGGACTATGCGGTGCGCGCCATTCAGAGGTTTCTGGGTCGTGTGCCGGTGTTCGGGATTTGCCTGGGACACCAGCTTACGGGTCTGGCGCTTGGGGGGCGTACCTACAAGTTGAAGTTTGGCCACCATGGGGGCAATCATCCGGTGAGAAACAACTCGACCGGCAAGGTGGAGATTACGGCGCACAACCACAACTTTGCCGTCGATCCGGACTCCATCAACGCCAATGAAGTTGAGCTGACGCATGTAGACCTGAACGACCAGACGCTGGAAGGCCTGCGGCACAAGACGCTGCCGCTGTTCAGCGTGCAGTATCACCCCGAAGCTGCGCCCGGGCCGCACGACTCGCATTATCTTTTCCGTGACTTCCGAACGATGATGGAGGAGTGGAAGGGATGAGAAGGATGCTCCAGGAGAGAATGGGCAATTCCAGACAGCGGGGCTTTTGGCTCCGCTGTTTTTTGGGACCAAGTCCAATGCTTCTTGCTTTGGCCATGTGCACCCCTCCAATTGCGAGCGCCAATTTTTGCGTGAGTCAGGGGCTTTACGTCTCCCAGGTTCATGGCCAGGTGACCGATCAACTCGGAGAGATCATTCCGAGAGCCAGAATAACGCTCAGACAGGATGAAAAAACTGTGCTCGAATCAACAGCGGACGATGGCGGAGATTTTCGACTTGCGGTTCCGCCCGGAAACTATGACCTTCTTGTCCAGGCTCCTGGTTTCACACGCGCATGGACGGAACTTGTGGTCGGTTTTGGGCCGAAAACTTGGTTTCGATCCAACACACTTTACGTTGCCCTAGCGGTTGGGTCCCTTGACTGCCCTCCAGATGTGACTAAGAACCGCAGAGAATTCGAGAGACAGATTAGCGCGCATAAAGTCGAACTTGAGAGACAGAAACAAGAACATGGAATGCAGAAGTGAATCGCTTTGAAAGGGCACGACTTTAGTCGTGCCACAAGGATGGGATTAGAAGCTGGGCTTTAGCCCCTGAGGGATGGTTTTGAAACCCGCACGCGAGCATGCAACGAACAACGCGCAGACCTACTTCGTCACGTCCGATACGTGGGAACGCCGCGCACTTTTTCTCACAGAGCCGTGGGCGCGGCTGTTCTTTAAGACGTTGCTCTCGCATCGAGGCGAGGACTATGTTCTGCACGAATTCGTACTGATGCCCGATCATTTTCATCTGTTGATTACCCCCTCGGCTTCGCTCGAACGGGCGATACAACTCATCAAGGGTGGATTCTCATTTCAGGCCAAGAAGCAGCTTGGATCGAATTTAGAGATATGGCGTCGCGGATTTGCAGACCACAGAGTTCGGGATCCCGAGGACTATGACAAGCATTTGCATTACATTCACCTCAATCCGGTTAAGAAACATCTATGCGCGAATCCAGCGGAGTACCGGTATTCGTCGGCCTATCCAGGATGGAAGTTGGACATCATCCCTCAGGGGCTAAAGCCCGAAGACTTCTTGGGGACGGCAAACGGCACGACTGAAGTCGTGCCCTTTCAAAGCCGACATTCCCCGTCATGCGGCACGGCTGAAGTCGTGCCCTTTCAAAGCAACAGCATCTACGAAACCAACCGCATCAACATAGATCAGGAAGTCGAACGAAAACATGCCACGCAGAAATGACATACAAAAGATCCTGGTAATCGGCTCCGGCCCGATTGTGATCGGCCAGTCCGCCGAGTTCGATTACTCCGGCACGCAGGCCTGCAAGGCTCTCAAGCAGGAGGGCTACGAGGTGGTGCTGGTGAATTCGAACCCCGCCACCATCATGACCGATCCTGACCTGGCCGACCGCACTTACATTGAACCGCTCACCCGTGAGTACGTCGAGGAGATCATCCGCATTGAATCCCAGATGCTTACCTCGACCCCCGGCTCGGGGATATTCGCCCTGTTGCCGACCGTGGGCGGACAGACGGCGCTGAACCTCGCCGTCGATCTGGCTGACGCGGGCATTCTCGACAAGTACAACGTCGAGCTAATTGGGGCAAAGCTCGAAGCTATCAAGAAGGCCGAGGACCGGCTCTTATTCAAGGATGCGATGCTGCGCATCGGCCTCGACGTTTCGAAGTCGGCGCTCGTAAACAACCTGCGCGATGGACTTGATTTCGCCAGCAAGCTCGGCTTCCCGGTGCTCATCCGGCCGAGCTTTACGCTAGGGGGCACCGGCGGCGGCATCGCTTATAACCGCGAAGAGCTGATGGAGATTCTGGCCCGCGGCCTCGATCTTTCTCCGGTTCACGAATGCCTGATTGAAGAGAGCGTGTTGGGCTGGAAGGAGTATGAGCTGGAGGTGATGCGGGACCTCGCGGACAACGTCATTATCATCTGCTCGATTGAGAACTTTGACCCCATGGGCGTGCATACCGGCGACTCCATTACCGTAGCTCCGGCGCAGACGCTCACCGATCGCGAATACCAAAAGATGCGCGACGCCGCCATCGCCGTGATGCGCGAGATCGGCGTTGAGACCGGCGGATCGAATGTGCAGTTTGCCGTCAATCCTGTCGACGGTCGCATGACGGTGATCGAGATGAATCCACGCGTCTCGCGCTCTTCCGCGCTGGCCTCCAAGGCTACAGGATTTCCGATTGCCAAGATCGCCGCCAAACTCGCTGTGGGCTATACGCTGGACGAGATTCCCAACGACATCACGCGCAAGACGCCGGCATGCTTCGAGCCAACCATCGATTACGTGGTCGTGAAGATTCCCAAGTGGCAGTTTGAAAAGTTTCCCGGCGCCGATGACACGCTGGGCCCGCAGATGAAGTCGGTGGGCGAGGTGATGGCCATCGGGCGCACTTTCAAGGAAGCGCTCATGAAGGCCTGGCGGGCCTTGGAAACCGGCAAGAAGACCGGCGCGGAAGTCCTGGAACCGCGGCGGCTGACACAAAAACTGGTCACACCGCAGCCGGAGCGGCTCAGCTACCTCCGCTATGCATTCGAGCGCGGCATGAGCGTGCGAGAGGCTGCCCGGCTCACCGGCATCGACCCCTGGTTCCTGCACCAATTGCGCGAGATAACACTGGCCCAAAGCACAATTGGCGAGACCACGCCGGAGACCATAACGACGGACGAACTTCGCCGGCTTAAGCGTCTTGGCCTGAGCGATGAGCGCATTGCCACCGAGTGGAAGCTGGAAGGCCACGCGGGCACGCAGCAGGTGAGGGAACTGCGCGAAGAGAAGGGAATCAAGCCTGTCTTCAAGCTGGTTGACACCTGCGCCGCCGAGTTTGAGTCCATGACGCCTTACCTCTACTCCACCTACGACGAGGAAGACGAGGCGCCGCCGACCTCGACGCATAAGATCATCATCCTGGGCTCGGGGCCGAACCGGATTGGGCAGGGGATTGAGTTCGACTACTGCTGCTGCCATGCGGCCTTTGCGCTGAAGGACGACGGGTACGAGACCATCATGGTCAACTGCAACCCTGAGACCGTCTCGACCGACTACGACACCAGCGACCGGCTTTACTTTGAACCGCTCACGCTGGAAGATGTGCTCGCGGTCTACAACCACGAGGCTAAGTCGGGTGCGGAAATCGGGGTGATTGTGCAGTTCGGCGGGCAGACGCCGCTGAACCTTGCACAGCGACTGCGCACAGCCGGCGTGCCCATCATCGGCACATCGCCTGAGTCCATCGACCTGGCCGAAGACCGCAAGCGCTTTGGAAAGCTGCTCGATGAATTGAATATCCCAGCGCCGCCAGGTGGTACCGCAACCAGTGTCAATGAGGCTTGTGCTGTTGCTTTACGCGTTGGCTATCCGGTACTCGTGCGCCCCAGCTACGTGCTCGGCGGAAGAGCGATGGTAATTTGCTATGACCCCCATGAAGTAAAGCAATACATGGAACTGGCGGTTGAATATTCGCAGGAAAGGCCGGTGCTGGTCGACCGCTTCCTTGAGAGCGCCGTTGAGGTCGATGTGGATGCGCTTTGCGACTCGGAAGACGTAATCATAGCCGGGATCATGCAGCATATTGAGGAGGCCGGCATTCATTCCGGCGACTCATCGTGCGTGCTGCCCGCGGTGAGCATCCGCGAGGAGACGCTGGAGACGCTGCGCATCTACACACGAAAACTTGCACTCGCACTGAAGGTGGTTGGCCTGGTGAACTTGCAGTTCGCCATACAGCGAGACGCCGGGGGCCAGGACCATGTCTATGTCATCGAAGTGAACCCTCGCGCCTCGCGGACTGTGCCTTACGTCTCGAAGGCTACCGGAATTCCGCTGGCCAAGATTGCAGCCCGCCTTATGACCGGGCGGAAACTGAAGGAATTGCTGCCGGCTCAGCTTGCCGCAGGCAAGGACCTGAGTACCGGGAAATACTACTATGTGAAGTCGCCTGTGTTTCCATGGTCGAAGTTTGCCGGCGTGGATACGGTTCTGGGACCTGAGATGAAGTCCACCGGCGAGGTGATGGGCGTAGCAGCCAGCTTTGGAGAGGCCTTCGCCAAGGCGCAGCTTTCCGCCGGCCAGGTGCTGCCCACCGGCGGAACGGTTTTCTTCAGCGTCAACGATCACGACAAGCCCGCGGCTATCGATTTGGCTCGCCGATATGTGCACCTAGGGTTCCGCATCGTGGCCACTGAGGGCACGGCCAATGTTCTTGAGAAATCCGGCCTCTCGGTCGAACGGGTTTTCAAGGTCAAGGAAGGCCGGCCGAATGTGGTCGACTTGATTAAGGGCGACCGCATTCAACTCATCATCAACACGCCGCGCGGACAGGATACTTTCTTCGACGAGAAGGCAATTCGCCGCGCCTCGGTCCTGGCTCGGATTCCAACCATCACCACCATCGCCGCCGCTCAGGCAGCGGTGGAGGGGATTGCAGCCATGCAACTGCACCACACCACGGTTTACGATCTACAACAACTCCACGCC